>OASD01000146.1_pt1 | contig 40034 bp, 38 predicted proteins | sample 1475531 | NCBI WGS metagenome assembly OASD01 (sample SAMEA3360668, study PRJEB22359) | human gut metagenome | biome: ENVO:urban biome; feature: ENVO:human-associated habitat; material: ENVO:feces | place: Bangladesh | collected 2011
TGGCAGAACAAACTATTAGATTATTAAAGAACTGGCATCAAAAACAACAGGAGTTGTTACCAACTGAAGAACCTATTTACGTTTTTACAACGATGGATAGCCGTTTCAAAGGCGGTGCAATCAGTGAAAGTACATTTAGAGAGCCGATAAAAGCCTTAACTTCACGTGAACAGGATATACACGGCTTCAGAAAGTGTATTAAAACCTATCTTATTGATAAGAACTTCAGCGCATACGATAGTGAACTGATGCTATCCCACGACATAAGAAATAGCCTTGAAAAGACATACGACAAAGGCGAACGCATCGAAAGTGTTAGAGAGTGTGCTCAATCATGGGCTGATTATTTAGAGCGCGCTCAATTACCTGATAACTATTTAGCTTTAATAAAATAAGGTGTGATTTATGAATTTAGCATTATGTAAAGAAGATCAGGAATATATAAAAAGCAACTTCTCAGAGTATCCAAAAGATGTAGTAAGAATTATTGAAGATTTAGCAGAAATCATAGTAAATAAGTGTTTTATAAAACCTACACCTAAACAAATAGAAGCAATAAAAGAAATCGGAAGTTTAGTTAAATATCCTAAGCTGGTAGATCTTCTTAATGATTATAAGTATCTACAAGATAGTATGGCGTTCGGCTGGAGGGATGCTTTTTCAATTATGTTGTTAAACCCTCACTATTTCCATGAAGAAGCTAAAACAATAAGTAAAGAACCTGAAATATATGGGAAAGACAGTGATTTTCCAAATGAAAAGGATAAAAAACTACTGCAAATAGAGCATGACCTAACCGACCCTATATCAAGTTTTAGTTCACAAACTTCTTTGATGTTAAACAGGGTTACCAGTATCAGGGAACAGAGAATTATTAAATATGCGGTAGTTCAAAGCTTAGAAGGGTTGTCTGAAGGTAACATAACCAAGTTAATAGAGAGTAGAACCACATTAAGAACTATTTTTGATTTAAAAGAAAGTTTTTATGATTTTGATAAAACACTAACACCTAAATGTGCGAACCTTCTAAATATTTCTGAGCGCACTCAGGATCAATCTATTGATAAATATATCAACAAAGTAAGCACAATAAGCAATAACAAAGGCTCAAAGATAACAGTCAAAGATGATGTATTAAATAGATTAAAAATATGGGAGCTTTTATTCAAGGTATTTTATAAAGAAGCCAAAGAGGCTAGAAACAGTTACAAGAAATCATTGATTGATGATATAAAAGAGTATGAGCTTCAGATTAAGACGCTACAAGATGGATTGCAACTCTCTAATAGTAGTGAACGAAGTCAGAAACAGGCAGAAATAGCAACAAATAAAGCTCTAATAGAATATGCTGAGAAAAAACTTACAGCCAAGCCTGATTGCTATGAAGGCGGAGGTGAACTATGCCCAACATACGCCGATCAAATATTGCCTGATCGTCGTATGGCTGAACCTATAATAGGTATGTGGCATACAAAAGAATTAAAACAACTTTATCTTACAAATAAAGAACTTTTTAATAACGATTTCATTTCCTTAAAACATTTCTTAGATAGTCGAAGAGACATCATAAACAGCATATATGATCAATGCGAAAATACCCCCTTGTTGAAGGTGCTTTGCATCCGATAAATAAGCCATTTGTATAATATATTATTAAAAAACTCTAAAAAATTAGAGGAAACATCTAAAAAATTAGAGGAAACATCTAAAAAATTAGAGGATCATCTTTTTTAATAGAGAATTTCTCTAATTTTTTAGATGATGATTTAAAAATATCCTTTGAATATAGTTGAAGTCGTAGGAACGTTCAAAGAAAAACGTTCTATTTATCAACTTTATAAAAGGATTTTTTTATGTTTAAAATTTTAAATTCCTCCACTGAAAGCAAAACCAATGTTTCACCACTTCCCCTATTAGTAACAGCCAAACAAGTATGCAAGATGTTAGACATCTCAAATGCTACTTTATGGAGGCTAACCCATAATGATCCTAACTTCCCTAAGAAGATTGCCATAACCGCAAAAAAGAGTGTTTTTAAATACTCTGATCTTTGTAAATGGGCTGAAGGCTTAAATGCAGATGCTTCAAGAAATGCAATCACTGGCAGAGAGAAAGAGGGAGCTTAAATCTATGAATGATGATACAAAACTATATCAGTTCGGTAGAATTTTTAGAGGTGTAAGACATCTCACAAAAGAAGAAGCTTTAGCCTTGAATACCACTGAAAAGGATTTTTTCATCAATCGGATGCAAACTATCAACTTGATAGGAGTTGCGCCTTCAACTTTTCACGCTATTTTTCAAAAACGACCAAATTTTCCAAAAGTAAGAATGAAGAAAGGAAAGCGCAATTATTATCTTAAATCAGAAATAGATGCTTTTATTAAAAATATGTTTAAAAAAGACTAATTGAACAAAAGCTCCAGTTAAAAAATGAGCACTGGAGCTTTTTTAGACTATCCTAAACAGGAAAAGAAGCTATTTATGAATACTATTATAAATCTATTAAAACAAAATCACATTAAATCAGCTAATAAAACTTTAATAAGTACTGCTATTGAGTTAGCTAAGTATCAGCAATCTAATTTTAATAGCTTAGATGATGCCGTTAAGAGAATTGCCTATCATCTAACCTTAACTATCTACCCTGATATAGAGGAATACTGGGCAGAGGTCGCAGAAATAGAGAAAAAGCAAAAGAAGCTAAAAAAGATAGCAGAAAGCGGTAAAGGGGTGATGACAATAGAAGGATCTAATGATACTGAAGAAATGCCAGTATTAGCACCGCTTACACCTAAGCAAAAACAGTTAATCACAGATTTTAAGAAAGTAGTCACTGATTACCTTAAAAAGCTACCATGCTTTACTACACATCTAAGCAATGAAGAACAAAAACAGGTTATATCTGATTTTGATTACTGGATAGATAACCACAAAGGCACACCTGATAAGTTAAGCGAAAGAAAGGCTCTACTAAATATTCAGTATATGGCAGAGTGCTTAATCAATAATTTTAATGTAATCAAAGTTAGAAACGGCGGGGTTACTAATTTAGCTTACTGGAATGGTGAAACCTATTTAACAGGTGAAGTTGAAATTGATAGCTTGATTAAGAAGGTCAATTTACTAACCTATAATAATCTATACAACAAAGATTGCCGAAAACCAGTAACTACAAGTGATGTATGTTCACAGCTGGAGATTATGGCAGATGCAAAAGATATAGCCCCAGCTTCTTATATACCATGTCTTAATGGTATTGTTTACCTTGATGATAACCAACAAGATAACCTTACATATAACCTCAGATTATTAAAATTCACACCTGATATAATCACAATCTATCAGTATCAAGGATATTACAAACCAGTATCAGAGATACCGCAAGAGGTTAGAAACAAGGTTGATAGATACTTTGAGTTAATAGCTAACAAGGATAGAGAAACACCACAACATTATCAAGAAATCAAAAATCGCATCTTTGAATTTTGCTCCACTATTCTATATAGAGGGCAATTATTCAAAAGTTATGGCTTCTTACATGGTGGAGCAGACGCGGGCAAATCTAAATTTTTAACAAATTGCATTTTCTCTATACTTCCCGCCAATAGTTCAGGTAGTTTACGACTAGATAAGATTGATAGCCGTTTTGAGTTATCAGGTATCGAAGGCAAATTAGCAAATCTATTTGATGAACATAACTTATCTTATGGAGTGAAGGGAATAGCACAACAAGAGGCACTAAAAGAACTAGTATCAGGTAATAAAATCAGGGTCGAAAACAAGAACGTTAAAGCACACGACATTAGAAATGATGCGCGTCTGTTTGTTGCATTAAATAACTACATGAACGTAACAGATGATGCTACTGCTAAGAAAATGGTGTACATACCTATGCGAGGTGCTTTAGGTAATGTTGACGCTTCACGATACTATGTTAATGAAAATTGCTCACAGGATGAGAAAGATTACATCTTTATAACCTTGTTAGGTTACCTTCAACAGGTATTTAAAAACCGCGCTCAAACTGGTAAATATTTCAGACAATCAAAGTATATTGATGATCTTCAGATTACAGCTGAAGCTACTACTAATGAACTTATGGAATTACTCCAAAACTGGCTTGATGATACTGATCCTTTAAAGGATTATCCATTAGGTCAATTACTGAATAAAGATACAGTTAAGCAAATGAGATTAAGAACCTATGAAACTATGTTCAATACCTATCAAAAAAGCTTACCTGAGAATAAACAGATTAAGGTAACTACTGGAGCTTTTAAAAACAAACTATTAAAGCTAATTGATTTTAGTTACTGGGAAACTGTAAAAGATACTTCTTTTAAAGATGCCAGCATTAGAGGGGTGTTAGTACCTAAACATTACAGGGGGCGTTACATATCAGATTATCAGGCTTATAAAGAGCAGATTATATTAGTGCAACAGGCAACAGCAAAAAGCAACAACATCATAGATTTAAACACTGATAAGAAATATAAAGATATAAAAGATCAACATTTAACTAACCCTATCTGTAAGTAAGAGACTTCTATGTTATTGACGCAAGAAAAACACAAAGAGCCCCAAACAGAAAGAGAGCTATTCAATTCTTTGATGCTTCAATTTGTGAGTGATTATTCATGTTTCTTTGTACCAATGGATCTAACTATACAAGGCAATCAAAAGAATAAGAAACCTTTAAAAGGTTATGGCTGGAGTAATCTTACAGATGATAAGTACCAAGATGATAGAGCGCGACTGTTAAATAATACAGATGATAAAGTTCGGCTTCAGGAACTTAACAAGCTGGAATGGAGCTATAAAGCTGTAAACCGTACCAAGCAATTAAACAGTATCTATAAACTTTTGATTACGGCTCAAAGGTCAGGCAATCAATACTACATAACACTTCTTAACAGCTGGAGTAGTTATATTCATAACCTTGATGCAATGGCGTTAATAGCTGGAGCATCAGATCTTATTGTCTTTGATTGTGATACTGAAGATCATAATACAGGTGAAACTAGCGAACAATGTGACAGTTTAAACGCGCTCAAGGAATGGTGCATATCTTCAGGCATCGACTTTAATATTTTTCTGAATACCTTAACTGTTAGGACACCTTCAGGCGGTTACCACTTTATATTTAGATACATCGACAGATTTAAGAGTGTACCTGCTTCAATTAAAAAGCAAATAGGCTTTTTAAAATCGGTTGATCTGATAGCTGGGCATAATATCTTTATCGCTCCATATTCAGCAAAGGTGCATAACGGTGTAGATGCTCAGAGATATTTACCTGTAAAACTAAGCAATCAAGGTAATGATTTTAGCTTTGAGTATTTAGAAGCCTCCATATCTACACGGTTGCATCTATGTGTACTACCCGATGAGTTAGAACTAGCTATCAGCAAAAAACAGTACAAGCCAATGCAACGGCTTCAGGTTGAAAGTAAGCCAATGCGATGTTATTCAGCTACTGATAAGCAAAAGCAAAAAGGCAGAAAGATATTAAGCCGTAATCTTAATGATTTTTCTTTAGCTGGTAATGGCACAAGACACGATACTTTATTGAAGAATGTTAGAAACGTCTTTATGTTTTATCAGTATTTAAGTGATTACCCAAAAGAATATATCCTTGATATGTTCAGAGAGAAAGCCTCACAGCTGGGATTATCACGATCTGAAATAGAAAAACCGCTGAAAGATGCGATGATGTTCGGATTAAGTAATCAAAAGGTACTTAATTGACGTAAAAAATGTTCCTTTTAAGGGGTGAAATGTTCCTTTTTGCCCCTTTTTTAACTTTTTTATGTTCCTTTTTTTAGTAATGGGAAATTATAGGAATAAATAGGAATGTAATGGCTTACTTTAAGGAACAAAAGGATCATATATAAATCTATTCTATATAGTAAATATAAGAAGAACCTACTAGAGATAAAGCACAACTTATATATAGTAAGCATGATATGAAGGTAAAAAGTGATCCTTTTGTTCCGAAAAATCGCCCCTTTATATCACATTATTTCCTTTAATTTCTAATGAAAGAAAAAGGGAACATTAAGGATCATTTTTACCTACAAAAGGAACAAAATACAGCCCAAAAGGAACATTTTAAAAAGCTGATACTGGTCGTTAAACTTTAATGTTGGAGTTATTGCCTCCAAACATCTGAGTATTGAGCCTTCAGCTTTGTGAAAAAATCTTCATTTTGCACGCGCGTGTAAAGAACTTACGGGGCGTTTCTAACACATGGGGGTACTTTTTTAAACTCCCCCACACCCTACCAGCATCACTCTTATCTAAAGGTGATAAAAGGTTATTGTGAGTGAATAGCAAATTTAATTTAAGATCCTGCCAGCTGGTGCTATTGCTTCATGTTTCAGCTATAAAATTTATTAAGGTACTGTGACAGTATTTTTATATTTGCGGGTAGTAAAACTCCCGAAATTCGTCTAGCTACACCACTTTTTATAATGCGGACATAGGACACATATCCGCACCAGTATTAAAAATAGGCCACCAAATTCAATTTACCCAAATCAAGTGAAAAATACGCATACAGATGTTTATTTACTTTGATATACAGTTAATCACCCTAACACTGATATAGCCCTAATTATTGAGCTATGAGCGTTCAGTGTGGTATCTTTGTACAAACAGGGATGGGGGAGTTAAAAAAGTTCATACACAAGAATGTAACCGCCCCGTTAGTTCTTTACACACGTGTGCAAAATGGGAGTTTTTTTTCCATTTTCACCTTAAAAATTAGCTGTAAAAAAGTTCAGTAAGTTAGGAGATGTAAAAGATAATGTGTAAATAAAAGTAAATAACTATTTGATTATTAAAATAAATAAAGAATTGCACGTCCTACTGCCAGCACCACTTTAAACCTCTCTAATTTCTTGATTTTCCTCAAAAAAATAAATTTGATAGATGCAAACTGCAGATCTATTGTCTTTGTGGTTTGGTATTGTCATGCTTCATAAGAACATCAACTCTATCTTTTGATTAATTGTCACTTATAGCCTTATGTGCTATATAATTTCAATTAACCAAGGAGATTATGTATGCCTGAATTGCCAGAAGTTGAAGTTACCAAAAGAGGTATTGAAAAAACTCTTTTAAATTCAGTTATAAAGAAGGTTTATTTTGATGATAAGTCATTACGAAAGCCCTTTTCTGAAGATCTTTATAAACTCGAGGGATCAACCGTAACTAATATTTCAAGACGAGGAAAATACATAGTAATCACTACTGATAAAGGTTATTTGTTGCTGCATTTAGGTATGACCGGCCACCTTAGAGTGTTAGATGAGAATGAACCAAGGCAATTGCATGATCATTTTGAGGTAGTAACCACTGCAGGAAAAGTAGTAAGGCTAAATGATGTAAGACGTTTTGGTTTAGTCTTATATTTTACTTTAGATAATTCCCCTTATTCTAATGAGCCATTAAGAGATCTAGGCCCTGAACCATTCTCTGATGACTTTAATGTTGACTACCTCTTTAAAAAACTAAGTTGTCTAAAAAAGAGTATTAAACAAGCATTGATGGATAATGCTGTAGTTGTAGGTGTTGGTAATATCTATGCTTCAGAGGTGCTTTTTGCAAGCAAGATAAGTCCTGAAAGAAAAGCAAACAAAGTAACATCTAAAGAATGTGAAACTCTTGTTTCTAATATCAGAAAAATTCTATCTGAATCAATTAAAAAAGGCGGTACTACAATACGTGACTTTTCAGGCGCAGATGGGAAATTAGGTTACTTTGTTCAGAATCTATTTGTATATGGTCATGAAGGTGAACCTTGCAAGATTTGCAACACTCCAATTAAGAGTATTGTTCAAGGTCAACGTTCAACCTTCTTCTGTCCACATTGCCAAAAGTAGAATTTAAAGAACGCTTGTTTAGTGTTTGTTAACGTAAGAATATACTGCTTCTGGAACGAATTTTGAGATATCACCTTTATGTATGATAACTTCTCTAACTAAAGTTGATGAGATAAATGAAACAGAAGCATTTGTGGGTAGCATTACTATTTCCATATCAGGCATTGCGATCCTATACATACCAGCTAGTTGAGTTTCATAGTCATAGTCTGCTACGGTTCTAACACCTCTTACTAGAATATTGGCATTTTTCTCTTTTAAAAAATCTACAAGCATGCCACTAAAACCAGTTACAGAGACGTTTGAAAGATCTTTAGTTGATTCTCTGCACAATAAAACACGTGTATCTAAATCAAATAATGTATGCTTTGAAGGGCTTTTAGCTACAGCAATAATGACTTTATCAAAGATTTTTGATGCTCTTTTTATAATATCTAAATGACCTAAGGTTAATGGATCAAAGGTACCTGGAAAAACAGCTAAAGTCTGCATGATTTAAATCCCATATTTTTCACAAGCTTTGTTAAAAGCACTAATTACATCGTCAACTTGAATTTGTTGCATTGCATTCTCATCATGAACGCGATATCTCCAACCAGGTGTTTTACCTTGAAGTTCTTTGGTTGCAACTTGTTTGTAAACACTTACTTCAATATCACGATAGTTCCATGCACCAACTCTGTCGGGATTATGGATAGCAAATAAACCGATAACAGGTACTTTTTGTGAGGAAGCTAAGTGCATAGCAGCACTATCTGGAGATAACACTAATGATGTTTTGCTGATTACAGCTGCTAGGATTCTAAGTGAGGTCTTTCCGCAAAGATTTACACATTTATCTTTGGTATTTTTATTGATTGATTCACATAAGTTCTTTTCATATTCAGAATTAGAACCTAATAAGATGACATGAAACCCTTTGCTAAGAGCAAACATGGCAAGTTTTGAATAACCTTCAACTGTCCAGTTCTTTGCCTTTTTAGCTGAAGCTGGGGCTATTGCAAATACCTTCTTGTTCCCACTGTTGATAAGTTTGTCGGCTGTAGCTAATTCGCTGTCGGATAGTTTGTAATTCCAGCTAGGTTGCAAATCGTCAAATCCAGCTTGTTTTGCAAATGCTAGAAATCCTGCTAATACATGAGGATTTGTTGGAGACTTTACTTGTCTGTTAATAAAAAGTAATTGTCCTTCTCTTCTGCGTTGAGCATCATAACCGTACTTCAATCTAGCTTTAATGAATAAAGAGAGTACAGATGACTTTATAGATGTTTGTAAATTGAATAGAGCATTGAACTTAGTAGCTTTTAAGTTCTTATAAAGCTGGTAACCAGCTTTTAGAACACCTAACTTTTTTATGTCGACAGTGTCCATTGGAATTAATGGTTGACCATTCTCATCAATAAATAGAGATGAGAATCTTTTATCGACAACAAAGTGCACATCAAGATCTTTATAAGTTTCATGTAAAGCATTTGCTAAGCCAAAAGCATTGATACAGTCACCTAATGCTGAGAGTCTTAAAACGCAAACAGATTTAATTGGATTTATCATAATGCTCCTAAATTTACTATCATAATTGTAGCATTATTACTTGTCTCATTCTAAGATAGCTCTTATCTTAGGACAGATAGTCAATAATTAAATTATAGGAATATGGTAGTGGCTACCCTTAGTAAAGAACAGTTCAAAGAAGTAACCTATTTAGTGGAAAGTACATTAAGTGGAGTTCAACAAAATTCAAAAAGTAACTACTATGCTAGCTTTTTTGATAGAGACTCTATTCAACAAGACAGTAAGACAATTAGCTGCTCCGGTAGAGGTCAGACTCTTTTATTTAGCAAAGATAGAAGAGATCTTGTGCTAAGACATTACAGACGAGGCGGCTTCTTTGGAAAACTTGTAAAAGATAGCTTCTTTATTTTTGAAAAAAATGCACATAGAGCATTTGATGAATTTAAGCTTCTAGAGTATATGCTATCAAAAGGTCTTCCTGTACCCAAGCCAGTAATAGCAAGAGAAATAAAAGGCTTTTTCTCTGTTACTCAGGATATTGTCATTGAAAGATTAAATGGATACAAAGATCTGTCCTACGTAATTTCTAAAAGAGAACTGACAGAGACAGAATATACAAATATTGGTAAAACTATTTCTTTGTTTTTTAAAGAAAATATTTTACATACAGATCTGAATATCAGAAACATTTTGATAAACGAAGAAGGAAGGGTTGCCATCATCGATTTTGATAAATGCTTTTGCACCAAATTGAGCAAAGATATGAAAATATCTATGATAAACAGACTGTTACGCTCATTTAAGAAAGAAATTACAAGAGATTTAACAAAAAAGATCTATTTTAATGAGATCAATTTTAAATTTTTGAAAAATAACGCTCTTTTATAAAAAAATCCTTTTGTAAAATTGAATGGATATTTAAAAGATAAGAGGCTGGAGATTATCTCCTGAAAAAATATGACAGCAAAGAAAACATTAGTTATTGTTGATCACCCTACATACGACAGGTCAAATGCTAACCGTCGCCTTGTAGAAGAAATGCGTAAGTATCCTGATGATATTCTTATCCATAATTTGCAGAGCGCATATCCTACAGGAACAATAGATGTCGCTAAAGAGCATTGTTTAGTGGACAACTCAGATGCTATCATTTTTCAGTTTCCTTTATACTGGTTTACTTGTCCTCCTAAAACCAAAGAATGGTTTGATAAGGTATTAACTGCTGGTTGGGCTTTTGCTGGTACTTACCATCTTGAAGGTAAAAAAATCGGTATCGCTGTGACCTGTGGTAGCGAAGAGACAGATTACACTGCTCAAGGTGTTCACCACCTTTCAGTTGAAGAGTACTTGGTCTCAATGCGGAAATCTTTTGAAATGTGTAAAGCTAACTATATCGGTATGTTTGCAATTTATGGAATTAAGAACAACGATAAAGAAACAGCTGAGAGAATTGCTTTGAAAGCTAAAGAGTATATTGAATTTATTAAGTCAGTTAAGGCTTAATTACAAAGACCTTCCTTAAAATCTACTAGCCTTGAAAAAGGCTAATAGATCATGTTTAGTAGAGCAGTTTATCTAGTTGCTCTAGTGTCTTATTTAGAGCTCCACGACCTTGTTGCTGAATATCTAGAGCTTTAATTCCAGTCTTTTTAAGTAACTCTTTGTCTGAAAGCAGTTTTACTATGTATTTTGAGAGCTTAGCACTGTCTTCAGCTAGATAGGCTCCGCCACACTCAATAAGCTTATCAAACTGTTCCGTGAAGTTGTGATAATCAGGTCCAGTTAAGATTGGTAATGAGAAGAATGCCGGTTCCAATGGATTGTGACCACCAATATTTACGAAACTGCCTCCCATAAGTACTAAATCACATAAACCAAAGTAAGTTTCAATCTCGCCTATGGTATCACCAATCAAAATATCACCTGTAAAGTCGGAAATGCTCTTTAAAGAGCTCTTCCTTACATAAGAAATGCCTAATTTATCTAAATACTCGCAAGATAATGTTCCTGCTGTTTGATGTCTTGGAACCAATACAAGCTTTAAATCTTTAATTGTTTCTTTTGCTTTAACATAGCTATCTATGATGGTTGTTTCTTCACCATCATGGGTACTGATAGCACCAAACACACAATCGCCTAATAATTGAGTTTTAAGAACCATAGCATCATTAAACATGTTTTCTCTAGGCTTTAAATCATATTTAATGTTGCCAGTAACCATGACATTTTGCTTTGGAACACCTATCTTAATGAATCTTTCTTTATCAGCTTCAGTAATACACATTACTTTTGAAAGATTTGATGAAATCAGATCTTCTACAAGTGTTTTATGCTTTAAATAACTTATGCAGTTCTTCTCTTGCATTCTTGCGTTCACAATGGAGATCATGCATCCATGCTTTTTAGCAAGTCCTAACATGTTAGGCCAAAGCTCAGTATCGATGATAATAAGTGCTTTTGGATTAAATGAATTTAAAAATCCCGATACTGCTAAAGGTGAGTCTAACGGTGAAAACTCAACATTAACTCCCTTTAGATATTTAGCTGCATTTAAGCCTGTGGTTGTCATGGTAGTTAAGACAATGTTTTCAAAAGGATGTTGTTTTTGAAATTCAACAATTAAAGGTTTTATAGCATTGATCTCACCTACAGATGCCCCATGAAACCATACACAACTTTCTAATCTATCCTTATAGCATCCTAAAAGTTCAAAGATTCTTTTTCCATAAGGAGGATCATTTCTTTTTTTATAAGCAAGAAAACTTGCTCCTAATGGAGCTACAAGCGTGGTCAGAGTTTTATATGCTAATAAAGCTAATCTTGAAGACAAATGCATGTTTGAACCTTAGATCTTTACTAGAGTATTGAGCTTTTCAATTACAGTTTCAGGTTTAATACCTTTTAGACAAGCATAAGTACCATATTTACAGGTTCTTTCAAAGCAAGGATGACATTTCTCGTCAGATTCAATGCAGACAGCTTTATCAGATAATGGAGGTGTGTAGTTAGTTGAGGTTGAACCAAAAATACATACTTGAGGAACATCCGCAGCAGCTACAGTGTGCATTAGACCTGAATCATTGCATACAGCAGCAGTACATTGACCTACAATGTCTAATGCTTCAGTTAAATTGGTTTTGCCTGCGATATTGATAAAATGAGGTTTTGATTCTTCATTTAGGTTGCTGTAGATAGCCTCTACTGTAGGAATATCTTTTATTGAACCTAAACCTACAACCATACCTCCTTTGCTTATCCAATAGTCAGATACCTTAGCAAAGTACTCCACAGGCCATAATTTGGCAGGACCATAGTTCGCACCACATCCTAGGACTAAAGCTTTACGAGAAAAGTCTAGATTTAATTCTTTTGCTCTATTTTCATCGAGTTTTTTAACAACTAACTTTGGATAATCAAATTTTGGCAGATCTGATGACTTATTAACTTTTTCCTTATCAAAAGCAAGAGCTACATAACGCTCAACCATATAAGGAAAATCATTCTTGTTAGTACGCATATTGTTTAATATAAAGTATCTTGATTCTCCTTTAAATCCTCTTCTATCAGGGATCTTTGCAAATAAAGCGATAAGTCCTGACTTTAATGAATTAGGAAGTACCATCACACAGTCATAGTGACCTTCTCTTAATTTCTTACCTTCTTCATAGCGCTTTTTTAAATCAAATGCGCCGTGCCCAAAAGGATTGATTAACTTATGATCAATCTCTTTCATTCTGTCCAAAATAGGCATGGTGTATTTAGGAGCATATACGTCAATTGAACAGTTAGGATCGAGCTTTTTTAACATCTTTAAGAGGCTCTGTGACATGATGAGATCGCCAAGCCATGAAGGAGAAATAATAAGGTATCTTTTTGAAACTGTGTCTGTCATAACTAATAATCTATTGTCTAATTCAGCATCTTTTGTCTATTGACTTTGTGTAGAGATAGATACTCTTCAAATAAGTCTTACAAAAAGAGTTCGTTTGTGATGATTTATCGTTATTAGATATTATAATTGAGAAATCAAAGTCAACTAAGGAATTTAACAATGATTATTGTAACAGGTGGTTGTGGTTTTATCGGTTCTAATATCGTAAAACATTTAAATGACAGAGGTATCAAAGACATTTTAGTAGTTGATAACCTAACAAATGGTCATAAGTTCATCAATCTAACAGATCTTGATATTGCAGATTACATGGATAAAGAAGATTTTCTGCAGTTGGTTTTAGATGAAAAGAAGTTCGATGCAAAATATGGTTGCAAGAACATCGAAGCTATCTTCCATGAGGGAGCTTGCTCTTCAACAACAGAGTGGGACGGTAAGTACATCATGAAGAATAACTATGAATACACAGTTAACCTTTTTGAGTTTGCTGTAGCTCATAGAATTCCTTTCTTCTTTGCTTCATCAGCATCAACCTACGGTGATGGCAATGTATATGTTGAGGACAGAGAGAATGAAGGTCCTCTAAATGTATATGGCTATTCAAAGTTCTTATTTGATGAGTATGTAAGAAGACGTCTTCCAAATCTTAAGTCACAGGTTGTGGGGTTAAGATACTTCAACGTTTATGGTCCAAGAGAAGGTCATAAAGGTACCATGGCATCTGTTGCATTCCATTTAAATAATCAGATGCTAAGAGGCGAGAATCCAAAGTTATTTGAAGGCACCGATGGTTACGAGAACGGTGGTCAGATGCGTGACTTCGTTTACGTAGGTGATGTTGCAGAAGTTAACCTATGGTTCTTCGAGCATAAAGGTCCATCAGGAATTTATAACTGCGGTACTGGTCGTGCAGAGCCATTCTTAAATATTGCAAAAGCAGTAATTAAGCACTTTGGTAGAGGTGAAGTTGAGTTCATCCCATTCCCTGAGCACTTAAAGGGACACTATCAGTGCTTTACTCAGGCTGACTTAACTCAGTTACGCAACGCAGGTTGTGATGTTGAGTTTAAGACAGTGGCTCAGGGCGTTGCAGAGTACCTCAAATGGCTCAATTCGAAATAGTTGACGACTTTACCTATGAAGTATGCCTTCTCCCTAAAGAGAAGGCTTTAGGCTTTGTAGATTATTTAGCATCAATAGGTATCAAGGCTAAAGCTAAAGAGAGTATGACCGGTCGTTGTACTGTCTATGTGACTAACAGCTTTGACATGAGCAGAGCTAAAAGAGAAGTCTTAAGATACGCCAACTCTCCTTTTGATTCAAAATACACTAAAGCATCTTGGGATCAAGGCAAGACAATCAACAGAGAAAAACATTTAAATACTGGTATGTTGTTTCCTCTGTCTTTTGATCTGTCTTCAATTACAACGATTGTTGAGTTAATATGTATTGCTATCTATGTTTTGTCTTTAATTGATGAACCGTTAGTTATTCAGTATTTAGCTTTGAGTAAATCTGAAGAATTTAGCAGTATTCAAGATTACTATAAACTTATAACACCTGCTTTTGTTCATTTCTCCTTTATGCATATTGCATTCAATCTAGTAATGTTTGAGGCAATGGCAAGACCAATCGAAAGAACTTTTGGAAAAGTAAAATTCTTTTCAATATTTATAAGTGTGGCTTTATTGTCTAATGTGACTCAGTATTGCTTTATGACTGATCTAAATGGTTATTTTGGAGGTCTGTCGGGAGTTGTATATGGGGTTATAGGTTACTCAGGAGTTCTCTCAAGACGTAAAGATTTGCCTCCATCATTTAATATTCCACCTGGCTTACTTACAGTAAGTGTGATCTTTATTTTTATAAGTTTCTTTTTGGGGGGAATTGCTAACCTGTGCCACATTGGCGGATTAGTAGTTGGAATGTTGTGGGGATTTTATGATTACAAGAAGCTAAAACAGTAGCATCTCTTTAGTTTTTATATCTCTTTGCACATACAAAAATGCCACCTCATAGATAATTCTAGAGGTGGCGTGTTATTAGCAAAACTAGAACAGATTAGTCAGCTAACTTAACGATTGACTTACCAGTCATCTCTGCAGGAACATCAATGCCCTTTAGATATAACATGGTAGGAGCGATGTCAGATAGACGACCATCGGTACGCATTGTTGCCTTTCTGCCGTAGTAAATGAAAGGAACTGGTAAGTTGGTGTGGGCTGTGTAAGGAACACCTGTCTGTAGATCCTTCATTCTCTCACAGTTACCGTGGTCAGCAGTGATTAAGCACTCACCGTCAACCTTCTTTAATGACTCGATTACACGACCAATGCAGTGATCAACAGCTTCACAAGCCTTAACAGCAGCCTCAAATACGCCAGTATGACCAACCATATCACCGTTAGGGTAGTTGCAGATGATCATGTCGTATTTACCTGACTCGATAGCAGCACATAACTTGTCGGTTAACTCGGTTGAGCTCATTTCTGGCTGTAAGTCATAGGTTGCAACCTTAGGGCTCTGGATCAGAATTCTGTCTTCGCCTGGGAACTGAGTCTCAACACCACCGTTGAAGAAGAAGGTTACGTGAGCATACTTCTCAGTCTCAGAAATACGTAACTGAGTCATGCCCTTCTTTGATAACCACTCACCTAAAGTGTTAACTAAATCCTCTGGTGGGTAAGCACAATCAGTCTTAATGTCAGCAGCGTACTGAGTTAACATTACGAAACTTGCTAACTTAGGCTTAACTTCACGCTTGAAACCAGTGAAATCAGCATCTGAGTTTACGAATGCACGGGTGATCTGACGAGCACGGTCAGCACGGAAATTCATGAAGATTAATGAATCGCCATCCTGTAAAGGTGCTTTCTCTCCAATTACAGATGCCTTTACGAACTCATCGTTCTCATCACGAGCATAAGCTGCGTCTAAAGCTTCATCAGCTGTTGCAAAAGTAGCAAACTCACTTTTAGCCTGAGTTAATAAGTCATAAGCCTGCTGTACACGATCCCAACGGTTATCACGGTCCATTGCATAGTAACGACCAACCATAGTTGCGATACGACCAACACCAGCTTCTTTGAATGCATTCTCAATTACTTTGATGTACTCATGAGCTGAACGAGGAGCAACGTCACGACCATCAGTGAATGCATGGAAGTAAACTTTCTTAGCACCACGCTGTGCTGCAAGCTTAATCATTGCAACAATGTGGTCCTGATGAGAGTGAACACCACCTGGTGACATTAAACCCATGATGTGAACTGCTTTGTCAGCCTTTACAGCGGCATCTACAGCTTTGCATAAGGTTTCGTTCTTGAAGAAGTCGCCATCTTCAATTGCTTTACCAATTCTAGTTAATTCCTGATAAACAATACGACCTGCACCAATGTTGGTGTGACCTACTTCAGAGTTACCCATCTGACCTGCAGGTAGACCTACATCAATACCAGAAGCCTGAATGTCAGTATGTGCATAATGTGCTTCTAGGCTGTCTAGATTAGGAGTCTTTGCAGCTGATACAGCGTTAAAGTCTTTGATAGGATTGTCTCCCCAACCATCCATGATAATTAGGGCTAAAGGTTTCTTTTTTGTCATACTTGTTGTACTCATCAAAAAAATAAAAAAAATAACTAGCAATATTTTACAGTTTTTTTGTAACGTTTTAATGAGTTTTTATAGCATTTTTATCAATTAGATAAAAAATAGTTAGTTAAAGCTAACTTGTATATGGCATATATATTTGTTGATTGTTCAGAACAAATTTGAATGTGGTGAAGGTAAAAATGACGTTCATTCTGAATTTACTGTTTTCATATTTGTTGAAAATTGCTGCAAATAGCATCAGAGATTGCATTAAACCTAGCAAATGTGACCTTAGATGTTTTTGTGAATGCCTTTGTTATGTTAGAATTCGTCATTAAACATTTTTGACAAAGATTTTGACAACAAGAGGTGTCATTGTGGGGGATTTATTCTCATCTGACAATTTGGAACAATATATTGAATTTGCTAGTCGCCATCAGATCATGGTGTTAGTTTTCATAGCTCTATTTTGTGCTCTAATTTACACTCAAGCACGCATTATGATCGCTAGAGTTAAGAAGTTAGGTTCAAATGCAGCAACTGTAATGATAAATCGTGAAAATGGTGTTTATGTAGATGTAAGAGCAAACAATCTGTTCTCTCAGGGACATATTGCAGGCTCAGTAAACATTACTTTACAAGATATCAAATCAGGAAAACTCAATAGAATCGATAGCTACAAGGATAAACCAGTTATTCTTGTAGGTAAAGATAAGATGGATTCAGATTGTTTTAACGGAGCTGTTTCATTGAAAAAGCAGGGATACACCAAGGTGTTTACTTTAGAAGGTGGTATTACCCAGTGGTCAATGGACAATTTACCTCTGTCTAACAAAAATTAATTTAATCATAAGGAAAGATAAAATGTCTGACAACGCAAACGCACAAAATCAAAATACAGATCAGCCTGCATTCGATATCGTAAGAATCTACGCTAAAGATTGCTCATTAGAAACTCCTAATGTTCCAGGCGTATTTACAAAAGAGTGGAAGCCTGAAATCAAGATTGATTTTGATGCAAAAACTCAGAACATCGCAGAAGACAACTACGAAGTAGATTTAAGAGTTACTGTAACCTGCACTTTAGATAAAGAAACAGCTTTCATCTGTGAAGTTCACCAGGCAGGTATCTTCTTAGTTCACAAGGTTGATAAGGATACAGCAGAGTACTTATTAAACGGTGTTGCTCCTAATATTCTGTTCCCATATGCTAGAGAGCACATCTCTGCATTAATCAACAGAGCATCATTCCCTCCATTAAATCTACGTCCATTAAACTTTGAAGCTATGTTCAGAGCTCACAAAGCTGAAGAAGCTGCTAAAGCTCAGCAGTCTGACGTAGCAAATGGCGAAGCTAAGAACGAGGCTCCACAGGCTTAGTTGAGCGAACTATGTCTGAATATTCCTGTTCTTTAAGTGTGATTGGTGCCGGTTCATACGGCACCTCTCTTGCTCAATCTACAGCATCAAAAGGTTTACCTGTGATGCTGTGGTGTCGTAATCCTGTTAATGCACAAAAAATGCAACAGGATCGAGTCAATGAAAAGTACCTCCCAGGTATTAAATTCAAAGATACCTTAACAGTATCCTGTTCATTAGAAGAAGTTGTTAGAGCTTCTAAAAATGTTCTGGTGGTGGTTCCTTCTCACACCTTTGCTGACGTATTAACAGCAATTAAACCATTCTTACAGCCAGATCAGAGAATTGCATGGGCTACTAAAGGCTTGGATAAGTCCTCGGGTAGATTGCTAAGCGATGTTGCTAAAGAAATTTTAGGTTCATCAACTCCTATGGCCGCATTATCAGGACCAACCTTTGCTATAGAGTTAGCTAAGGGGCTTCCTACAGCAATTGCTATGGCTGGTACTGATGAACAGTTTATTAAAGAATTCTCAGATCTAATGCATACTAAGACTTTCAGAATTTATGGGAGTGACGATCTTTTAGGTCTGCAATTAGGCGGAGCCATTAAGAACGTAATTGCAATTGGATCAGGACTTTCAGATGGTCTTGGCTATGGCGCCAACGCAAGAACTGCACTGATTACTCGTGGATTAGTTGAGATGACAAGATTTGGTGTTGCTTTTGGTGCTACTCCTAAGTCATTTATGGGCTTGTCAGGATTAGGTGATCTTATTCTTACCTGTACTGATAATCAGTCACGAAACCGTCGCTTTGGTTATTACTTAGGTCAAGGATTGTCTTGCCAGGAAGCTTTAGACAAGATAGGTCAGGTGGTTGAAGGTTACACCATGAGCGCTGTTGTCAAAGTCCTTTGTGATAAGCTCTCTGTGCAGATGCCTATTTGTACTGAAGTTTATAACGTACTTTATAAAGGCAAGTCAGGTCGTGAAGCTGCTATGTCATTATTGAGTAGAGAACAGAAATCAGAGTAGATACGCCTTAGTACCTATATAAAACAAAACTCCGTTACCAATCATGAAGATCAATAACGGAGTTCTTTTTCATCTTAATCTTATCTAGGTGTTAACCGTAAGTCTGATCTGTTACTTCATGAGCGGTTACGTCAACAACATCTTTAATCATGCCAGGAAATGCCTGATTTAACTGGGTCTGAATGCCCTCTTTTAAGGTTACGCCAACCATTGAACAACCTAAGCAACCACCAGTGAACTTAACCTTAACAATACCATCATCAGTTACATCAACTAACTCGACTGCACCACCGTGAGATGCTAATGATGGGCTTACTGTTGAATCGATAAATTTCTTTAAGCGATCAAATAAAGATGCATCATCTGGTAAGTCCTGTTTGTTTAAATTTGGAGCATGGAATGTTAATAAGTCCTCACCTTGCTCGTTTTTAGTTAAATCAATAACAGAATCATCTAAATACTCAGATACAGAACTGTCGATAACAATTTCAAAGCCTTTCATCTGGAAGTGCTCATCGTTTGAGGTGATGTACTCTTTAGGACAATATAAAATTCCACACTGCACACCAGGAGTGCCTACATTTGATGCTGTAAGACGAATAGCTAAGCCTTCCATCTTTTGTTTGTTGATGATATTTAAAAAATATTCTTGTGCTTTATCACTTACACTAATTTTACTCATAGGACCCTTTAAATTTGTGCCGAAATTTTCCTTTCGGTCTTTTGTTAATCGAAAATCAATTAAATTAATTGTATATGATTTTTGACTTTTTTCAGCTTTACAGAAAATAAATAAAAAAAATTTTCAAAGATGATAATAAATAATCGATTTATTTTTTAAAAAATATGCACAAATTTTCAAATTACGGTAAAATCACAGGGGTAACTATAGAAACCTGAGTCTCACTCAGATAACACGTGGAGAAAAAAATGAGCTTATTTGAAGAGCTTGATTTAGCTAAGTATGGTATCAGCGGTGCAGCTGAGATCGTTCACAACCCATCATATGAGACCTTATTCGCAGAAGAGACCAAATCAGGTCTAGAAGGCTACGATAAGGGCTTCCAGACTGAGATGGGTGCTGTAGATGTAATGACTGGTGTTTATACTGGTCGTTCTCCTAAGGATAAGTTCATCGTTAAGGATGACACCTCAAAGGATACTTTCTGGTGGACAACCGACGAGTTCAAGAATGATAACAAGCCTCTATCAACAGAGTCTTGGAATGAGTTAAAGAAGTTAGCAGGCAAAGAGCTATCAAACAAGAAGTTATACGTTGTTGATGGTTTCTGTGGTGCTAATGCTAACACCCGTATGGCAATTCGTTTCGTTGTTGAGGTTGCATGGCAGGCTCACTTCGTAACCAATATGTTCATCCGTCCTTCAGCTGAAGAGTTAAAGAACTTCAAGCCTGATTTCGTAGTTTTAAATGCTTCAAAGGCAAAAGTTGAGAACTACAAAGAGTTAGGTTTAAATTCAGAGACTGCAGTTGTATTCAACTTAACTGAGCGTATGCAGTTAATCCTGAACACCTGGTACGGTGGTGAGATGAAGAAAGGTATGTTCTCAATGATGAACTACTTCTTACCATTAAAGGGCATCGCTGCAATGCACTGCTCTGCAAATACCGATAAGGAAGGCAAGAACACCGCTATCTTCTTCGGTCTATCAGGTACTGGTAAGACCACCCTTTCAACAGATCCAAAGCGCTTATTAATCGGTGATGATGAGCACGGTTGGGATGATGAAGGCGTATTCAACTTCGAAGGTGGTTGCTATGCTAAGGTAATCAACCTATCAAAGGAAAACGAGCCTGATATTTGGGCAGCTATCAAGCGTGACGCTCTGTTAGAGAACGTAACTGTTGATGCTAACGGTAAGATCGATTTCACTGACAAGTCAGTAACCGAGAATACCCGTGTTTCATACCCAATTTACCACATCAAGAACATCGTAAAGCCTATTTCAAAGGGCCCTGCTGCTAAGCGCGTAATCTTCTTATCAGCAGATGCTTTCGGTGTATTACCTCCAGTATCAATCTTAGATAAAGAGCAGACTCAGTACTACTTCTTATCAGGCTTCACCGCTAAGTTAGCTGGTACAGAGCGTGGCATTACCGAGCCTACTCCAACCTTCTCATCATGCTTCGGTGCTGCTTTCTTATCATTACCTCCAACCAAGTACGCAGAAGTACTTGTTAAGAGAATGGAGCAGTCAGGCGCTAAGGCATACTTAGTAAATACTGGTTGGAATGGTACCGGCAAGCGTATCTCTATTAAGGATACCCGTGGTATTATCGATGCAATCTTAGACGGTTCAATCGATACTGCTGATACTAAGACCATCCCTGTATTCTCATTCAAGGTTCCAACAGCATTACCTGGCGTTGATTCTAAGATCTTAGATCCACGTGATACCTATGCTGATCCTTCACAGTGGGATGCAAAGGCTAAGGACTTAGCTGAGCGCTTCATCAAGAACTTCAAGAAGTTCGAAGCTTTAGGTGGTAACCTAGTTAAGGCTGGTCCACAGTTATAATCTGATTTTTAGATTAAACTGATACAACCCGGTGCATTCAATGTACCGGGTTTTTAAATTTTTAGCAGGTGTTTATATGGGTAAGCCATTTATTACAAGAGAAGGTTATGATCAGCTTCATAAAGAATTGAATTATCTTTGGGAAGTTAAAAGACCTGAAATTACACAAAAAGTTAGTTGGGCTGCCAGTCTTGGTGATAGATCAGAGAATGCTGATTATCACTATAACAAACGTTTATTAGGTCAGATTGATAGGCGTATTCGTTATTTAAGACACTGTATGAATGACCTTCAGGTGATTGAGTACAATAAGCAACAGGAAGGTAGAGTATTCTTTGGTGCTTATGTTGAAATCGAATCTGACGATGATAGTTCAAAGTTACAAATCAGAATAGTAGGTTCAGATGAGATTTTTGGCAGATCAAACTGTATTTCTGTAGATGCTCCAATGGCAAGAGCATTACTTGGCAAGTCTGTAGATGACGATGCAGAGGTTGTTACTCCACATGGAAAGAGATTGTGGTATGTAAACAAGATCACTTACCAAAAGCCAGAGTGGTTTGAAGAGCAACCTATTGTTGAGAATTCTTTAGCTTCAGATGACAACGAAGAAGTTGTAGTTGAAGAAATGTCTGAAGAAGAACAAAAGAAGATCGAACAAGAATACTTAAAGACTTTAGTTCAAGAAAACGAATAACTTCTTTTGGAAAACTGCAGATTCTTGAAAATACCTAGTTCTGGAAATAACAGATTTTCCAAAATGACTATCTTAGGCTGAGACATTTACGCTCATGCCTAAGTTAAATTTAGGTCTACTGCTGTTGTATTTATTAGCAATAGCTTTAGAGCTGTAACCTTCACCTTTCTTTCTCTTATCCTCTGCATCCTGTGAATAAGATGCACCAGTTGATGAACCAAAAGAGCCACCTAAAGCTGCATTCATAGCTCCAGATGCTGTTACATTCTGGTTAAGACTTGCTCCTGATGCAGATGAACTAGAAGCTGCTTTACCACCACCTGTACCTTTTGTTTCTTTGGTATCTTCTTTCTTTTCGGTTTTAGCAAGCTCTTTTTTACTGCTTACTTTCTCTCCATTAGCCTTGATTAAAACATCTGTCTGTATGAAAAGACTTGAGTTAACAGGCGCTGTTTGGACACTACCTTGAGATACAGCTGCGTTATTAGCAGATTGGGCATTCTGATTGATTTGAGGGATGGTTTCGCGGGCCATACTATCCCTACGGGCTTCTTGTGCTGCATGAGGCACGCCCGCTGTAACTATGTTGCTAATGGTACTGGTTGCAATATCCATAGTTAACGCCTAAAAGATAGAAAACTGCCTTACTTACTATATCGGAAATTTTACACTAAATTTTTAATTCTTAATTTTATGGATTATCAATTAGTTAGTGTTATTTATAAAAATTCTGATAAGTTTTGATAATTCTTCACCTTCAGTTAAGAATGGCATATGAGCAGAACTTTGTAGTACAGCGCATAGGTGATATTTAGGATCCATAATTTTTGAGGCAATTTCCTGCTTTACTAATCTGTCTTTTGCTCCAAAAATATGGAAACAAGGAATTTTAATATTAAAGAAAGCTTCCCTGTGATCGGAATAGGCCATCTTAAACAGTCCATTTCTCAATACCTGAGGATCAATAGATCCCATCTTATCGCAAGCTTCAAGAATGAATTGATTTTGTTCTTTGGTAAGCAAACCGCCCTGTGTTTGCATCTTAAAAAACAGCTTAATCGAGCGAATGTTACGTCCTTCATCAAAGATTTTTAAGCACTTGAGAACGTATCTATAATCAAATCCAGGCCAATTAGGATCTGAAGGAAATCTTGGGGTTCCACAAATAGAGATAAATCTTTTGATCTTTTTTTCTGTGTCAGCGTAACAGGCACAACTTGCTGCTAATGTACTTAAAGACCAAGAGATCAGAGTGCAATCTTTTGGAATTGAATTTAAGATTAGATTTGCTGTCTGTCGTGTGGAGATTGAAAACTGTTTTAATTCTTCAGATTTGCCATATCCAGGCATGTCTAACAGGATAACGTTATAGTCAGGAAATAACGAAACGAAAGGTTTTAAAAAGTTTGAATCAGTAGCCCAGCCAGGAGTAACAACTAATTTAGGTGCATTAGGATCACCATAGCTTGTGCTACCAAGTTTAAGATTATCTGTAATATTCATATAAAAAGCGCTGCAAGTGCAGCGCTATCTTAAACTAGATGTTCTTTTCTTTGCGGTAAGCAATTAAGTCTTCGATTGAAAGACAAGTTAAGTCATGCTCCATAGCAAAGGTAGTCACACGTGGTAACTTTGCCATTAAACCATCAGGAGCACATAACTCGCAAAGAATACCTGCAGGAGCAAAGCCAGCTAAACGAGCTAAATCAACTGAAGCTTCAGTATGACCGTCACGCTCTAAAACACCACCTTTTTTAGCTACTAGCGGGAACATGTGACCTGGGCTTGCTAAATCTTCTGGATTACCATTTGGGTTGATTACAGCTTTGATTGCCTTTACGCGGTCTGGAGCGCTAACACCAGTGGTTACACCCTTAGCAGCATCGATAGAAATGGTAAATGCAGTGCCGTATACAGAAGTATTGTGTTCAACCATCATAGGTAAATTCATGCGCTTTGCCTGCTCTGTCTCAATACAAACGCAAACAATACCTGAACATTCTCGGATCATGAAAGCCATCTGTGCATCAGTTACAGTTTCTGCTGCATAAATTAAATCGCCTTCATTCTCTCTATCTTCGTTATCAACAACTAGTACACCACGACCCTTCTTTAAAGCAGCTATAGCAGCTTCAACACGATCATTTGCAGTGTGGCCGAAATTCTCTAACAGATTTTTAAAGCTCATTTTTACCTCATTACTTCTGTGAGTTGTTGCGGGCTTTTTCCATGATTTCTTTCATGGTCTTTACAGCCTCAGGCAAGCCTGTGAAAATTGCGCGAGCAATAATGCTATGTCCAATGTTTAATTCATTCATTTGTGGAATAGCAGCAATTGCAGCTACATTATTGTAATTTAGTCCGTGTCCTGAATTTACACCAAGACCTACTGAGTCAGCATATGAAGCCATCTCAGTTAAAACTTTTAACTCTTCTTTAATTGTTTTTTCATTGGTTGCATTTGCATAGCGACCTGTGTGGAACTCAACAAATGGTGCACCAACTTTTACAGCGGCATCGATCTGCTCTTTTACAGGATCGATGAATAAAGAGCAAACAGTACCAACGTTATCTAACTTGTTAATTGCTTTCTCGATCTTATCCATATTTGATAGAACATCAAGACCGCCTTCTGTAGTAACTTCTTCTCTTCTTTCAGGTACCATACATACCTTCTGAGGAGCTACTGCAACAGCAATAGATAAGATTTCATCGGTTACTGCCATCTCTAAATTTAAAGAGGTTTTAACAGTTTCTCTGATGATTCTTACATCTCTGTCAGTGATGTGTCTTCTGTCCTCACGTAAGTGAGTAGTAATACTATCAGCTCCAGCAAGTTCAGCGATTGCTGCGGCAGTTACAGGATCTGGATAATTTGTTCCACGTGCATTACGAACTGTAGCAACGTGATCAATGTTAACACCAAGAAAAATAGGCTTCATTTTTATTATGTCCCAAGTTGAAACTTCACAATATTATAACTTGATAAAGATCAAATTTTTGCCTTTTTATGGTGTCTTTTCTATCTTTTTTTACATTTTTCATTTGTTATCTGTATCACAAGAGCTAGATCCAAAATTTCTTAATTGAGAATATTTCAGTTAAGATTAAAGTAAACATATACAAAAGCATCAATATTTAGACAAACAATAAAAAATTAAGTAATAAATAAAACCTTTCTTTGAGTGATCAAAGACTATTTTAAGGAAGATTTGTTATGGCCAAAATTCTAAATTATGGTTCTTTAAATATTGATTATGTGTATGAAGTTCCTCATTTTGTAACCCCTGGTGAGACCCTTCAGTCAAAAGGTAGAAGTATCTTTGCCGGTGGTAAAGGTCTTAATCAGTCTGTCGCATTAGCCAGAGCTGGTGGTGATGTATATCATGCTGGTGCCGTAGGTAAAGCAGACGGACAGATTCTCATTAACGTACTTACTGAAAATAAGATCAACTCAGACTTCTTAAAGCAAAGAGATGAAGCTAGTGGTCATACCATTATTCAGGTAGATGATAATGGTCAGAACTGTATAATTCTATATGGCGGTTCAAACCAAACCATTACAACAGAGGATATAGATGAAACCCTATCTCATTTTGAAAAGGGCGATTATCTAGTTCTGCAAAATGAGACTAATAACATCGAGTGCATGATCAATAAGGCATACGAAAAAGGCTTAAAGATTTGCTTTAATGTTTCTCCATATTCTGATGAATTATTGAAATTACCTTTAGGCAAATGCTCTTACCTGATTGTAAATGAGATCGAATGTTCTTCAATGGTATCAAAGCCTGCTGATACTGATCCTTATGAGCTAATTGATGAACTTACAAAGACGTATCCAAATTCTTCTTTTGTGTTAACTTTAGGTTCTAGAGGCTCAATCTTAAAACAGGTAGGATGTGATCCTATTTCTTGTAAGTCATTCAAGGTTCAGGCTGTAGATACAACAGCTGCAGGTGACACCTTCTTAGGTTATCTAATTACTAATTTAGCAACAGGAATGAATCCTGCGCTTGCTATTAAATGTGCAACAGCAGCATCAGCTTTAGCAGTACAGACTAAAGGTGCAACTCCTTCTATTCCAAAGGCTAATGCTGTCTTAGATTTCATTAAGAAATCAAAAGTTGACGTTTTAGTAGATAAGCTCTAGGAGAAATAAAATGAAAAAGATTGGCTGCTTAAATTCAGAATTATCATATGTAATCTCAAAATTAGGCCATTTTGATACACTAACTATCGGAGATTGTGGATTGCCTGTACCTAAAGGAGTCCAAAGAATCGACCTTGCAGTTACTTACGGTGTTCCTTCATTTGATGATGTATTTAAAGTTGTCGATGCAGAAGCTAAATTCCAGAAAGTAACTATTGCCTCTGAGGCAAAAGAAGCAAATCCAGCTTTCTACCAAAATCTCCATGAATGGGCTAAACTCAATGGAGTTGAGGTTGTAGAAGTACCTCATGAGCAGTTCAAAAAACTATCAGCATCAAGTGTTGCTATAGTAAGAACTGGTGAGTGCAAGCCATTTAGTAATGTTATCTTAGAGTCAAATGTATCTTTCTAAGTCAGGTTTATTTCTTAAGGTCGTCTTTAACTAGATATGGATGATTCTAAAGAAAAACAACAGAAAATCCTGCCATTGTCATACGGACTGGGACTAGTCAAAGAATTAGTTCCAGTGCCTACTCATATCTTTAAATCAGACAATCACTACTATGAGAAGTTTGATAGAGAAGAAGTCGATGAATGGAATGTTCTAAAAACAGACTATGAATTTAGAAAAAAGATCCTAAAAGAAGTCAAAGAAAAGAATATTGTTATCATTAACGAAGAACAACCTGTGTTATTTGGTGGCGTTAAGTGTACTGATGACTTATTTTTAGTTATAGGTCCAGTTGTAATTACTCAAGTTGATCAGAATTTTACTAAATTATATGCCTTAAAGCATAAAGCTAACAATGTAAGCTTGTTTTACATTGATGTGAAAAAGTTAGCTTCAATTCTTCTGCTAATCTACAGTTCAATTACTGACAAGTACATATTTTTAAGTGACTTCTTAGATAAGAGCTTTTTAAATGATGAACTTTTAGAGTCTGCTCAAAAGCATGTAGCTAATATCTTTTCAAGGCAGTCCTTAACTAACAGACCTCATAATCCTGGTGTATTTGAGGATTCTATTAGACTAGCTATAAAACAAGGTGATGTTGAAGGTTTGAAAAAAGCCCTAAACTCCATCTACGCAAGTATGCGTGGCACTCTTGCAAGAACAGAATTAAGATCAGCTAAAAACTTAGCGATAGTTGATATTACTATTGCCACAAGAGCTGCAATTGAAGCTGGTTTGAGCGTGGAAGAACTTTATGTTATCTCTGATGCTTTTATCATGGAAGTTGAGGATTGCAAGTATCCAAGTGATGCTGCTGCCCTAGCTAGAGCCTGTGCTTTAAGATGCACTCAGATGGTAGCAAAACATAAACTTGATTTGGAAAAAGGCAATTTGCTTTCTCCTGTAGTATTAAGAGCATGTGACTATATTGACCGTCATCTTTATGAAAAGTTTAATCTTGAGATAGTAAGTAACAAGCTAAAAGTAAGTTCAAGCCACCTCTCAAAGCTCTTTAAAGAAGAAAAGAAAATGACTCTAGGAGAGTACGCTCGATTAAGAAAAATTGAAGTTGCTAAAACTCTTCTTGCTACAACTGATAAAAGTATCTCAGATATCGCTTTAATGCTGTCATTTAATTCCCAAAGCCATTTCGGTCGTGTCTTTATTTCAATTCAGGGTGAGCCTCCTGCTCAGTACAGAAAGAACAACGCTATCCGCGATAACGTTCTTTAATCTTACTAGTAATATTTTCTGAGATTTGTCAGTAATTGTTCCTATCAAAAGATGCAAATGAAATTTTAAATTATTTTCAAATAATATGGTTTTTGACGCTTTAAAAAATCAAATTTTCGTAAAAGCAAAATTTAGTGTAGCTACTTTGCGATTATTGTCACAAATAAAAAAATTCAAAAAATAAAATGGTGACAATAAAAATAGAATTCTGACAAAAATTACCTTTACTTCTATCTATAATTTTTTATGTCAAACAAATAAAAATCTGAAAAATATTCAGATTTATAACATAAGAGAGATAGGAGTTTCCGATGAAGTTATCAAAATTCTGCGCATCAATTGCAATGGTAATAGCTGCCTCAACATTAGCATCTTCAGCAAACGCTGCAGATACTGCAAAACGTTTAAGCGGAGGTGGTTCAAATATTATGTACGTAATCACCCCATCACATTCAAACCCATTTTTTAAGACTGAGGCTGAAGTTGCAGCAAAGACTGCTAAAGATCTTGGTTATACCGTAAAAATGGTTTCACATGACGATAGCCCTGTAAAACAGTCAGAACTATTCGAAACTGCTATTTCTGATAAAGCAGCTGCAATTATCTGTGATAACGCAGGTGCAGATGCTACTGTTTCTGCTGTAAAGAGAGCTTATGACAACAATATTCCAACATTCCTGATTGACCGTGAGATAAATGAGCAAGGTATTGCTGTAGCTCAGATTGTTGCAAACAACTATCAAGGAGCTAAGGGCGCTGCTGAAGTATTCGTAGAAGAGATGGAAGAAGAAGGCGAATACGCAGAGTTATTTGGTATTGACTCAGATACCAACGCAAAGACCAGATCAACTGCTTTCCATGAGGTTATTGACCAATATCCTGATATGAAGATGGTTGCTGTACAGACAGCTAACTGGGATCAGAATATGGCTTACTCAAAGATGGAAACCATCTTACAGTCATATCCTAACTTAAAGGGGGTAATTTCAGGTAACGACAACATGGCTGTAGGTGCCGCTGCTGCTATTAAGGCAGCAGGTAAGACCTTAAAGATCATCGGTGTTGACGGTTCTAACGATGCTCGTGATGAGATCATCGCTGGTAACATGACCGCTACTGCAATGCAACCTGCTGCTCTAATTGCTGAGATGGCTGTAAAACAGGCTGATCAGTACTTAAAGACAGGCTCAACTGGTAAGAGCGAAAAGCAGCTTATTGATTGTGTAATTATCACCAAAGATAACGCTAAGAAGTTAAACAACTTCTCTATCTCCAAGTAAGTAAATACGGTGCGTCACGGTTCTGTGGCGCATCTTAAGTAAATTATAAAAAAGGACAGAAGGCTATTTTTGTCTCAAAAAAGGAGTTCATCATGTCAAAAAGTCGCATTGTAGGTGCTGTTATAGCTGTTTTTGTAGTGATTTATGCAGCATTGAGTGCAACTGTAGTAAAAGAAGGTCAGGAAGCTACCTTAACAGGTGAAGTTGCTTTTGATCCAACCACTGTTGCAACTAAGTTCTGGGAAGAAAAATCTGCTGAGTATTTTGAAGCAAATGCGGTTGATTTAGCCCAGTTACTAACAGAGGCAAATGGTGATTTTTCAAGTGTTGCTGCTAAGTATGGTCACTATTCAATGGGAGATCAGGGCGAACTTTCATTCATCGTAAAAGGTACTGGTACTGTTGATTCTGTAAAGAACAAATTACGTTCAGGCTATATCGCATTTACCCTTGATGGAAATCTAACCGATGTTAAGACCAGATTACAAATCGGTCCTGTTTACAAAGGTTCTGCTGTTAGAGATTCAATTAGCTTAATTAGCTACAAAGATTACAAAAACCAAATTGAATGGGCTGAAGTATCAGTTGCATTTCACAACCTAATTACCAAGGAAATCTTAAGCCAGATTGATATGAATACCCTTGAAGGCAAAAAGATTGAGTTTACTGGTTGCTTTACGGTTGCAAGAGCAGATCTGCTCCAGATAACACCTGTAAAACTATCAGTTAAGTAGTGGGAGTTGACAATGAGCAACGAGAACGAAGAGATTTATTTACATGCCGAGAAGATAGACAAGATCTATCCTGGCACCAAAGCGCTTGATCAGGTTTCTTTCGATATCAAACGTGGCAAGGTAAATGTTCTTATCGGTGAGAATGGTGCTGGTAAGTCAACCTTGATGCGTATCATCGCTGGTATTGAAAAGCCATCAGCTGGCAAGCTTTATCTTCAGGGAAAAGAAGTTGAATTTAATTCAACAGTAGATGCAAGAGCTCACGGTATTGCCATCATTCACCAGGAGTTATGCCTATTCCCTAATATGACAGTTTTCCAGAACCTGTTTATGGCATCTGAGCGAACCAAAGGTGGTGTCTTAGATGATGCTGAACACAGAAAGTTAGCAAAACAGGTTTTAGCAAGACTTAACTATCCAATCGATCCTGACACTATGGTGGGTGATCTACGCGTAGGTCAGCAACAGATGATTGAGATTGCAAGAAATCTTCTGATCCCAAATCTTAAGATTTTAATCATGGATGAGCCTACATCATCACTGTCAGAACAGGAAGTTGATGTGCTGTTCAACATCATGAGAGAACTTACTGCAACAGGTATTTCTATTGTGTACATCTCTCACCGTCTAGAAGAGTTAATGCGTATCGGTGACTTCGTAACAATCTTCCGTGATGGTAAGTTAGTTGCAGATGCTGCTGTGAAAGACATTGATGTGCCATGGATTGTTAAGCAGATGGTAGGCGAAGGTAAGAGCTACCCTAAACGTGATGTTGCTGTTGATTGGGACAAGCAAGAGAACGTTTTAGAGGTAAAAAACTTATCTCTTCCAAAGAACGGTGGTGGTTACCTACTAAACAATGTTTCTTTCAACCTAAAGAAAGGTGAAATCTTAGGTATCTATGGTCTTCTAGGTGCAGGTAGAACTGAAATCTTTGAATGCATCATGGGTATGAGACCAAACCATACTGGTGACATCATTTTGAACGGCAAAAAGATTGAGATTCAATCTGTAGCTGATCAGATTGATAAAGGTTTTGCTTGGCTTCCTGAAGATAGACAGAGAGAAGGTTTGGTTCAAACCATGAGCATTGCTAAGAATATTGCTCTGTCAAACATCGGTAAGTACACCAATCCTTTAGGCCTTATTGATAAGAACAAGGAAGATGCAGCCGAAGCTGAAATGATTAAGGATGTTCATATCAAGGTAGCTGATAAGGATCTTCCAATTCTATCTCTATCTGGCGGTAACCAGCAGAAGGTTGTTTTTGCAAAAGGTGCTTTGACTAATCCTCAGATCATGCTTTTGGATGAGCCTTCACGAGGTATTGATATTGGCGCTAAGACAGAAATCTTCCACCTTATTTACCAGTATGCAAAGAGAGGTGTTTCTTTACTAGTTATTTCATCAGAACTTGAGGAAATTATCGCTATTGCAGACAGGATCCTGGTTCTATCAAACGGTATTAAGACAGCGGAGTTAACCGGTGATGATATTACTCAGGACAACTTGGTAAAAGCTTCATACATGGCCCATAAAGCAAACTAAGGTATTTGGAGAATTAAAAAATGAATAAAAATGATGTAATCATGACAATCCTTAAAGGTCGTACCTTAATTGTGCTGACCTTGTTAGTAATCTTTTTCTCATTGGCTAGTGAATCATTCTTTACTAGCCAGTCATTACTGTTAATTGCAAAGCACGTAGCTTTATACGGTATCTTAGGTATCGGTATGACCTATGTGTTGGTAACTGGCGGTATTGATTTGTCTGTAGGCTCTGTAGTTGGTCTGTCAGGCATGGTAGCAGGTTTACTTATCAATCATGGTTTTACCATCTTCGGTTACACCATATACTTCTCAGTTCCTGTAATTGTTCTGATTGCTGTTGCAATTGGTGTAATTGTAGGTGCGATTAACGGTTTTATCATCACCAAGTTTGCAGTAGCCCCATTCATTGCAACCTTAGGCATGATGTACATCGCTCGTGGTGCTGCAAACTTAACTTCAAACGGTGCAACCTTCCCTAACCTGGTTGGTAAAGAGGCATTAGGCAACACTGGTTTTGAAATCTTTGGTCGTGACCTTGGTGGTTTCCCTGTTGCTGTAATGATTCTGATTGTGATTGCAATTATCGCTGCAGTTATCCTACGTAAGACCCCATTTGGATGGCACATCTTAGCAATCGGTGGTAATGAGCGCGCAGCTAAGTTATCAGGTGTTCATGTAGATAACGACAAGATTTACGTATATATGTTCTCTGGTGCTTGTGCAGCTATCGTAGGTATCATCGCAACTTCTCAGTTAGTAGCATCTCACCCAATGACAGGTAACACCTGGGAAATGAACGCTATCGCAGCTGCTGTATTAGGCGGTACTTCCCTGATGGGAGGTGTTGGTACCATCGTTGGTACTGTTATCGGTGCTTTCATCATCGGTGTTATCTCAGACGGTATGGTTATGTGCGGTGTTTCTGAGTTCTGGCAGATGATTATCAAGGGATTAGTAATCGTATTAGCTGTAATCATTGACCAGTATCAGCGCGCTCTTCAGGCTCGTATGGCACTACAGGCTCGTAATGAGAATAAATAGGGGGGATTTAGAGGATGTTCTTTAGAGAAAAAGGCGAGGCCATCCTCGCCGCCCTAAGCGGAAAGGTTATTTCAATTGCTGATGTTGATAGCCCTATTTTTGCAGGCAAGGTTGTAGGTGACGGTGTAGCAATTATACCTACAGATGATACAGCGTTATCACCTATCTCTGGAGTGATTTCCTTTGTAGGAGAGCAAAAGCACTCATTTGGTATTACAGGTTATGACGGAGTGGAGATTTTAATCCACTTAGGAATAGGCACTGTAGCTTTAAATGGTGAAGGTTTTGAACCATTGATTTCAAAAGGAGATCAGGTAGTAGCAGGACAACCTATCTGTAAGGTTAACTGGGAGACTGTAAAAGCTCACAACATGGATACGACATCTCCTGTGATTATCACATCAAGCTCAATGGATAACATTAAGCGTTTAACTATCACAGAAGGTCAAGTACAGGCTGGTAAGTCAGTTTGCATGAGATACATAAACAAATAATAAAACAACATAGTTAAAAAACTATAAGGAAAGGCATCATGACAGCTCATATTAAATTAGGTTTTGTTCCAACTCGCCGTAGTGTTTTTAGTGCTCCAGATGCATTGAAATATCGCGATTTGACAGCAAAAAGATTGACCGAATTGGGGGGCGATTTTGTAGATATCACTGATATCAATGACGAAGGTCTTCTATTTGCTGATGAGGACGTGCAGAAGATTGCTGATAAATTCCGCAAAGAAAAGGTAGATGGCATTATTTTAGCTCACTGCAATTTCGGAACAGAGTATGTCTGCGCAAGATTGGCAAAAGAACTTAACTTGCCAGTTCTATTGTGGGGGCCATTAGATGAGCGTCCACTTCCTGATGGAAGACGTTTACGTGACACTCAGTGTGGTCTTTTTGCTACAGGCAAAGTGTTACGTCGTTTCAATGTCAAATTCACTTATTTAACCAACTGCAGATTATCAGATCCCGTATTTGAGCGTGGTATTCATGACTTTGAAGCAGTATGTAACGTTGTAAGAACATTTAGACATATCAGAATTCTACAGATGGGCCCACGTCCATTCGATTTCTGGACAACTATGTGCAACGAAGGCGAGTTATTGGAAAAATTCAATATTCAATTATCACCTATTCCTTTATCTGAGTTAGTTGCAGAAGTTCGTCGTATTGAAAAGGCAAATGAAGCTCAAGAGGAATTACAGTTCTTGCAAGATAACACTGTAATTAAGATTGCAAAACCTAAGGTAGCAACAGTTGCAGCTTTAGCTCATGCCATGAAGAATCTTGTGGATAAGTACGGTTGTAATGCAGGTGCAATTCAGTGCTGGACTGCTCTGCAGGGTGAGCTTGGCATTATGCCATGTGCAGCTAATGCAATCTTAAATGACATGGGTATTCCTGTTGTATGTGAGACCGACATCCATGGAGCAATCACCGCATTATTAGCAGAAGCTGCTGTAATGAACAGAAGCAGGGGCTTCTTTGCTGACTGGACCGTTCGTCATCCTGATAATCCAAATGGAGAGTTATTACAGCACTGTGGTCCATGGCCATTCTCTGTTGCTAAAGAGAAGCCTGAACTTACCTGCCCAATTGCTTTCCCTGATGAAGGTTCTTTATCAGCTGAGGCAAAATCAGGAAACAAACTTACCTTAACTCGTTTTGATGGTGATAACGGTGAGTACTCATTACTTTTAGGTAATGCTAAGAGTGTTGAAGGACCAAAGATTTTAGGTACCTACATGTGGGTTGAGGTTGAGAACATTAAGCGTCTTGAAGAGAAGATTGTTACCGGCCCATATATCCACCACTGTGTAGGTGTTTATGAGGATGTTGTTCCAGTTTTATATGAAGCTTGTAAGTATATCGGCATTAAGGCTGATTTATATGACCCTATTGAAGAACAGGTTAAAGCTTATCTACGTGGAGAATAAAAATGAAAGAGTTAAAGAAATTAGCTTATAAACTACGTCAAGACGTAGTTGACATGATTGTAAATGGTAAAGGCGGTCATATCGGTGGTGATATGTCTGTTATGGATACTTTAGTTACTCTTTATTTCAAAGAGATGAATATCTCAGTAGATAACTTCAATACTAAAGATCATGACCACTTTATTATGAGTAAAGGTCACTCTGTAGAAGCTTTATATGCAGTTTTAGCAGAAAAGGGATTCTTCCCTATTGAAAGAGTATTAAAAGAGTTCAGCCAGTTCGGCTCAATGTTCATCGGTCACCCAAATAACAAATTACCTGGCATTGAAATGAACTCTGGCGCTTTAGGTCATGGTTTACCAGTAGCTGTTGGTATGGCAATTGCCGAGCGCATGAACAAGAGCAAGAACCGTGTTTATGTGGTTATGGGCGATGGTGAGTTAGCTGAAGGCTCTGTATGGGAAGGCGCAATGTCTGGTGCTAACTACAGACTGGACAACCTATGCGCAATTATTGATAGAAACCGTCTACAGATTTCTGGATCAACTGAAGATGTTATGGCTTTAGATGATTTACACCGTAAGTGGGATTCATTTGGCTGGCATGTAATTGATGTTGACGATGGTAATGATATTGAAAAATTAGCTCGTGCATTCGAAGAATCTCGAATGGTTAAAGGCAAGCCTAGCGTATTGATTGCAAATACTATCAAGGGTAAAGGATCTTCTGTAATGGAGAATAAGGCAGCATGGCATCACCATGTACCTTCAGCAGAAGAGTATGAGCAAATCAAGAAAGACTTAGCAGCAAGAGCATTGGAGGATTAGTTATGACAAACATTGCAAATAAACAAATGATCTGCAACGTATTGATGGATGCAGCTAAAACAGATAAAGATATCGTAGTTCTTTGCTCTGATTCACGAGGAAGTGCTTCTGCTACTCCATTTGCTAATGCTTTCCCTGAGCAGTTTGTTGAGGTCGGTATTGCAGAGCAGGATCTTGTTGGTATTGCAGCTGGTATGGCTCGTTGCGGTAAGAGAACTTTCCCTATGTCACCAGCTTGCTTTATCGCAGCTCGTTCATACGAGCAGTGTAAGGTTGATGTAGCTTACTCACATACTAACGTAAAACTAATCGGTATTTCAGGTGGTGTAAGTTATGGTGCTTTAGGTATGAGTCATCACTCAGCTCAGGATATTGCCTGCATGAGTTCAATTCCTGGCATGAGAGTTTATCTACCATCAGACTGCTATCAGACTAAGAAACTGATGGAAGTTTTAGTAAAAGATAATGAGCCAGCTTACATCCGCGTAGGCCGTAATGCGGTTGATCCTGTTTACTCAGAAGACAACACTCCATTTGAAATGGATAAAGCAACCTGGGTTTGCAAGGGTGATGATGTAGCAATCGTAGCTTGTGGCGAAATGGTTCTATATGCAAAGAGAGCAGCAGAACTTCTAAAGGCTAAAGGTATTTCAGCTACAGTTCTTGATATGTACTGTGTAAAGCCTTTAGACAAAGATGCTGTAATTGAAGCTGCTAAGAATGCTAAAGCTGTAATTACAGTTGAAGAGCACTCACCTATTGGTGGCTTAGGCTCAATGGTAGCTCAGGTTGTTTCAGAGAGTTGTCCTCGTAAGTGCATTACCATGGCTTTACCTGATGCTCCTGTAATTACTGGTAATTCAAAGGAAGTATTTGAGTACTACCACTTAACCGCTGAAGGCATTGCAGCAAAAGCAGAGGAAGCATTACATGGCTAAGGATGACTTAGTCCTTGGTATTGATCAGAGTACGCAGGGTACTAAAGCCCTGCTCTTTGACGGTGAAGGCAGAATGCTCGATATTGAGACTCTGCCTCACAGACAGATTATTAACGATCTAGGTTATGTAGAACATGATTTAAACGAGATCGGTAAGAATGTCATTGCTGTCGTAAAAGCTCTGCTCGATAAGGACTCTAATAGAAAGAACAAAGTAAAAACAGTTGGAATCTCTGTACAGCGTGAAACTGTTGGTGCTTGGAGAAGATCTACTTTAAAACCTTTATACAATGCCATTGTGTGGCAGTGTGCTAGAGGTGCTGCTTTTGTAGCTAAAGATGAGGTTAAAGCAAAAGCCAATAGAGTTCGTGAGATCACAGGATTAGAGTTATCAGAGTATTTTTCAGCAGCTAAGATCACCTGGCTTGTTGACAATGTTCCTGAGGTTTTAAAAGCAGCATCAGAGCATGATCTTTGCATCGGTAATATAGATTCATTTTTGATTTCTTACTTAACTCATGGAAAGAGTTTTGCAACAGAACCATCAAATGCATCTAGAACCCAGCTTATGGATCTCAAAACTCAACAGTGGTCAAAAGAGTTATGTGATTTATTCAAAGTACCAGTTGATGCTTTGCCTCCAATTTTAGATTCAGATACTAATTTTGGAGAAACAGATTTTGATGGCCTATTGCCTCATGCAATACCAATCCATGCTGCAATAGGTGACTCTCAAGGTGCTTTATTCGGTCATGGTTGCCTAAAGAGTGGTCAGGTAAAGACTACTTATGGAACCGGTTCATCCATCATGATGAACTCTGGGGACAGTGTATCAAGCTGTTTACATGGTGTAGTAAATTCTGCTGCTTGGCGTCGTGCTGGCAAGAGAACATACGTTCTTGAAGGTAACATCAACTATTCAGCTGGCATCATTAGTTATTTAAAGGATGATTTAAAGTTAATTAAGTCTCCTTCAGAGACTGAGGCTTTAGCAAAAGCTGCTAATCCTCATGATAAATGCTATTTCGTACCTGCTCTATCAGGACTTGGTGCTCCATACTTTAATGGAAATGTAAGAGGTTCTATTTTAGGTATGAGTAGAGTTACAGGTAAGAATGAAATAGTTCGTGCTGCTTTAGATTCAATCGCTTATCAGGTGACTGATGTCCTAGATTTAATCAGAAAGTCATCAGCTGTTCCAGTAACTGAGCTTAACGTTGACGGTGGTGCTACTAAGAATAGATACCTGATGCAAATGCAATCTGATTTATGCAGATTACCTGTAAAGGTTCCTACTGATGCAGAACTGTCAGGAAAAGGCGCCGCTTTCATGGCAGCTATTGCTCTGGGCATATATGACGAATCGATCCTCAATGAGGAGAGTGTGTCAAACAGCTATACTCCTGTAAGTGATGAGTCTGTATGTCAAGAAAAGATTAAGTCTTGGCATAAAGCAGTACAGGCTGCGATAGCTTACGGTATTTAGTAAAGTTGTAGTTTTTCGAATTTTATTGTTTGTCTATATTGATGCTTTGTGCATGATGTTTGGGCGCAGAATGAAATATGTCTGCGCCTATTTTTCAAATGAGAGAATACACAATGAATGAAGTAAACCCATTATGTCAAATTCTCAAAATCTTACACAGAAAACCATGTTCTCAGGTAGAACTTTGTGAACAGTTAGGTTTTTCAAAGTCTCATATGCACAAGTTGGTGTCTAACCTTGTAACACCAGGAATTATAAAAAGATCTGATAGTCAGGAGTATGAGCAAGAACAAGGTCGTCCTCGTCAAAAATTAACTATTACCCATAATCTTCAATACTGTTCAGTCTTAGTAATCCATACCTCATGGAAGTTTAGAGCTTACCTTTTAGCCTATGGTTTAACTGAGGAGATTGCTTATAAGGATTTGCCTCAAACTGATTCAGCATCAGTTTTTATAAAAGAGCTAAACGACTGTATAGATGAGTTCACTAAACTCTATCTTAGTGACAAAAAATCAATTCTCTCAATTGTGATTGCAACACAGGCTACCATTGAGCAGGGTGAAAACGGTATTATGTACCGAAACAACCTCTTAAAAGATGAAAATATTACCTTTGCAAAGAAGCTAAGAGAAGCAATCGGTATTAGATGCTTTGTCTACAACTATGCTTATGGTCATATGTTGTCCTTGTTGCATGCGAAAGATCTGAATACCGATAATGCTATGGTCCTGTCTTGTGGTGAAGGTTCGGTAGCTTTAGGTATCTTTTTAAATAATCAGCTTCTATTAGGCAGAAATAATTCATTTCCTGAATGTTCTCATCTCCCTTTTAAATATGGATTTGAAAAATCATTAGGTGAGTTTGGAGAACATACAAAAGAAGCTTTACTTTTTGCAATCAACGCAATTGCTCCTATATACAACATCAATCATGTGATCTTAGCTGGCAGCTGTTTTGACAATCATTTAAACATCATTTATCAGGCATCTTTAGAGCTTAAAGAGCAAAAAGATCCTCTCTTACAAAAGATCCTGCTTGAATATCGAGGACAGGAAATTGAACAGCATTTTCTAGAGCTGGTTTATTTGAGTTTTGATTCCTTAGTAGAAGTGCTAAATCCTCAAATGCAAAAGAGAAATCTTGAGGATCTGGTCAAATCAATGGAAGCTTATTAGGTCTTTTAATAAGCAGTGCCGACATGTCTTTGATAACTCAAATGTGATTTATATCAAGTTTATCTTGGTATTTAGTTCGCTGAAAAACAATTATGATCGATTCAAAATTTTATTGATTCGATCATTTCTATACTTACCATAACAAAATTACTTAAACCTTTTGAGGCAAGATATATGAATACAACAACTGAAAAATTATCTTTCAGAGAAAAATTCTGTTATGGCTTAGGTGATGCCTCCATGAATATTTTCATGGGCTTTACCATGATGTTTTTAACAATTTTCTACACAGATGTATTTAAGTTAAATCCAGCTGTGATGGGTACTTTATTTTTAGCAGTTAGATTTATTGATGCTATCTCAGATCCTTTATGCGGAATGATTTCAGATAGAACTAAATCTGTAAGAGGTCGTTATCGTCCTTGGTTACTATTTGCTGCTATCCCTTATGGTGTATCTTGTGCTGCTTTATTCTTCAGTCCTGATTTATCAGAGACTGGTAGAGCAATTTATGCTTACATTACCTATATATTCTTAACCTTATCAGTTACCTGCGTGATGGTTCCTTATGTTTCTTTATTAGGTGCTATTTCGGATGACTCACAGGAAAGAATTTCAATCAATACCATCAGATTCCCTCTAAATAAGATTGCCTACATTGTTTGCTCATTATTCGTACCAGGCTTAATTGCAATGTTTGACAATGAGG
>OASD01000147.1_pt1 | contig 39678 bp, 33 predicted proteins | sample 1475531 | NCBI WGS metagenome assembly OASD01 (sample SAMEA3360668, study PRJEB22359) | human gut metagenome | biome: ENVO:urban biome; feature: ENVO:human-associated habitat; material: ENVO:feces | place: Bangladesh | collected 2011
CCCGAGCTCTTCTTTCCCGGAGTCTTCGGGGCTTCGCCCCTCGACATCCGGGCTAAAGACCGGTGATCCCTCCGGGGCTTCGCCCCTGCGGGATCGGCAGACGTGTGCATTAGGAGAGGAATCTCGCGCCGCAGATCTCCTCTGCATAGCTGTAAAGCTCAAATGCGTCACCCCTAACGTGGGGAGATGCATTTGAGGGGTACTAAGTGATACAGAAAGCCCCTCAGCTCACTGTGAAGATGCGGATGCGAAGCGCCCTTTGCGGTACGACCCATCAGCCTATCGAAGTGCGCGCCTAAGAGTCTTCTCCTACAGCTCGAGATACCCGATAGAGGATGTAGAATGCGCGTAGCGGGAGTAGCAGAGGCTGCCCCCATCACCCCAAGCCACGATCACCTCACTTATCCGGAAGCGTCAGCGGTGCAAATATAGCACCCCGGCGGGAGGAGTTGTCTCTCCGTGTCTCTTCCTGCCTCTTCTTGACCAAAAATGCGTCTTCTGCGGTCTTCGCCACCTCGTGTCTTGATGTACGATGATGCCTCTGAAGCTCCGCCCCCTGCTGGACCGGTAGGTAGGAGCATCACGAGGTCCACCGGTCAGCGGGATCGCACCTGGTATGGGTGATCGCTACTTAGCTGTAGCGCTCAAGTGCGTCAGCCCTGGGAGGGCGCTTCCGTGCGCAGGAGAGGTCTACCGGACAGTAATCAAGTACGAGGCTATGCCCACGAGCGCAGCCATCAGTAAGACAGCGAGGAGAACTGATCCAAGGGAGAGCGCCCAGCCCTGCTTTTTACCTAAGAAAAAGTAGACCGGGCCGACGATCACGATGGGCAGAATGGTGGCGATCAGGTCCACGAGGGCACTCTGATCCATCAGGTAGCGACTCACCAGCATCAGCAACGCCGCCGAGGCGAGTATGACGACGAAGGGCGTCGGGTGGGATGACAGTCTTAGGGCTTTATGTCTTGACATATAGGATATTATTACTTTGATAAAAGTCTGCTTTGCTCAGCAACAAACAGTAAGTGACGCTAATCGCAGATTATGGTCTAATCTACGGGGAGGAGCTCAGCACGTGACTATTTGCTCTAATTACCTAAAAACCAAGAAAAAAGAGAAAGTTAATTTTCTTCGTTTCCACTTTTGGCCGGTTTTCGCTTCCGACTTTGGCCGGTTTTCATTTCCACTTTTGGCCGAGGTGGGAGGAAAAAGAGGAACCCCGGGGCGAGGGCTGTGCATCGTCCGGGGTTCCTGAGCCATTAAGAAAGGAGGGATCAGCGCTCTAAGGGGAGCGTGTGGTCGCGGAGCCACTTGGCGGTCTCCTCGTCCAGCTCGGGGCTGATCTCGCGATAGACACGCTCCTGGTAGTCGTTGTACCACCGGAGCTGCGCATCATCGAGCATCGACGGATCTACCATCCTATTGTCGAGCCAGCAGAGGGTCAGGCACTCGAAGCCGTAAAACTCCTCACCGCCCCCTTCGCCGACCTTGATGCAGCGGATGAGGTTCTCGATGCGGATGCCGTACTCGCCCTCGGGGTAGTAGCCCGGCTCGTCCGAGGTGACGCTGTGGAGCCGGATGGGCGAGGGATTATTGTCGGTGCGGATGTTCTGCGGGCCCTCGTGGCAGCAGAGGAAGTGACCCACACCGTGGCCGGTGCCGTGGCCATAGTTCTTATGCTCCTGCCAGAGGTAGCGGTGCGCCAGCACGTCGAGCTGGTTGCCGCGGGTTCCCTTGGGGAAGACCGCCAGCTGCAGGTCGATGTGGCCCTTCAGCACCAGCGTGTAGTCGTGGCGCAGCTTCTCAGACGGCTTGCCGTCGAGGGAGACGGTGCGGGTGATGTCGGTGGTGCCGTCGTAGTACTGAGCGCCGGAGTCAAGAAGGAGGGACCCCTTGGGCTCGATCTTGGCACTGGTGTCGGGCATCGGGTGGTAGTGGACGATGGCACCATTGGCATTATATCCGGTGATGGTGGTGAAGCTATCGTAGAGGTAGCGGTCACTCTCGGCACGGAAGCCGGCAAGGATCGCATCGATCTCGTACTCCGTAGGCGTCTCACCGCGGTCGAGCATCTCGTAGAGGTGCTTCCAAAACTTCGTCAGCGCCACGCCATCCCGCAGCATAGCCCGGCGGCAGCCCTGGTACTCCGCCTCGGTCTTGATCGACTTTAGGATCGTGATCGGGCTCATCTGGTCGACGACGATGCAGCCCTTCGGCACACGGCGACCCAGCTCGGCATTGGTGCGGATCGGGTCAACCCAGACGATCGCCGTCTCCGGGAGAGCAGAGACGTCCTCATAGATCTGGTCGTAGGGGCGAACCTCCACCCCATTCTTCTCCAAGTGGCGGCGCACCTCGTCGGTCATCTTGCGGTCATCGACGTAGAAGAATGCACCCTCCGCCGTCACCATCGCATACGCGACGCCGGTAGGATTGTACTCCACGTCAGAGGAGCGGACGTTGTAGAGCCAGCATACCTCGTCCATCATCGTGACGATGAGGGTGTCGGCATTCTCCTCCCTCATCATCCGACGCACCTCCTCCACCTTCTCGTGGGGAGTCTTGCCGGCATCCTCATCCGGCTGTACGAAGAAGTCATTGAGCGGGATGTCGGGCATCTCCTCCCCGCGGATCTGCTTGATGAAGTCGTGCGACAGGTCGAGCTCGATCCGGCCGAGGCGCAGCTCCTTCTGCAGCTGTGCTGCATCGGCGACGCTCATGCACTCGCCATTGAGTGCCACGCGCTTCACCTCCGGGAGGCTGCGCAGCCACGCGGCTATCGTCGGGGTGCCGGGCATCCCCTCCTTCATCAGCTCATAGGTGGTTCCCCGGAGCACCTCCGTCGCCTCGAGGAAGTAGCGCGAGTCGGTCCAAAGGGCAGCATGCTCAGCGGTCACGACAGCGGTGCCGGCAGAGCCCATAAAGCCACTGATATACTGCCGGGCCTGCCAGCAGCGGGGGGTGTACTCGTTGAGGTGCCGGTCAAAGCTCGGCACGATGACCGCATCGATGCCGGCCTCTTTGATGGCGCGGCGCATCGACTCCAGTCTCTTGATGATCTCTTCTTTCATATATATAAGTGTAGTGTAAAGTGATTCGGGTATTACTCCTCCACCGCCTGATGGATCGGGCGAAGGAGGTCATTGACAGTCTTCACGGGATTAAATGTATCGGCAGGCACCTCGACGAAGCAGGTATTCCAGTAGGCCATGGCGCCATTCCAGAGTCCGGGACGCTCGAGTGCCTTGAGGGGCTGACCATTGCGGCTCTTGTGGGAGATGAAGCCGGTACTCTTGTCGACAAACCGGGTGAGGTCAAAAGAATTGCCCCGGAAGTCGCGCGTGCAGCAGACGAGGTCCACGGGATTAAAGAAGCGGCTCTCCCTAAACTGCCGCTCTGCCTCCGGGTCGTCGTGATCGATCTGCGTGCTCTCCAGGATCTGCAGCGATGTCGTGCCATCCTCACTCCTGACGATATAGGGTCCACCGCCCGGCTCGCCCTCATTGCGCACCATACCGCAGACGCGGATCGGGCGATTGAGCAGGGAGCGGAGGGTCAGGATGGTGGACTCCTTCTCCTGATTACGCTCCAGCTCCGCCACCACATCGCTCTCCTCGGTGGAGTCGCTGTGAGTGGAGGTCTCGACGCAGAAAGCCGACCTCAGGAAGTCCTCCACCTCGCGTATCGTCGAGGCGCTCACGCGCGTCTCGTCCCGCAGCTCCTCCATAAGGTGATACGCCCTGTCTCGCAGCTGTACCAGCACGCCACCGAGGATCTGCTTGTAGATGATGGTGCTGCTCTTCTCGCTGTCGGGGACGACGTTGTCTATATTCTTGATAAAGATGATGTCCGCATCCACCTCCGAGAGGTTCTCGATCAGCGAGCCGTGCCCACCGGGGCGGAAGATCAGCCGTCCCTCCTCATCGCGGATCGGCCTATTGTCCGGACCCACCGCGATCGTGTCGGTCGAGGGCTTCTGGGTGCTCGTCGTGATGTCGTACGCGGCGGAGAAGGTGTCCTCCAGGTCCGACTGACGTCGTGAGAGAAGGGTCTTGAAGGGGTGGATATGCTCCGGAGAGAGGGTGAAGTGGAGGTGGACCGTGCCACTGACCGGGCGGGCATACTTAGCCCCCTCGGCGAGATGCTCCTCGACAGCCGTGCGGGGGCGGTCGCGATACTTATGGAAGAGGATCAGCGCCTTGGGCAGACTGCCGTAGTGCAGCCCCTCCTCCGTCAGCAGGTAGCGGACCACCGTACGCCCCTCACCGGCATCGATGAGGCGGCGCGCCCCCTTGCCTCGCTCACCCAGCATACAGGCCTTATTGAGGTCGTCGTAGAAGGCAAAGTCCTCCATCCGATCCAGCACCTGCTGCACCGACTCGGTCGGCTCACCGCCCTCCATATAGGCAAAGAGGTCGCGAAACATCCGCGATGCAGCGCCACTGGCGGGGACAAACTTGAGGACCCTCACCGATGGATCCCTCAGGGCCGAGGACCAAGTCTCCAGCGCCTCGCGCTGCTCCTCCTCCGTCAGCACACGGATACCATGCTCCTCATCAGCTGCCTGCACGATGGTGGGGAAGGGGAAGCCCTCCTCGAAGAGCTCCAGCTGGTGCTCTACCTCCGCTCTCGTGATCCCATGATCACTGATCTGACGGAGATCCTCCTCCGTCCATTGGGTCTCTTGCATAATCTTCTCTCTTTTACTCATGGGTTACCACACTCTCTCAGCGGCTATCCTACCGCATCCACACAAACCTACCTATTTTTTTTCACCCACCGCATCCCGGACAATAGGGACAAGGTACCAGACCGCCACACAAGCGACCCGAGACATACCCCGATCTGAGTATAAGTGGCTTAAGGGGTACTTACAAGGGGGTATATTTCTCCAAAAAGCTTCCTAAAGTGGGCAAGAGGACTTACCTTTGGGTCATTGAATAAGTAAAATAAAACTGTCGTGAAGTTTCTTTGGGCTCCCAAGCGAAGACCCATAGGTCCTCTCCTTTAAGGGGGGAAAAAAGCTAAGCTGTAGAAGGTCGATAGGCACTGATCTTCATTTACAGACGAGGGAGTAAGAATAGAGCGGAGGGCAATGGATCGTGAGATTCGTTGCCCTCCCTTAGTATGCGCTCAGAGCCGAGGTCCTCAGCACGGCGCTCCGAGCCATCCGGCGAGAGAGAGGGTACTTAATGGCTATATCGGCGACCCGCTCGATACTTTTGTGGCTGTTTAGTCGGTACTTTTGTGGCAATCCACTCGATACTTTTGTGGCAATCCGGTCGGTGCTTTTGTGGCGGCGGAGGGTCGGCGGGTACTCTTGAGCATCGCATAAGGGGACAGCACTGGTACCTCCTAAGGGGTCGCCTGACCGGATGCCGGAGGAGGCGGATATCTAATACCGATATTAGGCGCGACTAATACCGATATTAGAGTTCACTAATATCGGTATTAGAGTTTTCTTTTACCGGTATTAGATTTCTCGCAGAGAAAGGACGGTGGTGCGGGGTGAGGCATTTAGGCATTAGGGTCATCATATACCAAGGGGGACTCATCCGGGTGGCACCCGAAGGGTGCTCGCTCCATAGGCATCGGTCATCCGCAAAGCGGTGACCGATGTGCCGAGACCTACCCCTACCCTCTCGACCCGTAGCGAGGGAGCGACACCCTGTCGGGGTCGTATGTATAAGGCGTATCACCGGTAACCCGGGTGTCCTCTGTTAGGGAAAATAGGTGGCAGATGAAGCACCTCGGAGAGGTGCGTTTTTCGTAGCCCGGGTGTCGGAGGGGCGTAAGCCCCGACGACCCCGGGTAAGCTGTCGGGGCCCTCTCTCCTCGACCCCGCCAGGGGTCGGTCGTAATATTGAGCTTTTGGAGGGAGCGACACCCTATCGGGGTCGTATATATTAAGGCGTATTACCGGTAACCCGGGGTCTTCGGCACTTCGTGCCTCGACACCCAGGCTATGAAGAAGGCACCCCTGTCGGGGTGCACCACCGGTTGTTCTTGCCTCTGTCCGACTCGTCCGACAAGATACAGGGGGTGAGGCATTTAGGTATTAGGGTCATCATATACCAAGGGGGACTCATCCGGGTGGCACCCGAAGGGTGCTCGCTCCATAGGCATCGGTCATCCGCAAAGCGGTGACCGATGTGCCGAGACCAGCCCCTATCCCCTCGACCCCTTGCGGGTCGCAGAGCAGAAATCCCCCTTCCCAGCGACCCCGTCAGGGTGTCGCACTTACCAGTCAGTCGATCAGTGCGACACCCTGGCGGGGTCGTATATCTTTCCCGAGCTCTTCATTCCCGGAGTCTTCGAGGCATGCGCCCCTCCTCGACACCCAGGCTAAAGACCGGTGATCCCTCCGGGGCTTCGCCCCTGCGGGATCGGCAGGCGGGTGCATTAGGAGAGGAATCTCGCGCCGAAGATCTTCTCTGCATAGTTGTACCGCTCAAATGCGTCACCCTTGGGGCAGTGGAGAGAAGGGGATGGAGCGTCTCGATATTTGTCGCTATATTTATCGTGTGATGAGAGCTCCACTATGGGGCCCTCGCGAGCGTATAGATCAGCAGTATGAGCGACCTGATACAGGACTTCGTCGACTACCTCACCTACGAGCGTGGCGCCTCACCCCACACGATCGCCGCCTACCGGCGTGATCTGGAGATATGGAGTGAGACCTGCGGTGTGGAGCCGGTGCCGGAGGCTCTACGGGCGATCGACCTGAGGGGCGCTCGGCGACAGGCGATGCAGCTGATGGAGCGGGGGGACAGCCCACGGACGGTCCACCGGCGACTCTCCTCGCTACGTACGTTCTTTACCTACCTCCTCAAGCAGGAGGTGGTGGAGAGCGACCCCTTTGCCGCCGTGCAGCTGCCCAAGATGGAGCGCAGCCTGCCGCCCTTCGTCGATGCAGACACCCTTGTCAGCCGGATCGATCGCCTCTACGGCGATGCCGAGACGGCAGAGCGGGAGGAGGATCGGGACCACCTCTTCCTGATCGCCTTTGTGACCGACCTGCTCTTCCAGACCGGCATGCGGTCAGCGGAGGCACGCGGTCTGCAGCTCACCGACATCGATCGACCGGGGCAGAGGCTGCGCGTCATCGGCAAGCGAAATAAGGAGCGACATATCCCCTTCGGTCCTTTGCTTGATCAGAAAATAGCTCTATATTTGTCCTACAGGGACCGCAGAACGCGTCCGGAGGAGACGCACTTCCTCACCACCGAGCGAGGGATGCCGGTCAGCGCCAGCCAGCTCTACAGCTACGTCAGGGAGGCCCTCGAGCCCCTCTCCGGCTACTCCCGGAAGAGCCCTCACGTGCTGAGGCATAGCTTCGCCACGGCGCTTCTCAATGACGGCGCAGGACTGATGAGCGTCAAGGAGCTCCTCGGTCACGAGGAGGTCTCCACCACGTCGATATACGCCCACACCACCTTTGAGGAACTGCAGAGGATGTACCGTGCCCACCCCAGGGCGCACAAGCCTCACAAGGAATAACTCACCAACCAATCACTTACGATTATTATTATGAACGTAAAGATCCAAGACGTAGACTTCAAGGCCTCCAACGACCTGCAGAATTTTGTCACGACCAAGGTCGAAAAGCTGGAGCGCTACTATGCTGATATCTTAGATGCAGAGGTAGTCATGACCCTGGTCAAGCCGGAGACAAAGCGCAATAAGAAGGTCCGCATCACCCTCTCCGTCAAGGGACCTGACCTCTTCTCCGAGAAGACGGCTGATACCTTTGAGCAGGCTGCTGATGAGGCATGCGAGGCGCTCGAGATCCAGCTGAAGAAGCTGAAGGACCGCATCTCAGGTCGCTGATAGATCAATCACATACCATACATATAAGAAGAGGGCGGACCGCACGACTGTGCGATCCGCCCTCTGATGATATTGTGCCCTATGTCGGGGTGACTTACTCTGCGGCAGGTGCCTCAGGAGCAGCGGCCTCCTCTGCGGGTGCCTCCTCAGCTGCGGGAGCCTCCTCCTCAGCAGCCTTGGCAGCGGCAGCCTCCTCGGCAGCCTTCTTGGCCTCAGCCTCCTTCTCGGAGATGGCCTTGGCGCGAGCCTCGTTGATCTTACGCTCAGCATCGAGGAGCTTCTTGGCGCTGTCGCGCTTAGCGGCCTCAGCCTTCTCCTTCTCGCTCTCGTAGGTGCTCTTCTTAGCCTTCATCCAGTCGTCGAAGCGCTTCTGAGCCTCCTCCTCGCTGAATGCGCCCTTGCGGACACCTCCACGGAGGTGCTTCATCATCATCACGCCCTCGCGGGAGAGGATGCTGCGTACGGTATCTGAGGGCTGTGCACCCTGCTCGATCCAGTAGAGTGCGCGCTCAAAATTGAGATCCACGACGGCGGGATCGTTATTGGGATTGTAGGTGCCGAGCTTCTCGATGAAACGACCATCGCGCGGTGCTCTACGGTGTGTGACGACGATCGAGTAAAAAGCATAGGCTCTGTGACCGTGTCTCTGCAGTCTGATAACTGTTGCCATAATCTATGGGTATAAAAAATAAGTGTACTGTGCGTCCCACGGTCTCTCCGAGAGGTTCACGACCTTGGAGGTGAAACGCGAGGGCAAAGGTACGACTTTTAGCCCTAGCGTCCAAGGTCCCCAGCGGGCGATGTCACTCCTCCGCCTGATCGATCCTCAGGTAGTAGTGCAGCTTGGCCGCCTCAAGGAAGAGCGGTAGCCGCGCGTCCTCCACCGCCACCTGCCAGATGTACCCCTCGAGATCGGAGGTGGAGTCGATCGTCTCTACCTCGTAATCCCGCAGGAGCATCATCACGGGATTGATCTTATCGTAGGAGAAGCGGAGCGTGAGGGGTGTCGTGAGGAGCGTCTCCTTATGAGGAGCATCGGTGAGGGCGAGCTCGGCGGCGGTGCGGTAGGCGACGATCAGGCCGGAGGTGCCGAGGAGCTTGCCACCGAAGTAGCGGACGACGGTGACCACCACCCCCGTCAGACCGAGTGCATGGATGCGCCCGAGGATCGGCTTGCCGGCGGTGGAGGAGGGCTCGCCGTCATCGCTGCATCGCTCCTCACGCTCCCGGATGCCCACCACATAAGCCCAGCAGCAGTGGCGCGCATCGTGGTACTTGGCCCGCTCCTCCTCGATCACCGCCATAGCCTCCTCGACCGTCTCCACAGGCACAGCGCGCGAGATGAAGCGACTGCGCAGCTCGGTGTAGAGACCGGCACCCTCGGCCGTGAGGGAGCGGTAGGAGGTGATGGGGCTTGGCTCACTCATGGGACAGCAGTCTCTCCAGGGCGGGACGCCAGTCGGTCCCATTCGCCGGGCGCAGGGTGGTCAGCCCCAGCTCCCGGGCAGCAGTCACATTTTCCTCCCGATCATCGATGTAGAGGATCTCCCGGGGGTCGAGGTCGTTTTCGTCCAAGATAAGGTGGTAAAAGCGCGGGTCGGGCTTCTTGATGTGGAGGAGGTGAGAGGCGTAGCATCGCTCGAAGTAGCTCTCCAGCGACTCGCCCGAGGGGAGGAAGTGGGGCGAGAGGTAGAGGTCGTAGAGGAAGGCATTGGTATTCGTGCCGAGGAAGAGGCGGTAGTCACTCAGCTGAGTGCGGAGGTAATCCAGCTTATAGAGCTCTACCTCGCCCGCATAGCCGGCGAGGGCCCATGTGATCTCATCGCTGGTGAGGTCATGACCGTAGGTGGTGCGGACGATGTCGCGGAACTGCTCCTTAGTGATCCGACCGACCTCTAAGTCGGGGAATAGTCCCTCCTCGGGATAGGGCGAGAGGAGCCCACGAGCCTCGACGAAGCCGAGCCGGTCGAAGCGCCGGACGCTCTCTGCGGGGCGGTCGATCAGGAGAACGCCGCCGAGGTCAAAGATGATGTTGTGGATACTCATACGGTCAGACGGCGAGAGACGATCTCGATGACATTATATATAGCCACTATATCCTCCACGTGGAGGTCAAAGTCGTGGTAGAAGGGATTGAGCGAGTGGAGCCTGAAGAGCCCCTGCCGAGGGTCTTGGCCAATCACCTGCTTGATGACGATCCCCTCAGAGCGGGTGACGAAGATGAAGTAGAGCCAGTCGCGCGTGTGGAGCCCATCGAGCCAGTAGTCCCTGTCGACACTGCGTGCCAGCACGCGATCTCCCTCAGAGAGACCTTTGCTCGAGCCGTCGTCCATCGAGTCGCCCTGCACTGTAAATATCCGGTAGATGCCCCGGTAGTGCCGGTCCACCGGCACCTCGATCATCCGCACCCCATCCGGGTCGGGATCGCCAAAGCTGGTCAGCGTGCCGGCGACGGCGGGGTCCTCCACGAGAGGGAAGCGCATAGTCTGCGAGGGGTGGTATGGGAGAGCGGTGCTCTTGGCGAGGGCCTCCTCATCGAGGAACTCTATCGGGCTTGCCGGTGCCTCCTCAGCCGGCTCCGGGGTGCTGAGCATCGGCTCGATACCGGTATAGAGCCACTCCCTGCGGTACTTGGGGAAGCGCTCGAGGATCTTATCGAGCGTCGCATCCTGCGGGCGCTGTCCGTAGCGGGTGATGCGGAAGAGTGTGGAGGCGTTGCTCAGACCCACTTCTTTCGTCATCTCACTATAGGTCAGCCCCTCCTGCTCCATGACATAAGTCACTCGGTCGCTACGCGTAGGGTACGGAGAGGTGGAGAAGACCTCCCCTCCCGCAAGCATCTCTCCCTCACCATCGACGAGCCAGGGGCGGGAGAAGATCCCGTCGAATGCGTCTAAGAAGTCGTCGATCAGATTGACCGACATATAGGTCCCCCCACGCGAGAGGGCCGAGCGGATGGAGCTCCTATTGACCCCCATACGGAGAGCCACATCATCGGTCGTCTCCACAAAGTTGTGCGACCGGAGGTAGTCGTAAGCCCGGACCATCCGGTCGTGCTGACCCTGACGGATCTCAGCGGTGTCGTTTTTCTTCACGATAGGCATCTTACTTATATACAACATTGCAAATATAGTTATATTCCGCGACCTATCCACCCCCCTTTGGTCCGATGGCAGGGGCGGTGTATTTTTGGCAAAATGGATAATAATGGCTAAACTTGCGCCCACGTAGACTATTTGGTGTCCTCCCGCTCGGGCTCTCCGGATAGGAGGATGAAAAGGGAATCAGGTGCAAGACCTGGGCAGACCCGCTGCCGTAAGCTCCATAGAGAACTCCCCTCACACTCTACTCTCCACTGTTGCCCAGTAGGCAATGGGAAGGATGCGAAGGGAGGGAGCAAGCCGGAAGACCTGCCATAGTCTTAAGAGTATAGTGCTTCCGGGGAAAGGAGCCGTGCTTGAGTCGCAATCGACCGACCCGCTGTCGGATCCACGCCATCGCTGTGCCTGCCATTCATCCTACCCTCTCTCCCGGTGATCGCAATTGCTGTAGAGAGATATGAGGATACGAGTACAGGCAATGGGATTGCTGGCTGCACTGCTCTCGGTGGTGTGCGCCTGCGACAAGATCCCGGAGCTCCCCTCCTTCGAGGGCGAGGATGGCAATAAAGCGGTGATGATCGTGGTGAATGAGGGACTCTTCACCACCAATACCGCCGCCCTCTCGGTGATCTACGCCGATGGGACCGTCCACTACGATGTCTTCAGGGCGGTCAATCAGCGCCCTCTCGGCGATGTAGCGCAGTCGATGGCCGAGATCAATGGGCTTTACTTCATCGCTATTGACAACTCCCGCCGGATCGAGATCCTTGACCCCAAGAGCTTCCGAAGCGTCGGGTCAATCCGGTATGGTCGTGCAGGCTCCCCTCGCTACATCACTCCCCTGACCGATAGTACTGCCGTTGTCTCTGACCTCCACAATCAGCTCGTCACGATCCGCACTCGCCCGCCCTACCGAGAGCTGGAGTACATCGAGCTACCATTCTCCTCCTCCGGCATCGAGCAGATGATCACGGTGGGAGGCAAGGTCTTCTGCACCTACATAGACCGGGGTATCGCAGTCTTTGATGCAGCCAAGTTTCGTCTCAGCACCATGCGACTTATCGACGAGGTGTCAGTCAGCTGGGCGCAGTCGACAGCGAAGCCGGTGGTGGATCACCGGAGGAGGATCTGGATCCTCTCCACGAAGCGAGTGGACGGCATCGAGCTGCCACGACTCAGCTGCATCGACCCGGTGGCTGAGGAGGTGGTGGACGAGCTGCTGATCCCGATCAAGAAGAGAGGCGACCTGAAGCGGGGTGACCTTATGGGGATGCCGGGCTACAATCGGATCGACATAGACCCCTCCGGCCGGCGGATCTACCTCAGCCTGACAGAGGCATCGGAGGACAACCCGGGAGCAAAGACTCGCCCGCTCCAGGTGATCTATACTATGGACGTGGACTCTAAGGAGCTGACACGCTACCTGCCGCTTCCCGAGGTGAAGCTGATGTACGGCATGAGTGTCTCACCCGAGGGGAAGGTGTGCATCTGCGACTGCCTCGACTTCACTGCCCAGAGAGGCTATGTGCGCGTTTACTCTCCTGACCGCGGAGAGGAGAAGAGCTATAAGGTGGCAGTCTACCCCAACTTTGTCTTTTTCCCTAAGTCATGATGAACCGAGTCATGATGAAGCGCCTGCCACTTCTCCTCCTCCTGCCCTTCCTTGCTCTCCCCACTCTACTCGCCCAGGATAAGGTGGAGCAGGAGGGGACTCTCGCTGAGCTTTTCGTCTATCAGCGGGCGATCACGAAAGAGAGGGAGATCAATGCCGGAGCCAAGGTGGAGCAGATCGCCCCGGCTACCATCGAGCTCTTCCGCTCACGCTCTCTCGCCGAGCTGCTGGCTGACAATACCGCGGTACACATCAAGAGCCTCGGTATGGGCGCTCTCGCCACCGCCTCCTTCCGCGGCGCCGGCGCGTCACAGACACGGGTGATGTGGAATGGCATCGACCTCACGCCGGCGATGTCGGGGATCTTCGACTTCTCCCAGATGCCCACCTTCTTTGCCGACCGCGTCTCGCTCGTCTATGGCAGTAGCGACGCCACTACAGGTAGCGGTGCCATCGGTGGCAGCGTACGGCTCAGCACCACCCCGATGTGGGACGGGAAGCGGGCACTCACCCTCTCCGGCGAGTATGGATCCTATGGCACCTACAGCGCTATGGCATCGGCAAGGTATGGGACCGATCGCATATCCGGTAAGACGAGGGCCTTCCTTCGCCACTCTGACAATAACTACAGCTATCTCAATAAGGTATCCTCCGCCGATGCTTACCTCGAGCAGCGGAGCGATGCACGCTTCACCCTTGGCTCGGCTATGCAGGAGGGCCACTTCCGCCTCGGGGAGAGCTCTTTCCTCTCCTCCGCACTCTGGTATCAGCAGGGGACGCGGATGCTGCCACAGCCCCTTGGCGTGGAGACGACCGTGCATGAGCGACAGGGGGAGACCAATCTCCGCGCCTACCTCGGACTGGATCACAGGGCAGGGAAAGGTCAAGCGGATGTCAAGGCAGCCTATATCTACTACAGGATGAGGTATGACCGATGGTTTGACAATGATTACTTTGACCCCCAAGGCAATACCAATCTCTCCCATACCATCCACCTGAGCGGACAGTACCGCTACCGCTTCAGCGATCGCCTACACGCCTCCACCACCCTCACCTACCGACACGATATCGCTCGGGCGGAGAGCTACCGCGAGGATGTGGTGCGGGTGCCTGATGAGAGTGGCTACGAGCGTCCAGAGCTGCCGGCACCGGAGCTGATCCACCGCTCCGCACTCTCCTGGGCGAGCGCCGTGAGGTGGCAGTGGGCCGACCACTGGCTCGCCGACGGACGACTGATGATGGAGCTGGTGGACCGCCGTAAGCCGGTGGTCACCTACTCCCTCGGCATAACCGGGACGCTTCTCCCGGAGCGCCTTCACCTCCGCGGTAGCGTCGCCTACAACTACCGCTTCCCGACACTCAACGAGCTCTACTGGCGACCCGGTGGCAACCCCAAGGTGCGCCCCGAGCACGGACTCTCAACCGACCTGACTCTCTCCTACCGACAGCCACTCGGCAGCCACTGGCGCATAGAGAGCGAACTCTCTCCCTACCTCCTCCTGATCGATGACTGGATACTCTGGCTGCCGATAGACCCCGAGTCGGGAGCCTTCACCAAGGGAGGCTCACAGAATCAGTGGCTCTGGTCGCCCCAGAATAAGCGCAACGTCCTCTCCTCCGGACTGGAAGCTATGGCGAAGCTCTCCTACCGTCACGGCAACTGGGGTGGTAGCGCAGCCTTTAATTACTCCTACACCGACTCCCACTCCCGCAAGAGCGATGTCAGGGATGATGGTGCCTACCTCAAGCAGATCCCCTACGTCCCTCGACAGAAGTGGCACCTGACACTCTCTCTTGACTACGCCAAGGCGTTCCTCTCCGTCACCACATCCTACGTGGGGGTGCGGTATGTGACGACGGACCAGAGCTACTTCACCTATCCCTACAACGTCACGCAGCTCGCCCTCGGCTACACCTGGGTACTGCGGAGTGGCGTCACCCTCTCTCCTCAGCTGAGAGTGGATAATCTCTTCAACACCTACTACGAGTCGACGCAGTACTACCCGATGCCGCGTCGCAACCTTCTCGCATCTATTCTTATCACGCTATGAGTAAGTTTTCTGCCACTTCGCTCCTCCTGCTACTCCTCCTTCTCTTCCCGGCATGCGGTGACGAAGGGACGTCTCCCTCCCCCACCCCCACCCCGGCAGGCAAAGACCTCACGATCTCTATCTCTATGCCTGAGGGCATCATACCGATAGAGGGGCTGAGGGTAGGTATGACCTACTACCTGGACGAGTCACAGAGTGTGGAGGTCAAGCTCTCTCAAGGAGCGAAAAGTGTCACGATCTCGCATCTCTCCCCGACAGAGGTAAAGGGCTCCGCCAGAGAGGCCACTATCCGCATCCCTCAGGGCAAACTATCAACGATAGACAGGACAAAAAAGTATCAGCTCACACTTCGCCTCACCGGGGCGTCACCGGAGGAGCGCCCACGGATCATGGAGCTCGACCCGAAGCAGCAGCGGTCGATCCTACACATCATGGATCTGATGCCCGTAGAGATGGAGGGAGAGGGAAGCTTCCAAGGCGATAGCATATCACTGACACTGACCCAGAGCAAGGAGCAGAGCATTGTCCTCCTCCGACTGGTCAATGTCACTAAGGAAAAGAAAGCCACAGAGAGGATCACCCTGGCGACAGCAACGGAGAGGCTCACCACCTCACCCGCTACCAAGAGTCTGCCACCTAAGTCTCAGATCAAGCTCCTCGCACTACTGACCCGCCCCTCAGAGGCGACGCTGACCATCGACAACGTCTCCGACAAGATTGACGCCCCTCGCCTCTCACACCGTGGGTCCGTCACCGCAGCCTTCATCGGGGATCGCTTCTCCTCCACCGTCCCGGAGGCCGAGGTCCCCGAGGAGGCCAATACGACCAATGGCGGAGATCCGCTCTTCAGCGCTGAGGACATCACCTACTGGGTAGGGGAGGGAGCAAAGCAAGCGGCACTCGTCATTGACTGGCACGACGACCGACTTCCTCACGCCCTCGTCTGGGGCTACAGATGGGAGGGCGAGGTGACTGCAGAGCAGATGCTCCGCGATGTGGTGACGGCTGATCAGCAATTAGTGCTACTCACCTCCCCCTTCAGCAGCTACGGCATCGCCTGCACGGGGATCGGCTATCTCCCGAAGAAGCCGGAGAAGAAGGTCGAAGTCCTCATCGACGGCATACCGGTCGATGAGGTGTCACCGCGGATCTTCCACGCCAAGTCGGGGAATGCCAATGTGGATGCCGCTCAACTCACCATCCCCTCCGCCCTCTGGAGGTCAGGCTGGAAGACTGCCGGCTACTGGGTCTATTACCAAAAGGACAAGCGCCTTGCCCCTTGGAGCTACAGCAACATAGGTATTACCGGCACTACGGTCACCGATAAGAGTTGGCACGGACTATCCTTCCAGATAGGTATGGAGAGCCAAAGTGGCAACCCCCTGCAAGACCACTTCGCACCGGCAAGCGATAAAGCATTTCAGTAAACACTCCTATTTATACAAGTAACACTTATGACTAGACTAAAGACACTGAGGACCCTGATGATGGGTCTGATGGCGGTGGGTGCGCTCACGAGCTGCGCCACCGACGATGACATCACCGACCTCCAGCAGGAGATCAATAAGCTCAAGCAGCAGATCGGGCAGGAGGGCGGCTCCCCCATGATCAAGCTGACCGGCGGCGAAGCCGGTCAGACCGAGCTGTCCCTCTTCCCCGGAGAGACACTCACCGTAAAGGTTGAGGCCGAGAAGGGCATCACCGACCTCGCTGCCTCCACCACCGACACCGACTGGCGCGTCCTCTGCGATGAGGAGAAGGGTGAGCTCCTCATCACCGCACCCCTCGCGGTCCGCGACACACCCGCCAAGGTGTTCGTCTCCGGGGCCAATGCTCAGGGCATCATGTATCGCGCCGGCATCGTCTGTCGCATGCGTAATTACGCCGACCCCAAGGCGGTCCTGATCCTCAACGAGGGCCAAGTCGGAACCGGTGAGATGGGCTCCATGATCTACGTCAACCCCAAGGGCGATGCCGTAGCATCTCCCTTCCACGCCATCAATGGCACCGATCTCGGAGTCGCCTCACAGGACATGAGCCGCTGCGGTGACAAGATCTACGTGATCGCTCAGGGTCCCTACAAGAAGAGTGGCACCCTCTCCGAGATCGATGCCAATACCCTCCGTCTCGTTCGCACCTACACAAGTGAGATCAGCGAGGCCCAAAACCCCACCCACCTCCTCGCTTACGATGCTGAGCACATCTACATCCGCGACGAGCACGGTATCGCATGCTACGACAGCAAGATGGACCTCTACGTACCGGTAGCCGACAGCAAGGGGGCACTCAAGCACCCTTTCCTCCAGGTTGGCGGCAAGGTATTCTTCACCACCAACGACGCTCTCTGCGCCATCGAGGTGGGAGAGAAGACCTTTGACAAGGTCGCCAAGCGGATCACCTTCCCCGGCAAGGTCTCCGGTATGGCCAAGGCGGATGACAAGCACCTCTACCTCTCCTATGGTGTTGAGGGAGAGGGTGTGATCGCCCTCGTCAATGTGGAGACTTACGAGATCGAGAAGAGCCACACCCTCCCGCTCGCTGAGGGTGGAAGTGCTCTCCAGATCGCCTGGGCCTCTACCTCGACCATCACCGCCAAGGGCGACACGATCTACTTCGGTGAGGGCAATAACTCGATCTACCGCCACCTCTTCTCCACCGGTGCCACCAAGGAGATGTGGAGCTACAAGACCGTCAACCCCGACCACTCAACCTCCTACCAGACCCCTGCCGTCCACCCCGTCACCGGACTGGTCTACTACGCAACCCTCAAGGGGTGGGGATCAGCCTACAAGACCAATACCGTCTATGTCCTCGACCTCAAGGGCGATGAGGCGAAGCTGGTAAGTCGTATCGAGAACCTCGTACGCTTCCCCGCGGGCTACTTCTTCCCCTACGCAGAGGATAAGAAGTAATACCCTACCTCATCCATAAGAGAGGGGCTGTGCCGCCACGTGCGACACAGCCCCTCTTTTTTTGCCCCATCACGATAGAGTACTTCTCCATGGGGGAGGGGTATAAAAAAGATGAAGCCCCCAGTTGTCACAACCGGAGGCATCCAAAGTGATGTTTAACAAATAAAATACGCAAAAAAGTGACCCGGATAGGATTCAAACCTATAACCTTCTGATCCGTAGTCAGATGCTCTATTCAGTTGAGCTACCGGGCCGAAGTATGATTGCTCACACCCCGAGACAGTCTGGCGACCGTCTGGAAGTGACTCGGATAGGATTCAAACCTATAACCTTCTGATCCGTAGTCAGATGCTCTATTCAGTTGAGCTACCGAGCCAGGCGCAGGTCTATCGACCTCGCTTATGACTGCAAAGGTACAATATTTACAGAAGTAATCCAAGGGGCGTGCTTTGTGACCTGATCGCTCCGGACAGGTGGTGGAAATCCTGTAAAATGAGTACCTTAGGGGGCTGATCGGGCTGTAGCTCGACCAGCCAGCAATAATCTATCTAAAGTATATTTGAGCCATGGACTTGAATCCCACAGACATGAATACCGCTCCCCAGGAGGTGGAGGAGCAGAAGACCATCACCGACGCTGCCACCGAGCAGACCGCAGAGACCGAGACCACAGAGACTGAGGTCCCCACCGAGGAGACTACGACAGAGGAGTCGGTCACTCCGGAGGACAAGGCGTCGGAGGAGAAGGACGTCACCCCCGAGGAGCCGCAGGAGGCTCCCACCGCTGAGGACGGCGAAGAGGAGGACGAAGAGGAGGAGGAAGAGTCCGAGGAGGGCGACGAGCAGGCGAAGAAGCCACACGCCGACCTTTCCAAGCTCAGTGGTGACGAGCTCTACGAAGCGATCAATACTATGGTCGAGGAGGGCACCATCCCGAGTCAGCGCGACATGCGCCGTCTCGAGCGGCAGATGATGCCCAAGGGCAGCGTCACGGCCAAGCCTACCGGTGAGGAGAGTGCCGAGACGGAGACCACCGAGGCAGCCCCCGAGGACGAGTCGGTAGTCCGCTTCATCAATCTCAAGACCCGCGTGCAGAAGCTCCGCAGCGATCAGCGCGAGCAGGAGCGTACGGAGCGCGAGGCCAACTTAGCCGCCAAGCGCCAGCTGGTGGAGCGCCTGAGGGACCTGCTCAGCCCGACAAATACAATGAATCCGATCACCCTCCGCAACGAGTTTTTCAACATCCGCCACTCCTGGAGCGAGGTGGGTCGCGTGCCCGACAATGACCGCAACGCCCTGATGGACGAGTACTCCGGTCTCCTGGACCGCTTCTATGAGGAGAAGGAGGTCGGCGAGGGGGAGCGCATCCAGGACTACGCCGACAACCGCGCCACCAAGGAGGCGATCATCGCCAAGGCAAAGGCGCTCGCTGACGACAAGGACGCCGTCAAGGCCTTCCGCAAGATGAAGGGTCTCCTCGACGAGTGGAAGGAGGTAGGTCCCGTGGCACCGGAGTTTAAGGACAGCCTCTGGAAGGACTTCAAGGACGCCCAGCAGGTGATCTACAAGCGTCACGACGACCACTTCAAGGCCATCCACGAGGACGAGAAAGCTAATTTTGAGAAAAAGAAGGAGCTGGTCGACAATCTCGAGAAGATGCTCGTCACCCTACCCGACAGCCGTCAGGGCTGGCGCCGCTACGAGAATGAGCTGCGCAAGATCCACAGCCAGTGGATGTCCATCGGTCGGGTGCCTAAGGATCTCTTCATCGATCTCCGCAGCAGGTACGATGTAGTGAGGGACGAGTTCTTCATGCGGCGCAAGGCCTTCCTCAAGGACCTCTCCGCCGAGATCTCGCCCAAGCTTGAGCGACTCCGCGAGCTGGTCGATGAGGCTGAGGCTCTGCAGGATAGCGAGGAGTGGAGTGCCACCACCGATAAGCTCAAGGCGATGCAGAGAGAGTGGACGGAGAACTCCCGCTTCGGCACCCAAGTGGCTGAGGCCCAACGCCTCTGGAAGCGCTTCCGGTCAGCCTGCGACAAGTTCTTCGAGCGCAAGGCAGAGCTGCACAAGCAGCGCAATGCCGACCGTAAGGAAAACCTTCAGGCCAAGTACGATGTCGTAGACCGCCTCGAGGCGCTCCTCGACCGCCGCAACGACCCCTCCACAGCCGATGAGGTGAAAGCGCTCGAGCAGGAGTGGCGCACCATCGGTCCGGTCCCCAATGACGAGAAGGACGATGTCCTCAATCGCTACTTCGGCGCCATGCGCATCCTCACCGGACAAGGCGGTCAGGGCGGACGCCGTGGCAACCGTCGCGAGGGAGGCAATAGGGATCGCCGAGGAGGGGGCGGAAACTCCCGCCACGGTGACCGTCGTGACGACCGCCAGAGGGAGCCAAAGTTCTCCAAGGTCAATCTCGACAAAGACCTCTCCAAGCTCTCCAAGGACGACCTCAAGGACGAGCAGAAGAATGTGAAGCACGGCATCTCCAAGCTGGAGGACGAGCTGCTGCAGCTGGAGACCAACTTCAGCTTCTTCTCCGGAGACCCCAGCAACCCCATAGTCAAGCACGTCCAGCAGCAGATCGATGAGGTCAAGGCCAAGATCTCCCAGTACCAGGATCGTGTAGGCGAGATCAAGGAGGAGGCCAAGAAGCCTGAGGACGAGCAGTCCGACGACAGCAAGTCCGAGACCCCGGCTGAGGAGCCTGAGACCAAGCCTGAGGCAACGGCTGAGACCCCGGCTGAGGAGTAAATCACTTAGACCCTAATCAAGGAGGGCTGCACCCATAACTGGTGCAGCCCTCCTTTTTTTGCTCATCGCCAAGCGGTGACCGATGTGCTGATCCCCCAACCCCCTTGACCCCGAGAGGGTGTCGCTGAGCTACACCCTCTCCCCCGGTGACCCACAAGGGGGCGCTTCGCTCCACACGCTTCATTAATGGATGGAGTGGCTTCTCTACCGCTCAAATGCATCGCCTCTGCTGCGAGGACCTTCTGGCCCTCCTGGTTAATCAAAACCTAATCTTAATCCTTGTTTTAATGGAATATGGTCTGCGAGAGGTCTATGACAGCGCAAAGGTCTACGGAGATGCGTGTCTTAATCCTTGTTTTAATGGAATATGGTCTGCGAGCTCCAGATCTTGGAGAGTGGCCTCTGCCGGGAGCAGTCTTAATCCTTGTTTTAATGGAATATGGTCTGCGAGTTGCTTGCCATCTCGCAAACGCTCTCAAACGAACCCAGTCTTAATCCTTGTTTTAATGGAATATGGTCTGCGAGATACCGCTAGAGAAGCTACTTGATGTCCTTATTAAAAAGTCTTAATACTTGTTTTAATGGAATATGGTCTGCGAGGGTCAAATCTGTGAAGGTCTGTATATGAGCCCTTTACAACCAAAAAGACCGCAGAACCCTAAAATTTTGAGGGAAAACATGTACCTCTGAGTGCAAATATACAAAGGTTTTTTGAATTGATTGTACAACGTGTCATCTCTACTTTACAATTTTGGGGTTTTCGGCCATTTTCTCTCTCGGGGATGACCCATTTAATTGGCTTCTCTGCCACTCAGGTGCGTCACCCCAGCCCTAAACCCTGATGCAACTCCTATTTACCCGTCTCAGGGCGGAGGAGGGCGGTGAGCTGGGCGTGGAGCCGGAGGTACTCGTCGGGTGTGAGACGACGGGAGGCGGTGATACCGCTGTAGCCACCATAGTTCATCACCCAATTATTGACATTACGTACCGGGCCAAAGCGCTCTACAAAGCTCTGCCCCTCGACCGTGGCACCCCCCGTCTCCGCCTGCTCCCGAGCGGGATGCTCGTAGGTCTCGAGGAGCGCTATCTCTCTCTCGTACCTCAGTATCTCGGTGTAGCGATCGTCTGCCAGTCGCTTCTGCACCTGGAGTGCCTCGGGCCAGAGGTTGAGGGACCAGAGTCTCTCTCGCAGGTCCGCGAGCAGCATCCGCTCCATGAGAGACCCTCGCGGGAGAGTCGAGAGTATGATGGGAGTATTGAGCCGAAAGTAGTCGGCAGTAAGCTCCGCATTACGTAGCACCTCCGCCCACTCCCTCAGCGGACCCTGCTCTCGCATGGCGATCAGCCGGTCGATCGCCTCCGCCCTCTGGGATGGATAGGCAGCGAGTGCCCAGGCAGCAAGGCGCTTGGTCTCAGCGGGGTACCCTTTCCCCTCCAGCACCAGTGCGAGATGTCTCTCTGCAGCGACCGTATCGCCCCGGAGGTGAGCCAGCGAGTATGCCATCGCTGCATCGGGGTTGGTATCGATCAGCCGACACAGGCGCACCGTGTCTCCCACGAGGGCAGCCGCCATCACCGCCCTATGCGGGTCCTCGGAGTACAGTGCCTGCTCTGGGTGACCGGTCACGAGGGCCACCCGCTCCAGCAGGTAGGGGTCACCGAGCGCAAGAGCAGTGGCGTAGAGCTTCTCGCCCTCGCCCAGAGGGAGGGTAGAGAGGGGGTAAAGGAGTAGAGGCGTGTCGGTCGTCAGAGGCCTCCGGCTCTCCTGAGAGAGATCCGCAAGGGTCTGCCGGAGGTAGGTCGAGGCATTGAGCCGCTCGACACGATGCAGCAGTGAGCAGGCGGGAAGTAGGAGGGTAAGGAGAAGTGCGGCAGCGTGTGCCGGGTGGAGCGGTAGCGAGGAGTGGTCCACAGGCTCAGTTACTGATTGAGCACTAAGCTAAGCCGCCGCGTCACCTCGTCAGCGACACCCTCGGGGAAGTGGATCCCGCGGCGATGGATGCTGGTCACCCAGCCCGCCACATCGGCATCCTCGAGCGTCTCGAGGACATCGCGAAACTCCTGCGTCTCCATCTCGGTGTATAGCCCGGCAGCTCGTCCGCGGAAGCGATCCAGCTCCTCATCCTCATAGTAGAGGATCATCGGTCGTCGCTTGCCCTGTAGCTTAGGGTCGATGGGGGTTGTGCAGCCGGTAGTGCAGGCGAGACATCCGCCCCCGCAGTCGGCTGCCACCGCAGCATCAGGCGCCTGACCGCCATTGCGGCGGATCATGCGGATCAGCTGCCGGATGAGAAACCCGACAGCGACAGCCAATATCAGGAGTGTGATGATCGTAGACATAACCGAGGTACTTTCTTTTACACAAAGGTACTACTTTAAGGGCTTAGTCAAAAGGCGATGCGTCAAAGCGTGCAGAGCAGAGACCTCCGTGCGGTGGCTCCTGAAGCTCCATGCCCTCTGTCCTAGCGCCACCTGCGCAAACCGCCCCACCCTCTTATCCCGCTCCGAATTGCCTTTTCTCTAATACCGATATTAGCGTTTACTAATACCGATATTAGAGATCACTAATATCGGTATTAGAGAAATCGCTGCTGAGGGGGGTAAAAAAAGGGGCTGCCCCGCCATTCGGGACAGCCCCATCTGTATGTGAGCTATGAAGTGGTATCAGAAGGCCTCAACGATCGGGAGGAACTTCTCTGCCGAAAGGGAGGCGCCGCCGATCAGTCCGCCATCGACATTGGGCTTGGCGAAGAGCTCAGGTGCATTCTTACCATTGCAGGAGCCACCGTAGAGGATCGAGGTCTCCTCAGCGACCTCCTTGCCGTAGCGGTCGGCGATCGTCTGGCGGATGTACTTGAGCATCTCCTCTGCCTGCTCGCTCGTGGCAGTCTCACCGGTGCCGATCGCCCAGATCGGCTCGTAGGCGATGACGACGCTACGGAACTCGTCCTCGCTGAGATTGAAGATCCCGTCCTCGAGCTCCTTGCGGACGACGTCAAACTGCCGTCCGTCCTTGCGCTCCTCGAGGTCCTCACCGCAGCAGAAGATCACCTGCAGCCCGTTGTCGAGTGCCTGTGCCACCTTGGCGACCAGAGTCTCAGAGTCCTCGCTGTAGTACTGGCGGCGCTCGCTGTGGCCGAGGATGACCGCCTTGGCTCCCGTGCTGGCTACCATGGCTGCGGAGACCTCACCGGTGTAGGCACCCTTGGGCTCGGTGGCGCAATTCTCTGCCGCCACGATGATGTCGGTGCCCTTGACCGCCTCAGCGACAGCGCAGAGGTGGGTAAAGGGGACGCCGAGGACGATGTCGCACTTGCGGTCCACGCCCTCGAGAGCCTTACGAACACTCTTCGCAAGCTCGATACCCTCAGGGACGGTGGTATTCATTTTCCAGTTGGCAGCTGCAATTTTCTTTCTCATAATCAATCTTTACTCTGTTAGTATACTTGTTAGTTGCGGATGTCTGAATAGGTGGGCGAGGAAGTGCCGGTCCTGCACGGCAAAGCGGAGACTCACGTAGGAGAGCTTGTCGGAGAGGATGCCATCGTGGATCACGACCAGCCCTGGATTGCTCCGGATGAGGGTCTGCGCCATCTTCAGGTCCATAAAGAGGACCCTCCCGTAGCGGCGGATCAGGTCGATCCGGGGGTGGCTCTCCAAGCGGTCGATCGGGGTGGTGATCACGAGGGTCACCGGATGGTGGGCGCGCTCCTGCAACTCCAGCCCGAGGCGGAGCTGCTCCTCGCTCATCCGATCAATGTCGTAGGTGATGTAGAGGAGTGCCTGGGCGTCGGTGGCTGCGAGGTGGTGGCCCACCTCCTCACCCTGTGCGTCCAGCAGGATCAGGTCTGCCTCACTCTCCCGCTCGTGGGCGGGCTTGGCGGTGAGCTCCTCATACCGGACATAGGTCCAGGTGGAGTCGATGGTCGCCAGCTCATCAGTCGTGAGTATGCGCTCCTGACCGGCTCGCTCGTAGATGTAGCGCATCCCGTCGTCTGCCGGTCGGTCGTAGAAGTGGCTGATCGGTGTGCCGACCTTGTAGGGACGGAAGTCGATCGTCGGCAGGTAGAGGAGGGGGTAGATATTGAAGGAGAGGAGCACCAGCGCCATAGTCGCTCCCGTGATCACCTGAGCTCTCAGGCTCCGGAGGGCGTAGAGGGCATCTCGGTGGCGGACCAGGAGGGTGAGGAGGAGCAGCAGGACCACGTTTTTCCAGAAGGTGGCCCCATTGCTGATCTTGAGAGCATCGCCGAAGCAGCCGCAGTCGGCGACCGGACTGGCGATGTAGATGTAGAGCGTCAGGCAGGTCATCGGCACCATCAGGACGAGGGTCGCGATGGAGACCCACCGGTGACCTATGCCGAGTAGGAGGAGAGTGCCGAGGAGCGCCTCGAGGACATTGAGCCCCACAGCGAGGTAGGTAGCCAGCGACAGGTCGATGGACTGTCCCGCGAGACCGAGGTACTCCATGATCTTGAGCCCGGTACCCATAGGGTCGATCCCCTTGGTGCAGCCGGAGAAGATAAAGAAGAGCCCCACTAAGACCTGTACGACACGGACGATGAGGGTCAGTCCCGGGGAGGTGGCAGGGCGGTGGTCGGAGTAGCGGTGACGCATGGCTGGTGGGCTATTAGTACATCGGGTCGGTCCCCTCGTCGATGCGGATGATGGCGAAGGCGGCGTAATTGCACATATCGAGGTAATTGGCATCGATGCCCTCGCTCACGCTCACCTCGCCACGGTGGTCCTCTATCTGCTTGGTGCGGAAGATCTTCTGGAGGATGATGTCGGTGATCGAGGAGATACGCATAGAGCGCCACGCCTCACCATAGTCGTGATTCTTATCCAGCATCAGATCCTTGGCGCGCTTGGCGTAGCTGTCGTACCAGCTGAGGAGCAGCTGGGGATCGACCCGGCTGTCATCGGCATAGCCGTGCTCCAGCTGCACCATCCCCATGAGGGAGTAATTGAAGATCCCGACAAACTCGCCCCTGATCCCGTCCTCGACACGCTGGACACCCAGCTCCTGTATGGAGCGGATGCGCTGTGCCTTGATCAGGATCTGGTCGGTGACCGCCGACGGACGCATGACCCGCCACGAGGCGCCGTAGTCGTCAAACTTCCGGAGGAAGAGCCCACGGCACTCCTTAAGCACTGCATCGTACTGGCAGGCGGTATCGCGGGGGCTCACCTCAGGTCGTAGGCTCGCTCCCTCACTCATTTCTCCTCCTCGCGAGAGGGCTCCTGGAGGAGGAAGGAGAAGTCGCCCGTAGGCATCATCTCCTGAGTCTCCTCACCGCCGTGGTAGATGCGGACGTTATTTTCCCCATGCACCTCGATCTCATCGCCCTGGATGAGGAAGCGGCTGCCCTCACGCAGTCCAGCGACGAAGATGTCCGGATTTTGCGTGATAAACTCTACGATGCGGAAGTCCCTCGTCTCGCCTCCGTGTCCCTCGGGGGCCTTGTCGAGGTAGTGAGGATTGATCTGGAAGGGGATCAGCCCGAGTGTGCGGAAGCTCTCCGGCTCAGCGATAGGCATATCATTGGTCGTCATAAGCGTGGGGCAGGCGACATTGGACCCTGCACTCCAGCCGGAGTAGGGGATCCCAAGGCTGACGGCTTCGCGGATCGGCTCCATCAGCCCGAGGCGCTGCATCGTGGCGGTCAGCACCCAGGTATTTCCACCACCGACGAGGATGGCGGTCGCCTTCTTTATCGCTGCTACCGGGTCATCGTAGGTGTGCAGCCCGTGGACCTTGATCCCGAAGGGCTCGAGTGCCTTATTGACCTTGCTGACATACTCATCGTAGGAGTAGGTGATGGCGGCGTAGGGCACGAGGATCACCTCCTCACGATCGGCCTCGGTGAGGAAGTCATTGAGATCGGGGCCGGCTTTCTCCAAGTAGCTCTCGCCAGGAGAGGCTGAGTTGCTGATCAGTAGTAATCGTCTCATAGGTCTAAGTGTATTGTCTGATTAGTTGTTATGCAAATTTACCCATTTATCTCCGCCCTCACACGAGATGCACCCCGCGCCACTTCCCCGAGCGCATAAAGAGGTAGCTGCGGACGGCGATGATGCCGAAGTAGATCGCCTCCACCGTAAAGCAGACGGCGATGGGTGCGCGGAGCAGGTAGACCATCGCCACGGCATAGAGGAGGTAAAAGATATTGCCTGTGAGCTCGATGCGGAAGACCTTCTGCGTCGACCCCACCCCGCCGACGGCATGGAAGTACATATTCCCCACACTCGCTATGACAAAGGAGAGGCAGAGTACGCGCATCGATGGCACGGCCGCCGTGATCAGCGCCGGGTCGTCGGTAAAGACACGGAGGACGGAGGAGGCAAAGAGGGAGACCAGTGCCGCCAGTACCGCCGCTGTGCCGAGGGAGAGACGGCTCGCCCGGTGCAGGTAGGGTGCGATCTCGTCCGCAGCATCGGCACCCATCAGCTGCCCCGTGGTGGTCCGTACAGCGGTGCCGTAAGAGATGATCGGGATGAAGAGGACATTGTAGACGCTTCGCGAGATCGAGGCGACACCGAGAGACATCTCCCCGAGGCTCTCGAGCATAAAGAAGAAGAGCGTCCAGACGCTCTGAGACATCAGCGCCTGCAGCATCAGGAAGTAGGAGATATGGAGCAGCGAGCGCGCCACTGAGCCATCCCAGCGCAGCATATCCCGCATATCCATACCATACTTCTTGAGGTCCACACGGGTGCGGATATAGAGGAGGTAAAAGATGAGGGAGGCGCCCTCGGCGCAGACACTGGCGATGGCGGCGCCCTTGACGCCCAGCGCGGGGAGCCCGAGGTTACCGAAGATCAGCGCCCAGTCGAGGACGATATTCACGACCGACATCACGAGGGAATTGTAGGTCAGCACCTTCGTCTCCCCTATCCCGACAAAGAAGGACCGCATCGAGGAGGAGATAAAGATAAAGATGAAGCCGAGCATCCGGTAGTCCCAGTACTCCATCGCCGCCGCTCCCACCGCCTTGCTCGTGAGCAGCGTGCCGAAAGCCCATCGCCCTATCGGCATCGCGAGCACGATCGCGAGGATCGCCGCCCCGAGGAGCATCATGATACTATTGCCGAGGACGTTACCGATGGAGCGGTACTGGCCGGCGCCATACTTATGGCTGATGATGATCTGCGTGCCGGAGGCGAGACCGAAGCCTATGGTAAAGATGCTGAAGTAGACCAGCGCAGCAATCGAGGCACCACCCAGTTCTGTCACCCCGAGACGACCAAGGAATGCGGTGTCGATGACACCGATGAGGTTTTGCGCCATCAGAGAGATGACCACCGGCCCGGAGAGCCGGAGGAGTCTCCTCAGTGAGGTGTCGGGGATCTCTCTCCGGAGTAGTGTCTCTGAGTCTGCCTGCATAGATCTTCCTTTACTTCCACACAAAGGTACACATTATTGCCAGCGCACCCTCAGAGAGATGACAGGTCAGGCTAGGGGTGTCTGCTCCCTTTTGTGACCTTTTTCCCCCTCCTCAGAGGACAAAGGTGGCGAGGAGGAGATCACCGATGGCTCTTCGCACCTCGCTGTGTCGGATGGTGTGGTTATTGACCATCACGGAGACGGCATAGGTCCTACCCCCGTGGGTGATGTATCCGGCGTAGCAGGTGACCCCGTGGATGCTGCCGCTCTTCATCCGTCCCGCACCCTCGAGCCGGGTGCCGGCGAGGAGCAGCCTGAGGGTCCCCTCCTGACCGATGGCGGGGAGCAACTGGGGGAAGCCGACGCCATCCGTCTCGCGCCATACCCTCGTGAGGAGATCAGTCATATAGGCGGGGGCCACCTTATTGGCTCTGGTGAGTCCGCTACCATCGTACATCTCGAGGAGGGCACCGGGGATGCCCTGCGAGGCCCAGTGGTCTCTCACTGCGCGGATGGCTGTCTCCGTCACGGTCTCCCCGGGGAGGGCAGGGATCCTGTCGGCAATCAGCCGGAGGCACCCCTCAGCATACATATTAATGGAGAGGTGGTTGGTCAGCCTGATGATCTCGCTCAGCTGTGGTGAGTAGTGCGTCATCAGTCGGGCACTTCCGCGGGGGAGCTGTGCCACGGTGCGGTAGTCGCCGTCGACGGTGATGCCGTCACGTCGCAGCCGGTCACGTACGCGCTTGGCAAGGAGGAGGGGTGGGTCGGGGACCGCCCCACGGATGCCGAGGCTCTTGGCTCGCGAGGGGTAGGCCCCGGTGATGGCGAGGGAGCCATCGGAGAGGGGGAAGGAGGAGACGTAAAGCGAGTCGGAGGTGATGCGTGAGGTACGGGCGTAGAGTCCCACGAGCCTAAGCCCCGGCACCTCGGGCGAGACGCTGAAGTCCCGACCGTAGTTTCGGAAGCTGAGGTAGTAGGTATTGTCCAGCACATTGAGCATAAAGTGGCCCGCGCCGTAGTAGTTGCCCATATCGACAGCGGACCAGTAGGGGTTGACCGCCTGGAAGTCCCGCCGGTCGGAGAGCGCCAGCACCGAGCCGGTGACCCGGCTGACGCCTCGCTCGCGGAGGGCAGCGGTGATCTCGTCATAGAGCGCCCAGCGCTCATCCCTGGGGAGATATTTGGACTCAATCGTCGGGTCACCGTGCCCCACGAGGCAGAGGTCGCCCTCCAGCACACCGTCCCGCACGGGTCCGGTCATCATCACCTCGGTCGGGATGCGGTAGTCGGGGCCGAGGATCCGGTAGGCGGCAGCGGTGGAGATGATCTTCATCGTGCTGGCGGGGGTGAGGAGGTGACTTGCCTGCAGGTCGACCACCTGCAGCCCTGTGGAGACGTCGCGGACGCTGAGGCCCCAGGCAGTGTCATCGAGCAGCTCAGGGATGACGGCAGGCACCCGGACGGACTGCGCCGCAAGGGTGGATAGGAGGGTGAGGGAGAGGAAGTAGAGAGATAAGCGTCTCATGGAAAATGGTATCTTTGTGGCGTGGATGCCACACGACATCCGCATCCACTTATGGGGGACCTCCTGCATTGAGGTCGTTCATATAGGTATAAAGATAGACAAAATTTCCCTTCCTCCGAGCGAGGAAACCTCGCGACTCGTTTATGCTGACAAACTTTTTCAGAAAAGAATTTACTCTAGATCGGACTGTCCGATGCCTCTTTGCGATCGCAGTGATGGCGCTCGCGATTTATCTCGTCGGCTCACTCGAGGTGATCCTCTGGCCCTTTGTCCTCGCCTGGATCACCGCAGCAGTGTTGATGCCGCTGGTACACTACTTCGAGCGGAAGTGGCACATACGGCAGCGAGGCTGGTCAGTGACGCTGGTGGTACTGCTCTTCCTGCTCATCGTCGGGGGATTCCTCGCCTTTGTCATCCCATCTGTGATCAACGAGGTGAGCAAGGGATGGAGCCTGATCTCGCGCTACACCGATGCGGAGGTACTTCTGGCGATAGTGCCGGAGCAGTACCGCACCGATGTCGCCAATGCCCTCAATCTCGATATGTGGCTCCAGCACTTTGAGATCAAGGAGATCCTCGACTACCTGATGCAGGCTGCCTCGGCGGGCTGGGATATGCTCTCGAGCGCTATGGGGATAGTGAGCGGCTTTACCGTGGTCTTCCTCTTCGTGATGTACCTCTTCTTCATCCTCCTCGACTATGAGGTGCTGATCCACGGGCTCTACCACCTATTCCCCCACAAGATCCGCCACTACGCCATGGAGGCCGGTGAGGTGATCAATGTCTACGTCAATAGCTACATACGTGGTCAGGGTCTGATCGCACTGATCATAGCCGCCTATCTCGCCGTCGGCTTTGGACTTATGGGCATGCCTATGGGGATCACCCTCGGACTGCTGATCGGGATCCTCAACTTTGTCCCCTATCTCCAGATCGTTGGCTACCCGCCTCTCGTGCTCTGCTGTGCGTTGCAGTCCGTAGCCACGGGGCAGAATTTCTGGGTCGTGCTGCTGATCGCCGTCGCCATCATGATGGTCTCGGAGGTGCTGCAGGACTTCGTGCTCCGACCACTGATCATGCAGAAGAGCCTCGGCATGCGCGCATCGATCATCATCCTCTCGCTGGCCGTCTGGGGATTCCTCCTCGGGGCGATCGGTATCTTCTTCGCCCTCCCCTTCACGATGGTGATCTACTACTTCTACATGAAATACGTGGTCGGCGAGCCGATACCACTCTATACCCTCAGTGAGGAGAAACTGACGAAGAAGGAGGAGAAGGCGCAGAAAAAAGCGCAGGAGCGCTTCGAGAGAGAGCGCGCCGATAGGCTCCTCAGTATGAATAAGGATGGTCGCAATCCCATCGTCGTCACGACACAGGAGGACATCGATGAGAGCTACACCACCGAGGAGAAATGAGCTGCTACATCTACAATATCACGCTCTCCTGCGAGCCGGAGCTGCTGGACGAGGTCCTCTTTTACCTCCGAGAGCGGCTACTGCCCGCCTGGCGGGACTACGAGGGAGTGACGGCTGTCCGGCTCCTCCGCCTGCCCGATGAGGGAGGGTATGCCCTTCAGCTCGAGGGCGACCGGCGGGAGCTACTGGAGGAGCTGAGGCTCACGGAGGATCGCGAGCTGCACCGACTGATGCAGACCTATCCGCGGAGGGTGCTCCCCTTTATGACCAAGCTGGAGGTGCTGGAGTGACCCATGAGTGAGGAGAGGAGCAGCAGCCCCACGACAGCAGGGGTCTATCATGTGCCGGCACTGCTGCGGGAGACCGTCGACAGCCTGATCACCGACCCTGATGGGATCTACGTCGATGCCACCTTTGGCGGCGGCGGGCACTCGCGGGAGATCCTGAGCCGGCTGGGACCCGAGGGACACCTCTTCGGTCTCGACCGCGACCTCGATGCGCGCGACCGGTGCGACATCAGCGATGAGCGCTTCACCTTTGTCCGGACCGACTTCCGCTACCTCTCCCGCTTCCTCACCTACTTCGGCGTGCCCCGCATCGATGGTCTGCTCGCCGACCTCGGAGTCTCGTCGCACGACTTTGACGAGGAGGGGCGAGGCTTCTCCTTCCGCTACGACGATGCGCCGATAGATATGCGGATGAATCAGTCCGCCGGTGAGACCGCCCGTCAGCTGATCGACCGGCTGGAGTGGACCGAGCTCGCCACGCTGCTGCACACCTACGGTGAGGTGCAGCAGTCCCGCCGCGCCGCCACGCTGATCAAGCAGGCTGCCGAGCGGGGCGAGCTGGAGACGATGAAGGGGCTGATCGATGCGCTGAGCCCGATCGCACCGGAGAGGAATAAGAAGCTCCGGAATAAGGTGCTCTCGCAGGTCTTCCAGGCACTGCGCATCGCCGTGAATGACGAGATGGGCGCCCTCTATGCGCTCTTAGAGTCGCTCCCGACCCTGCTCGCTCCCGGCGGGCGGGCGGTCTTCCTCACCTATCACTCGCTCGAGGATCGCCCGGTGAAGAATTTCTTCCGGTACGGCAACGTAGCGGGCGACCGAGAGACGGACCTCTACGGCAACCTCAGGGCGCCACTCCGACCGCTCTCAAGCAAGCCGATCATCCCCTCAGACGAGGAGATAGAGCGCAATCCCCGCGTCCGCTCCGCCAAGCTCCGTGCCGCCGAGCTGGTCTCAGAGTAAAAAAGCTTACTCGTGTGCCTCGAGACGGCGCTCCGCCAGCTGCTCGTAGCGGGTGCCTGGACGGCCGTAATTGGCGTAGGGGTAGATGCTGATGCCGCCTCGGGGCGTGAAGAGCCCCGTCACCTCGATGTACTTCGGGTCCATCACGCGGATCAGATCCTTCATGATGATATTGACGCAGTCCTCATGGAAAGCCCCGTGGTTGCGGAAGGAGAAGAGATAGATCTTCAGCGCCTTGCTCTCCACCATCCGCACGTCTGGGATGTAACTGATCCGGATCTCGGCAAAGTCCGGCTGCCCCGTGATCGGGCAGAGGCTGGTAAACTCAGGGCAATTGAAGCGGACCCAGTAGTCGTTGTCCGGGTGCTTATTGACAAACGTCTCCAGCACCGACGGATCGTAGTCCTCCGGATAGTGCGTATCGTGCGGGCGGAGCAGCTGCAGCCCCTCCTCTTCTCTCTCTTTGTCTCTATGTGCTGTCATAAGGATCATTCGTTATGGGGCAAAAGTAGCGATTTTATCTCCAAGTGTGGGTACCTTTGCGACACAACACTTAGTCACCACTATTATGCTTAAGTACTTTGACGAGGCGGATATATCCGTCACTATTTGCGACAAGGAGGGGAAGATCATCGAGATGAATCAGCAGTCTCGCCAGGTCAATTGCCCCGATGGACGCGACCTCATCGGCTTCAACGTCCTCGACTGTCACCCCGAGCCTGCCCGCTCACTCCTCCAGAAGATGATGACCGAGGAGCTCAAGCACGTCTACACCATCGACAAGAAGGGGAAGAAAAAGCTCATCTACCAGATCCCCTGGTACCAGGACGGCGAGTACGCTGGCTTCATCGAGCTCTCGATGATCCTGCCCGACGAGCCGATGCAGCACTACGTGCGCAAGTGATGCACTGACCCCACAGCCACCCTCTACAGAGCGGCTCCACCGGCATCTCCTATGAGATCTCGGTGGAGCCGCTCTTTGTATATAAAAGGGGATCAGCGGGCGCCTTGCTTGCGGGCGAGGTAGAGGCCGCAGACGCCGGGGAAAAAGATGCGGTAGCGACACTGCTCCAGTCCGGCCTGCTCCATGAGGGCAGTCATCCGCTCTCTCGCGGGGACGCGGGCGATGGAGTGGAGAAGGTAGTCGTATGCCTCGGGATCCTCGGAGTAGCGCTGCGCCATCCGCCGGAGGTAGAGCCGGGTGTAGAGCCGGTAGCCGGTGTGGAGGAGTCCACTCTCCGGCTCAGTCAGCTCGAGCACAGCGACGACGCCACCTGGGCGCAGCACGCGGGCAAACTCCCGGTACCCCTGCTCTATGGAGGCGAAGTTGCGGACGCCAAAGGCGCACGTGACCGCATCGACAGCCTCGTCAGGCAGGTCTATGTCGAGCGCATCACCGACCCCAAATCCGATCCGATCAGCGAGACCGGCAGCCTCCACCTTGCGTACTCCGACAGCCATCATCTCCCGAGAGAGATCCATACCGGTGACCTGCGCCTCGGGGCAGGCACGCGCCAGCGCAATCGCCACGTCACCCGTGCCGGTCGCCACATCGAGGATCTGCCTCGGGCGACTGCCGGCGACAGACTGCACCAGCACATGGCGCCAGTAGCGGTCGAGGCCAAGCGAGTTGAGCTTATTCAGCAGGTCGTACTGCGGCGCAATGTGGTCAAACATCTGCCGCACCTGGGTGGAGAAAGCGGGACTCTCGCGTCTCGGCTCACTTGCCATGCTGCCGGATCCAGTCGGTGACGTTGGTCTCTATACGCTTCTCGATGTCGCCACTCTCGTGACGCTCAAAGGGCTCGTCCATGATGTCATTGAAGAGCTCGATGTAGCGCTCCGAGACGCTGTCGCAGTAGGCGTCGGTCATCTCCGGCACCTGCTGACCCTTCTCTCCCTGGAAGCCGTGGTCGATGAGCCACTGGCGGACAAATTCCTTGGAGAGCTGGCGCTGAGGCTTCCCGGCCTCAAAGAGCTCCTGATAGGTGTCAGCGTAGAAGTAGCGGCTCGAGTCGGGGGTGTGGATCTCGTCGATGAGGTAGATCTTGCCGTCCTTCTTGCCAAATTCGTACTTCGTGTCGACGAGGATGAGCCCTTTCTTCTTCGCCAGCTCGCTGCCGCGCTCAAAGAGGCGGAGCGCAATGTCGGAGATGGTCTTCAGCTCCTCGGCAGTCATCAGCCCCTGCTTCACGATCTCGTCGGGGGTGATATTCATGTCGTGCCCGGAGTCGGCCTTGGTGGTGGGGGTGAGGATCGGGTGATCGAAGTACTGATTTTCCTTCATCCCCTCAGGCAGGATCACGCCGCAGAGGTTGCGCTCGCCGGCCTTGTAGGCGCGCCATGCGCTACCGGTGAGGATGGCACGGACGATCACCTCGAGCTTATACGGCTCGCAGGCGTGACCGATGGTGACCATGGGGTCGGGTGTGGCGATCTTCCAGTTGGGGACAATGTCCTCTGTGGCATCGAGATTGGCAGCAGCGATGCGATTGAGGATCTCGCCCTTGAAGGGGATCCCCTTGGGGAGGATCACGTCAAAGGCGGAGATGCGGTCGGTGGCGACCATCACGAGGAGGCCGTTGTCGAGGGTGTATACATCACGGACTTTGCCGTGGAAGACATGAGTCGTACCCGGCAGCTTGAGGTCGGTATGGGTAAGTGCTTGTGCCATGATTGTATGGAAACGTTATGTATTTGTGTGTAGTAAAAAGAGTCTCTATTCCTTCTCCTCCCTCGCGGCTCCCCGCTTGCGGTCCGCCCGCTCGTAGACGGCGACGATCTTCTTCACCAGCCCGTGACGCATGATGTCGCTTCGCTCAAAGTCTATCCAGCCGATGCCCTCTATCGAGTGGAGCAGCCGGTCAGCCTCTCGGAGACCGGAGGTGACGCCACGGGGGAGATCGACCTGCGACATATCGCCGGTGACGATCATCTTCGCCTCGCTACCGAGCCGGGTGAGGAACATCCGCATCTGGTGCGTAGTGGTATTCTGTGCCTCATCGAGGACGACGATGGCGTCATTGAGCGTGCGGCCGCGCATATAGGCGAGCGGGGCGATCTGGATCACGCCGGTATCCATATAGTCGTGCAGCCTCGTGGGCGGGACCAGCTCCATCAGCGCATCGTAGAGGGGCTGCAGGTAGGGGTCGAGCTTATCCTTCATCTCGCCGGGGAGGAAGCCGAGTCGCTCGCCCGCCTCCACGGCAGGGCGCGAGAGGATGATCCGGCGGGCTCTCTTTTCCCTAAGAAACTTCACCGCCATAGCGATGGCGAGGAAAGTCTTGCCGGTGCCAGCGGGACCGGTAGCGAAGACGAGGTCGTGCCGGTCGACCAGCTGCACCATCTCCTGCTGGTGGGTGCTGCGCGGGGTAATCGGCTGACCATAGGCGCCGTAGAGGATCACCCCGTCGCCGCTCTGCCGATCGGGGGACTGGCCCTTGACGATCTCGAGGACAGCGGTCTCGGGGAGGCTGTTAAATCGCGCAGCGTACTTCTCCAGCTGGTGGAGCACCTTGAGGATCTCCTCGGTCTCCTCCTCGGCGCCCATCACCTTGATCACCGACCCGCGCGCCATGATGCGGAGCTTAGGGTAGAGATCCTTGAGGAGCGTGAGGTTGCTGCTATTGGTGCCAAAGAAGACGACCGGATCAGCCTCCTCGATGAGGTAGATGTGCTCTGTCATCACTTGTAGCTCTGTATCATACGATCGGCCTCAGCCCGTAGGCGCTCATCTATCTCATCCTCAGTCCACTCGCTCATAGGCCGTACGGTGACGTAACTGCCATTGCTGTGGATAAAGAGGAGGGTGGGCACCTGCTGGATATTGAGCTTCTTGATGATCTGGCGTATATCCTTACTGAGCCGAGAGTTGAGGTAGCTGACAGCCACCCGCCCCCGGTACTCCTCAGCAAATTGCTCCATATGGGGCATCAGCTTCTGGCAGGCGGGGCAGTCGGGTCGGTAGACCTCTATGATCGTGGGGCGTGGCTTCCTGAGCTTGATCTGCACCAGGTCGTAGTAGGTGACCAGCTGGTCAAAGTCCTGCATCGTCAGGTCGGCAGGCCGACCCTCAGTCTTCTTCTCCTCGGGGTCCTGCATCGGCTTGCAGCCGGAGAGCAGGAGGGCAAGGAGGATGCCGCCCAGAAGGGCTATATAGAGGCTTATCTTTTTCATTATAGTGAGTTGTCTCTTGTGTGGGACAAAGATAACAAGAAATAGGTAAGGGGGGACTATTTTGCCCCACCCTCCCTCTGGCAGAAATCTAATACCGATATTAGGCGCGACTAATACCGATATTAGAGTTCACTAATATCGGTATTAGAGTTTTCTTTTACCGGTAAAAGAATTTCCCCAGAGGGGAGGGGGAACTATTAGGGGGAAGGGCATTAGGGAGAGAATTGCGGGTAAGTAGATGGAAATGGGAGGGATTTGCACGATATCTCTGTGATTTGCGCTGCGAGGTAAAGTGCAGAAAGCGTGGATTTGTGCAGAAGTGCCGTTACCAAATCGTTAGCCCATTCTCCGAATGGTAACGAAGAGGTAGGAGCAGGTAACTGACGGAAGTGTATTCGGTAAGTGAACTCTCTGTATTTCTGGGGCTGTTGCTCTGATATACAACGCTTTGCGTAGCTGAGAACGCTTCGGTAACGGGTAACTTTGCCCATAAAAACAGAAGCGTATGCAAACAGACAAAATGAAGGTGTGCTCTACCTCAAAAAGAGCGGATTGGACAGGTCGGAACTAGCTCCGATTATGGGGCGGATAACCTATGGGCGAACCATCGCTCAGTTCAGCTGTAAGCTGTCGTGCGACCCCAAGCTGTGGAATGCTCGTGAGAGCAGGCTGAACGGCAAGAGCCGTGAAGCTGTGGCAACGAATGGCAAGTTGGAACGCTTGCTACTATCGGCGCAGTCGGCTTATGCTAGAGGCTGGTGTGCCTATCGAGAGCATTGCTAAGATGATGGGGCATTCGTCTATTGCCAGCACGCAAATCTACGCCCAAATCACCGACCAAAAGATTGCAAAGAACATGGACAGGTTGATACGATAATAGAAAGGATAAGGCTAAACAAAAAGAACTTACTCCATTTTTGTGAAATAAGTTCTTTTTAGGTTTATTGTATGTGAATTTGATTTATCCAAACTTGAATTCTATCTTGGCTTGTATTGAATCTCTGCAACATAAAATCCGTGTCATATTCAATCCGCTTATTAAAACACAATTTCCCATTTAGATATATCCGTACATTCTTTTCTGTATCTATCATTTCTGGAGATATGTTCACCGAGAAAGATTTTATACAAGAGGTTTCTATTCTGAAGACATTATCATTATACTTTGCTATTATCTTGCCTGATTTACGAGGGAAATCAAAAGCCATTTTATTCACATCTCTAACAACAAGACTATCCTTTTCGTTATATCCTAACCAATGATTGATTTTGAAGTTCTTTACTATATGCCAGTCTTTTTTCACTGCTAACGTATCGAGCTTAATATTTGAAAGCCAATCAATCTCTCCGTAACATTCATCGTCAAACTCCCAAGATATTTCTTTGGGAAAAGGATTTCTTTGTCGCTCAAGAAGGTCCGCAAATATAATTTCATAGGCAGACTCTGATTCATCGAATTGAGGAAATTGGTGTGGAAACCCATTGTAGCGATATTCTTTGTAATCGGCATTGATACTATTCATCAGTTGAGTGAAATCGTCATTTGCATTAGGTGGATAGTAGTAATCCTCATCTGTTGAGATATTGATAAATGAACGATTTTTAATATTCTCTACAAAAGTTCCTCCTGTAAAGACTTTAGGATAAGTATTGAAGCCGTAGAACCCTGCAAATAAAGTTGGCTGTTTCATTAAATACGAGAAAGAACCTGTTGCCCCATTAGAATGTCCTGAAATAAACACTTTATCATCATCTACATTGAGTGCCTTTTTGACCAGTGTAACTATCTTAGGAATTATAAAGAAGCCGTTATCGGGAGTCATCCAATTGAAGTCTCTACTACCTTTTGGAAAGACCAATATTACATCATTCCTTTCAGCGTACTTCGTGTAATATCTATTCCAATCATACAGCACCCAAGAAGCAAGTTGATAATCAGACAACCGATTATATCTAACTGCTCCATGTAAAAAGAATAGCAGAGGATAGCCCTTGTTAGGGTTGTATTTTGGGGGAAGATGTACAAAAAATGAAGTTTTGACCGAATCATTTATTGCAAATGAAATAGAGTAATTCTGGCTTTTCTTGGGTAAATATCCGTCTTTCTTTCTGATTTCTTCATATAGAGTTTTCCCATCTTTCCCTTTTTGTGGCGGAACATTATTGGAAGCATAAAATTCCTCTTCATTTACGCTCAGTTCTTTATAAAATGTTTGTTTGGCTTCCAGGGCTTTTTGTCTCAAATCATTCCACCTTACATCTGAGAGCAAATTCTTATACTCATTTTCAGACGCATCTCCAAGGATATAACTCCAGTTCGGTTCCAAAGGAAGAGTAGGCTTTAGCTCAAATAAAAGAGTTAGATACTTGAAAGCCTTGTCATACTCTTTTAGGTCGGATGAAAGAACTGAAGCCTTGTACAATCCAACTTCATCTATACTGTCAGGAAAAAGAAAAAAGGCATGCTCGTACATATCAAGAGATTTTTTGTAGCCTACGGCATCTTTCGCCTGCCACATAGCTTCCAAAGCCTCTTCCGTTAGTTTGGAATAATTCTCTTGCCCATGTAAAGGAATACATACAAACACATAAAAAAGGATGATATACTTTAGTTTTCGTTGTTTCATATTGAGTCTTCTTCCTCCTTTGTTTTCTCTTCCGAAGTCGGAGGATTTCGCTTGCGGAAGATGTTGCTTTGTCCTGATAACGCAAATGTACTCGATTTATTTCGAAAGAGATACCGAGCGATTGCGAGACGTAGATTCAAGGACGAAGTGCAACAGGGAGGAAGAATGGGGCGAAAAGTTTGAAAGGGGAAATGTACTCATGTTTCTTCCTGGGTCTGTTGTTGAGTAAAGTCTGGATTTCAAATAGTCGATCGTCGTCGAAGTCAGAGAGATCAGATTTTTTAGGGATGTATTGTCTGATGAGTTTGTTGGTATTCTCGATGGCCCCCTTTTGGCAAGAAGCGTAGGGGTCGGCAAAGAAGACCGGAATACCGAGCACACGAGTAATTGTGTCGTGATCTCTAAATTCAAACCCGTTGTCGGTAGTAATAGTCTTGAGTTTATCCTTATAGGGGAGCAACAGCAAGATAGCTGCTTTAGCAGCTGCCGCTGGATTAAAACCCCCATCAATTTTCTTGATGAAACACAAGTTGGTAGATTTCTCGACAAGGGTAAGGATGGCAGACTTCTGTCCTTTGGCAACAATGGTATCCATCTCAATGTCCCCAAATCTCTTCCCATCGACCTCCGTAGGTCTCTGATGGATAGAGACTCTGTTAGGGATATGAGCGGCAGAGGATTTCTTGTAAAGACCTCTACTCCGATGTTTGAGCTTATGACGACAGTTAAGGTAAAGGGAGCCGCCTCTAGCTTTATTCTTCCTAATCCATTGGTAGATAGTTTCGTGAGAGATGCTGATCCCTTCCTTCCGAAGAGTACCGGATATCTGCTCTGGAGACCATTGGTACTTGGTTAGTAAGGTAAGCACCTTATAGCGATACCTCTTTTTTGTCCGCCTGTTTCGAGCTGATCGAGCCCTATTTCCCCGAGCCATCTCATTGGCTAGGGCAGGGATGAATACTCCTGTTTTCGAGGAGCTTCTCTTTATCTCTCGGCTGACGGTAGAAGGACTAACTCCGATCAGACGTGCAAT
>OASD01000149.1_pt1 | contig 39250 bp, 34 predicted proteins | sample 1475531 | NCBI WGS metagenome assembly OASD01 (sample SAMEA3360668, study PRJEB22359) | human gut metagenome | biome: ENVO:urban biome; feature: ENVO:human-associated habitat; material: ENVO:feces | place: Bangladesh | collected 2011
GTCACATTGTGGGGTAAGGGGATATTGTAGGCAGAAGTGGGTGCTTCAAGTTCAACTTATCTGCAAATTCAGTAATGAGAGGACGTGTAAACGCAATAAGGACGTTCAAGGGCTTCGTAGCGGATTTGAGGTTATAATTGATTTTAAAAGTAACTTTGCTTTATTTCTTATATCTTTGTTCTCTTTTTATCAATATGAGTTAACAACACAGTTCTCCTATATCTTTAGGTATTTTTCATTCTTTTATTATGATAAAATCAACATTTATTTTTCATAGTTCAAAGTGTATTTTAAAAGGTGTGTTCTATAAATAATATTTATTCTAACTTTTTGATACGTTTTAGATTGTCTTATGGAATTTAGAACAATTTAGACAGAGCCTATTTCTCTCAATTTTAAAACATATTGTTTTGTCGGTCAAAATGACACCTTTTGCTCACCAAAACATAATGTTTTGGTGAGCAAAACAATACTTAAAAAAACAAAGTTATAACTGTTTAATCTTCAATAGATTACAAAATTGTTCAAATTTTCCTGACTTTTTTTATTTAAAAGGTATAAATACTCACATTACAAAATTACCATTGTTATTCACAAAAATCCACAACAAACAATAACAGTTGCTTTTTACCGTCAACTTTATAATCCATATATGGATAGTTGAATAAAAAATAGCTATTTTTTCAATAATAACAAAGAGAGACAAGTAGAAAAGAAACAGGTAAAACAAACAAGAAGATATAAATCATTGTCGCATTTGAAAGATGTTCTTACAATAATTTACCCACTTTTGAGTATTGCCCCAAATACCACATTGTCTTAATTTTGCATTTATAAAAACAACATACTGAATGAAGCGAACAAGGTCCATTATTTTTATATATTTTCTTTTTTTTGCCATTACAACTTTAGGGCAAAGTATAACGAGTGGGCTTGTTCTTGAAGATGTAACAAATGAGCCTGTTATAGGTGCTGCCATAATGTTTGAAAAAGGCAAAAACGTATTGGCTATTACAGACATGAACGGACGATTTCAGGCTAAAGACATTCAAGGAAAATCAATTCGCATTAGCTATACTGGATTCAAACCTTTAGTCGTAAAAGCTCAAAACAAGGCTACCTACTATTTAGTAGCTGACACAAATGCTTTAGCTGAAGTCGTGGTTACGGCACAAGAGTCGAGCGGACTGGCAGCTGCCTCCATCATAGGCAAGCAAGCTATGGAGCATTTACAGCCTTCAAGTTTCTCTGATTTGTTGGAATTGCTGCCCGGTGGACGTTCATCCGACCCTATGCTAAACACTCCCAATAGTATTCGTTTACGTGAGGCTACTCCCTATGGAAGTACAAATTACGGTACATCATCGCTGGGAACAAGTTTTGTAGTCGACGGTGTGCCTGTGTCGAACAATGCCAATAAACAATATATGGCAGGGGCATGGGACGCAAAGGTAACCAATCGCACTTTTACAAATCAGGGGATCGACATGCGAACCATATCGACCGACGACATTGAAAAAGTGGAAGTAGTGCGTGGTATTCCGTCGGTTGAATATGGCGACCTGACCAGCGGTTTGATAAAAATAGAACGGCGTCATGGCGGACATAACATGAGCGCTCGCCTAAAAGCCGATATGAGCAGCAAATTGTTTTACATTGCCAAAGGAATTGAATTTGGAAAGCAATGGACACTCAACCTCAGTGCCGACTATTTAAATGCCAATCACGACCCACGCAACACGTTGGAAAGCTATTCGCGTGTAACGCTTTCGGCTCGTGCCAACGCAATATGGAAGAAAGAAGCCTATCATATAAAGTGGGCAAACAACTTAGATTATGGAGGTTCGTTCGATGGAGAGAAGTTAGACCCTGATCTTAACCAAGGTAGACGCGATACCTACAAATCGAGTTATAATCGTTTTGCATTCAATTCTTCATTAGACCTTGCTTTCAAAAAGCAACAATGGGTAAAAAGTTTTTCTGCAACCCTTTCTACAAGCTATCAACACGATGTTGTTTCTCGTTTACGTCTGGTACAGCTTTCACGTATGATGCCAGCCCTAACCACTACTACAGAGGGCGAACATACTGTTGAAATCTTGCCTTATACCTATTATGGCCAGCACGATGTAGATGGGAAACCCTTCAATTTGTTTATCCGAATGAATGCAAAATTGCAAATTCCAACCGACAGAATCGCCAATACGTTGCTCGTTGGTACCGATTTCTCACTGGATAAAAATTATGGCGAAGGACAAAAGTTCGACCCTTTAGCTCCACCCTATACAGGAACATCGGTCAGACCACGCAAACTTTCGCTCACACCAGCTATGAGTACGCTTGCTTTTTATGCCGAAGAACGCTTGCGACTACCAGTTGCTCGCCACACATTCGAGGTTAATGGTGGCGTCAGGGTGAGCCAAATGCTCAATCTGCCAACTACATACACCATGCGCGGACAATGGTACGCTGACCCACGAGTAAATCTTGGTTGGTCGTTTCCACAATTCCACATAGGCAAATGGGCTACCAATATACGTCTGCAAGGAGGGGTTGGACAGCACACAAAGTTTCCAACTATGGATTATATTTATCCAGACCCACGCTATTTGGACATCATTCAGCTAAGTTACTATAGCCCTAATGAAGCACTGCGTACCATTAACGTTCGAACATTCGTGCTTGATGTAGCCAATAAAAACATTCAACCAGCCCATAACTTTAAATGGGAAATGGGAACAGATATAAATGTTGCAGGCAACCACCTTTCGCTTACATTCTTTCATGAAGATATGAAATCGGGCTTTCGAGCCAATACCATCTATCACCCCTATAGCTTCAAACAATTCAATACGTCTGGTATTGATGCCAATAGCCTTATATCTCCACCAGATGTAAACAAACTTCCTTATACAATAGAACAGGAATTGTTTGGCAATACGGAATATACAAATGGCAGCAGAACATTAAAAAAAGGTTTGGAATATACTTTCTCTACTCCTCGTTTCAAGACTTTGCAAACTCGACTGACTATAAATGGTGCGTGGTTTAAAACCCTTTATCGCAACTCGCAGGTAGTAGCCTATCGTCCATCTGCCGTTTTAAACGGAAAACAAATACAATATGTGGGCTTATACAGAGATAATGATGGTTTGAAAACAGAAATGGCAAATACTAATTTTACTTTCGATACTAATATTCCTAAACTCCGTTTGGGATTTTCTCTGTCGGCTCAATGCCTTTGGTTTACCTCTTCTCAACGTTTACCATTAAGCAACGAACCAGAACAATATATGGCACCTGATGGAACTTTGCACGAATGGAAAGAAGATGATACCAATGACACTTATTTGCGTTTCCTTGTTCGCGACCATACGGCAAAGGAATACATTAAATACACCGTGCCTTTCTCCATGAACCTGAATCTGAAAGTAACGAAAAAATTGCTGAACGACCGCTTGAATATTGCCATGTTCTGCAATCGAATGTTAGATTATACACCCGATTACAAACAAAACGAAATAACAATACGCCGTAGCGTGCGACCTTATTTCGGATTAGAAATAGACTTGAAATTATGAAAAAGTATGTCTTAATCATATTTTTTGCCATTGCAGCTTGTATTTTCACATCGTGCCATAACGATTCTGAAGAATATATGGCTGATATTACAATCGTTGTAAATAGTAAAGAAGCCATAAAAATAGACCAAGTTCAAGCTACTGCAACCATCACAAATTTGAATAGTAAGCAGGTTTTTAGCTCAACAAACTTTTATGGCAACACACTAACAGAAACGGTTTTGCGTGGAGCATACAAGATAGCACTTGACGGAATAATACGTTACATTGATAAAAATAACGAAATTAGAGTACGTCCCTTCCGCAGTACAACTGATTTTATTAATGTTGGGGGGAGCAATTGTGATCCTATCGTAATGCAAACTATATTTACCGATTAAATGAAATATTTTCGTTTTCTACATATTATATTGGGTATAATATGTGCAAGCTATGGTTCTGCACAAGATTCGGCACGCATAGAGCGGGCTACACAAACAAATGTAAGTTGGCAAAGAGCATGGGAAAATCCTGCAAATTATGGGTATGCTTTTCAATATAGCCATTCTGAACTTACACTTAATGGCGATTTGAAACACAGTACATCGCCTTTTATTCTTGAAAAGGGAAAGGGACACAGAACCATTGAAGCAAAAGTTGAATCTTATCTTCGTCTTGGTGAACTCACAACAGTATGGGGTAAAGCATCGTATCTTACAGGGCGCAATTTAGGAGTCAGCTGGAATTCGACTGCCGATTATGATTTGCTTGCACCATATATACTTGCCGATTCAACTGGAGGGAATACCGAACGTGAAAGATACCTCTTTTTAGGCGGTTATGCCACAAGTTTGGGACATTGGAACGTGGGTGCTGAACTGAAATTCCGTGCAGAACAAGAATGGAGAAAACAAGATCCACGCATGAAAGGTGTCGTCTCTGATTTGAGTTTAAAGCTCGGTGCTGCCTATTTGTTAAATAATTACCGCATTGGAGTAGCCGCATTGGGAAACGTTTATAAACAAACAAACGATGTAGACATTTACAACGAATTGGGTGGAGTGCCAGAATACATCATGACAGGATTAGGAACATACTACAAACGCTTTTCGGGAACTAACACGGATATGAGTTATAAAGGAAAAGGCATAACCATTTTGCTTTCGGCAACTCCGGTTCAGGGACGTGGCTTCTTTGCTGATGCAACCTGTTCAAGGCAAAGTTACGAACGAATATCTGACGAATATAACTCACTTCCATTAACAACACTCTACAATAGCAAAGCTGCAATAACCATTGGGTACAATTTTCAAAAAGTAAAAAACATACTTTCGATATATGGATATTACAATATTTTAAGTCAGCATGGAGTGGAACATATTGCAGGCGATGCTGTGTTAGGCGATTATCCAATCATTGCCAATCTCACAATGTATAAGCATTATGCAACAAAGGCTTATCTTGGTGCTACCTATATCGCGAAGAAACAAACAGAATGGAGCGTTGGGGCAAAAGCTGGTTTTGTTTCTAATCGTTCAAAATATGTGTATCCACACAGAAAAATTGATGTTTCACATTTTTTCTGTGAGCTTTCAACACATATTTTACAACCTTTTGCAAGGCAATGGCTATTAGATTGCGGTTTAACGGCTACATATTTTGGAAATAGTAACAATAAAATAGATATGCCATACACTGATATTGAAACTTCATTTACGCAATATATCAATTATAATTATTTGCAATTGAAAAGCAACGGAACTGAAATAAAAGCAAATATACGCACCGATTATAAGTTAAAAACACCTCAATATGGCGTATTTGCAGAACTATCGGGAGGTATTATTGCAAATTCCGAACATACGAATAGTGCGGTAACAAGCCTAACATTAGGCTTTTCATTTTAAATTAATCAATTAGTAATAACTTTAAAAGAAAGAAAATGACAAAGAAAATTTTAATGAGCATAACATTGCTCCTTACCGTGTGTTTCTCTTTTGTGTCTTGTTCAGACGATAAAGATGACCCACAAACGCTTGAAACTTCGGCAAAAATTAATATTGAAATGCCTATGAACATTCAAGTAAAAGATTTAAAAAATGCTCTTGTCCTACTTACCAACAAGACAACAAAAACTGTTTATAGTGTAAAAGAATTTAGTAAGACTGAAAAAGGTTACACTGCAGAGATAAAGAACATACCTGTTGGCACTTACTCTGTATTGGCGCAAGGCATTTTAACATACGAAGCTGGTGGCAAAGAGGTATCAATAGAAGTAAATACGACCAACGAAAATGTACAATTAGTAGAGAATAATTCTAACCAAATCAATCTTTTGCTCAATGTTACCACAGGAAAAGAAGGATTTGTTATATCTGAAATTTTCTTCCGTGGTACACAAACACCAAAAGGAAAGCCTTATTTTGCTGACCAATACATCAAAATTACCAACAATACAAGCAAACTAATGTATGCTGATAGTTTGGTTATCATGGAATCTGCCTTTACCAATGGTGTAAAACGTAAGTATATCAAGGATTACAGAAACGAAGGTTTTGCTGCTGGTGCTATATATATGATTCCAGGTAGAGGTAAAGATGTGCCTGTAAAACCTGGAGAAACATTGTTATTAGCGTTGAATGGGAAAAATCATAAGAGTGTAAATGCTAACTCTTTCGATTTGAGCAAAGCTGATTTTGAATTCTACGACATTTCAACCAACAATTATAAAGATGAGCAGAATGCCAATGTTAAAGATTTGGAACGCATATTTACCACTTCAGCATCTATCCTTGTGTTAAATATGAAAGGCAATAAAGCATACGCAATTGGTAAGATTCAAGGAACAATAGAAGACTTTTTAAAGAATAATAATTATGACGCTCAATACAATAATAATGTTAATGGAAAATTAATGACACAAAAGGCTTACTTCCTTCCTTCGGCTTGGATTATTGATGCTGTCAATGTTGATATTAAAGATAATCCTCATGATTGGAACATTATCCCTGTTTCAATGGATAAGGGCTTCACTTATTGCAATGATAACGCTAAGGACAAGAGTGGTATCGGTACTGCCGTTGTACGAAAAATGAAGAATGGAAAGTATGTTGATACTAACAATTCTACTGAAGACTTCATTCCAAAGGCAGCCCCAACTATGAAATAAAACTTACATTCCTCCTCTGACAATATTGTTAGAGGGGGATTTTTATAATTAAACATTATGAATAAACTTTTTTCAACACTTCTTGTTACACTCCTTTTACCGTTCTCTATAACAGCACAAACGGTAGAAGTAGACAATTCGTATAGAGTGGGCAAGTTAGAAAACGGACTTACTTATTATATAAAACACAATGCAAAGGAAAAGGGATTAGCCGATTTTTTTATTGCACAACGTGTCGGCTCAATTCTTGAAGAGCCTCGTCAACGTGGTTTAGCCCATTTTTTAGAACACATGGCATTTAATGGTACAAAGCATTTCCAAGGGAAAGGAAACTCATTGGGTATTGTGCCATGGTGTGAAACCATTGGGGTTAAATTCGGAACAAACCTTAACGCTTACACCAGCGTAGACCAGACGGTTTATAATATTTCGGCTGTGCCTGTTAAGCGAGAGGGTATCATAGACTCTACCTTACTCATTTTGCACGACTGGAGTCATTTCCTATTGCTCAACGATGACGAAATTGACAAAGAGCGTGGTGTAATTCATGAAGAATGGCGTACTCGTCGTGCAGGAATGGCTATTCAACGCATGATGGAACGTGTCATGCCAACGATATACAAGGGTACAAAATATGAAGATTGTCTGCCTATCGGCTCAATGGATATAGTGGATAATTTTCCTTATAAAGACTTACGCGACTATTATCAAAAGTGGTATCGTCCGGATTTACAAGCAATTATCATTGTTGGAGATATTGACGTTGATAAAATAGAACAAAAGATTCGCCATACATTTGCTGATATTCCAAAGCCAGAAGACCCAGCAGAACGCATTTACTATCCTGTTCCTGATAATGACAAAATGATAGTTGCAATTGATAAAGATAGCGAACAACCCATTATGCTCGTTAATCTTTACATGAAACAGGCGGCTACTCCTGACAATGAAAAAAATCTTGTTATTACCCAACGCAAGAAATACTTAAGTTCCTTGATTGTCAATATGCTCAACAATCGACTAAACGATATAAAGAAACAAGCAATGCCTCCATTTCATAGTGCTTCGGTTGGCAATGGGCAATTCTTTATTTCAAAAACAAAAGATGCTTTTTCGGTGTCGTTCGGTTGTTTGCAAGAGAATGTAAAAGGGTCGTTCAATGCAGTTATTGGAGAAGTAGAACGCACTCGCCAACATGGGTTTACTGCAAGTGAACTGCAACGTGCAAAAACTACTTTCCTTAAAGGTGCAGAGCGTAGATATACAGAACGCAACGACCGCCGTAATCGTTCTTTAGTAAAATTGGCTTTGCAAAACTTTTTGAACAATGAACCTATCACATCACCAGAATATGATTACCAACTCATAAAACAATTTAACGCAGAGGTTACTCTTTCTGAAGTCAACCAAGAGGTAACTGAACTTATTACAAACAAGAATCAAGTACTTACCGTTTATGCCCCTTTAAAGGCTGACTTCCCTATCGCAGATGAGGCTACATTCGAGCAATATGTACTTGATGCCCAAGCTAAAAAATATGAGCCTTACACGGAAGAGGTATTACAAGCTAAACTTATTGCCAAATTACCCAAGAAAGGAAAGATAAAAAAGGAAACAGATTGGGACAAGTTTGGTGTAAAGAAACTCGTACTAAGCAATGGCGTAGAGGTTTATGTTAAGAAAACCGATTTTGCTAAAGACGAAATTAATATGCGTTTCTTTGGTGAAGGTGGCACATCTTTATATCCTGATGCTGATGCAATAAACTTTCCTATGCTGTCGAGTGCCATTACTGACGCAGGTGTGGCCAACTTTGACAAGGTAAAATTAGACAGATTGCTGAGTGGGAAAGCAGTTCGCATAGCCCCAAGTATTGGTGTCGAAACACAAGCCATTAATGGCAATTCATCGGTGAAAGATTTTGAAACCATGATGCAACTTACTTATCTTTATTTTACAGCTCCTCGCAAAGATGAAGCAAAATTCAAAGGTAGCATAGAAACCATGCGTTCATTCCTTAAAAACCGAGAAGCCAATCCACAAGTAGCTTATAAAGATTCTGTTACGGCTATTCTTTACGGCAATCACCCTCGCCTGCAGCCTATGAAATGTAGTACGCTCGATCGTGTTTCTTACAATCGTATTTGGCAAATCTACAATGAACGTTTCAGCGATGCCTCTGGATTTAAAATGGTTTTGGTGGGCAATATCGATATGGAAACTTTACGTCCGCTGCTCTGCCAATACATAGCCACACTGCCAAGTAAGGGCAAACATAGCATAGCGAAAGATAGTTATCCGCAAGTACGCAATGTAAACGAAACGCATATCTTTAAAAAGAAGATGAACACACCTTCTACTTTGGTAAGCGTTTTCTATACTTTCGACGAAGCCTTTACTCCAAAAAACGACCTAACTCTCGATGTTTTCAAACGTGTTCTTACCATTGCTTACACCGACTCGGTGCGTGAAGAAAAAGGAGGAACTTATGGTGTGAGCGTACAAAGCGAGTTGGACAATACGGCAAAGCCACACGGATTCCTTAAAATAAGTTTCCGTACCGACCCTGCAAAATACGAAATGCTGATGCCTATCATTTATCAGCAAATAGAAAACATAGCCAACAAAGGACCATTAATGTCAAGCATGGATAAGGTAAAGAAATATTTGCTTAAGGCATACAGTCAATCTATCAATACAAATGGCTATTGGGACTATGTCATCTACAATCGTTTGCGCCACAATGTCGATTTCTTTACAGGCTATGAAGACCTCGTGAAAAGTCTTACACCGCAAGATGTGCAACAAATAGCGAAAGATATTTTGAAATCGAATCGTAGAATAGAAATCACAATGATGTCTGAATAAATGCGTTCTTTTAATGAAAAATAGAACAATACCAATTTGATGGTTTCTAAAATATTGCTGTCTGGAAAACCTTTTATTAATTTCTAAAATAGGGCTGACACTCCTCACAAGGTGTCAGCCCTTTTGGTTACTATAACCCACTTAACTCGAACTAATGCAATTAATAGGGAAATTCCCCCATTGAATAGGGAAAATATCTTCTTTTATGATTATATTTTTGCTACCTTTGCTAAAGATATTTAAGGTAAAGGTAATGAAAAAGGATATAATTGTTGCTGTGGCTGCGGTCTTTTTAGTCAGCTCTTGCGGTACATACACTGGTTCCGGTGCTTACACTGGAGGTTCATTGGGAAGTATTCTTGGTAGTGCAATCGGTGGAATTGCCGGTGGCGCTCGTGGCTCCGATGTTGGTACGATCATCGGTATGGCTGGGGGAGCGGTTCTCGGGGCCTCTATCGGCGCGCAAAAGGACAAACAAGATCAAGAACAAGTTCGCGAACATTACGAAAGAATACAACAGAACAAGGCACGTGGCTATCATCCATACGCTAAGCAAGAGAAAACAACAGAGACGCCTGTCACTGATGAGAGTGGGTTCGACTCATCTAACTCTGGCGATGATATTCTCTACGATTTCAACAGCAATGATTACACTGGCAATTACAGTGCCGCCAAGCCATCATCTAAAGTTCCGGCCGAGTCAAGTGTCGAAGATTTGGCCAGTGCCTATCAATATACGCCAAACATTGAAATCACCAATGCCCGGTTTGTTGACGACAACGAGGATGGGATGTTGTCCAGTGGCGAGGTTGGCAAGATTATCTTTGAAGTCATGAACCGTGGCGAACAAACGCTTTACGATGTTCAGCCCTCTGTTTTAGAGACCACCAACAACAAGCACATCACTATCAGCCCGTCCATTCATGTCGAAAGCATCGAACCTGGTGGCGGCATCCGTTACACCGCTCTTGTCAAAGCAGACAAAAGGCTCAAGGACGGTACTTCTGTTTTCGCACTGACCGTATTGCAAGGCAATAGAAGTATCAGCAAGGTCACAGAATTTACCATACCAACTCGAAAATAAATTGACTCGAACTACATTTTTTGACTATTATGGGCAGGGGAATACCTGCCCTTTTTTGTTGCAGAATTTTCCATGAGCTACGTTTGGATGATAATAGGTGACCTTTTGGTGAGTGAAAGGTCACCTATCGGCTTGCAAAAGGTCATGTTTTGCGATGTGTTAGCTATTGTGTTCGTTTTCAGGTAGTTACGTTATGATGATTTAACGGTATCGTTGATGGATAAATTGTATTGTCGGTTTGATAATTAGGGATATAAAAAAAATGCGAAAATGTCTGTCGTAAGGCATGTTCGCATATTATATTAATGTGTGGTAGGTTAGCTGATGCAGCTGTTAGTGAGGGCTTTCAGGTGGGTACTGTTGGTTGGCGACTCACTGAATAGTATGATGAGGCAATGTTGAAGGAGTTAGGTTGTCTCCAGCATGATGCGTCGTTATGTAAAAGAGTGGGGCAGATGGAGCGGTTATTCGAAGATGTTGGTAACGCCTTCTTTCACCTTTTTAAAGAAGTTGGTCCAACTCTTGGATTCGGTTTCCTTTTGGGGCTGATGCTTACCTGTGTTTGAGTTGGGCGACTCAGTATTTTTCTGAGTATTTGTTTTTGGTTTCTTTTGAATGCTTTTTCGGGCTATCTTTTTGGGTTGCTCGGTGCTGTTGTCCTCTTTCCATTCGGGTATGAACTCGTAGCATACACCAGCCAGACCGTATTCAATATCAGGCATTTGGATTGACTTTGGCTCTGCAGCGTACGGTATTTCTGTTTCCTTGGGCAATCTCTCCACCTTGATGTAGGCAACTCCACTTGAAATCATGCCAATCTCCTTGGCTGCAGCATAGGAAAGATCGACTATGCGTCCCCGTACGAATGGGCCGCGGTCGGTAACCCTCACTACTACGGAGCGTCCGTTGCGTGTGTTGGTGACCTTCAGTTTGGTTCCGAAGGGCAGTGTGCGGTGTGCGCAGGTAAAGCCTTTGCTGTTGTAACGCTCGCCATTGCTCATCTTGCGCCCGTGGAGCCTGTTGCTATAATAAGAGGCTTTACCACTCGTCTGTGCGTTGCACAGTGACGAGATGGTAAAGCCTACGAATGATGTTAATACTATTAGGAGAATTCTGATTTTCTTCATAAGTTTTATGTTTAGTTCAGCCTTCTCCCGTTGTATGTCGTCCCCACTCACGCAATGTGAGTGGGCGACGGAGAAAGCTTATTAGATTACGCCTTGTTCAAGCATTGCCTGAGCAACCTTCATGAAGCCAGCAATGTTGGCACCCTTAACGTAGTCGACGCTACCGTCTTTCTGAGTACCAAACTTAACGCACTGCTCGTGGATGCTTTCCATAATCCAGTGGAGTTTAGCATCAACTTCAGCAGGAGCCCAGTTCAAGTGAGCTGCGTTCTGTGTCATTTCAAGACCAGATGTAGCCACACCACCTGCGTTAACAGCCTTGCCTGGAGCAAAGAGAATGCCGTTCTTCTGGAAGAAGTGGATAGCGCCTGGCTGGCAACCCATGTTTGAAACCTCGCAGCAGCACCAGCATCCGTTAGCTTTCAGCTCCTTAGCGTCGTCTTCGCTGAGCTCGTTTTGGAATGCACAAGGGAGTGCGATGTCAACAGGAATGCTCCAAGCCTTCTTACCAGCTATGAATTTAGCCTTGCCTGGGAACTTAGTAGCCATATCTTCAACCTTGTTGCGGTTTGAAGAACGCATTTCGAGCATGTAGTCGATCATCTCAGGAGTGATGCCTTCTGGGATTTCGCATACACCATCAGGACCAGAGATAGCAACTACCTTGCCACCGAGCTCTGTTGCCTTTTTAGCGGCACCCCAAGCAACGTTGCCGAAGCCTGAGAGAGCGATCTTCTTGCCCTTGATGTCCTTGCCAGCCTTCTTGAGGAGGTGTTCTGTGAAATAGAGGGCACCGTAACCTGTTGCTTCAGGACGGAAGAAAGATCCACCCCATGTCAGACCCTTACCTGTGAGCACGCCTGTGTGATACTGACGTGTGAGTTTCTGGTACATACCGTTCATGTAACCGATTTCGCGGCCACCAACGCCTACGTCACCAGCAGGGATATCCTGATCAGGGCCGATATTGTGCCTCAATTCGAGCATGAAGGCCTGGCAGAAGCGCATGATTTCAGCGTCAGACTTGCCCACTGGGTCGAAGTCAGAACCACCTTTACCACCACCCATAGGCAATGTTGTGAGCGCATTCTTGAAAGTCTGCTCGAAAACGAGGAACTTCAACATTGAAGGAGTAACTGCCTTGTGGAAGCGGAGACCACCTTTGTACGGGCCAATAGCGCTGTTGAACTGTACGCGATAGCCGAGGTTTGTCTGTACTTCGCCCTTGTCGTCAATCCATGTCACACGGAAAGTGAAGATACGCTCAGGCTCAACCATTCTTTCGATGATTTTTGCCTTCTCGTACTCAGGGTGCTGATTGTACACTTCTTCAATAGACTCAAGTACTTCCTGCACAGCCTGCAAGTACTCTGCTTCTCCTGGATGCTTCTGCTCCAGAGTTTTCATAATTTTAACAACTTCCATAGTAATTGTAATTTAAAATGTTTATGTTAGTGTCAGTTTGTCAAATGATACCGCAAATTTATCCAAATTAAATCAAAACACCAAAGAAAATCGTGTCTTTTTCTTCCCATCGCCAACAATATGTAATTTATTGATGCCAATTGGCTTAAGCTGTATTTTGCAAAAGAATAAAAAAAATATCAGTTTTGCAACTAAAAAGCATGAATGCAAGTGTTTATTTTGTATTTTTGTCGAAATTTAAGCCTTGGTAATTGCAGAAGTGCTTTTATGTGAAATATTTAATTTTCCTGACGAAAGTACGCATTTTAAAATTTGAATCAACTCTTTTAGCAAAGTGTCCAACCTATGTCAATATAATAAGTAGGTGTCACACGATTTCCAGCGAGTAGTGCTGATAGTCCCTTACTATTGTGTAGAGGAATTTTTCCGCACTCGTTTTGTCATAGGAAATTCCGAGCATACTGTGTACTTTCTCGGCCAATAATTCTATTCTGTTGTTGCGTTCTTGCCCATAGTCAGAGTTGAGGGCTCGTTGGATGACGTCAATCTGGTTGAGAGTGAGGTCCTCTGCCTGCGGATAAACTGGCATATAGTTGCGCTCCAGATAAGAAAACTCGTCGAGCGAGACCTGCAATTGCCGGTAATTGTTCAGCTTGATGACCATCGTGCCTGCGGCGAGGTCGCCTAACCGTTGGCTGTTCTTGGTGAGGAGGATGGCTAATGCGCCCACTCCCATCATGTCAATGTCGATGATTTGCAACAGCCAACGCATGAAATAGTCGCCTATGGTGGGTGTGCTGCCATCTATTTTCACCACTTTAATATGCATGATCATCTTGCCGAGGCTCTGTCCGTTGTTGAAGAGCTCGAAGAGAAACGAATAGAGGATTGCCGGAAGAAAAACAAAGATGTAATAGCGGTTAATAGTGATGGTCTGTTCCATCAGCAGAATTATTCCAATGGCATAGGCAACCACTATGATGGCGTCTATTCCTCTTGCCACAAGGCGTGTCCCGATGCTGGCTGCGGTTTGATTGATGCGAACGTATTGTCCCGTAATGATATTGGATTCAGGCATGATCGTTGTCAAAAGAATTTCTGTTTTCTGTTGCAAATATAAGAATAAATCTGTACTTTTGCTCCTAAACTAAAGTAAAAGTACGGTCAGACCTCTAATTTTATGAAAGAGATATTGTTCATCCGGAATAACATTGACAAGTGGAGAGCTACGGAAAGCGTTGTGGATAAAGCCACGAACGATTCACCGGACCACCTTGCCGATGTCTATACCGACCTGACGGCTGACCTTGCCTTTGCACAAACCCACTATCCCAACTCACGAATCACGGCTTATTTGAACAACCTTGCCTCGGCTTTGCACAACGAGATATATCGGAACAAGCGCGAGAAGTGGACAAGATTGATAACTTTCTGGTCGCAAGAAGTGCCCGATGTGATGTGGAACGAACGGCGGTTGCTCCTGATTTCCTTCCTGATTTTCGCCGTAAGTGACTTTGTCGGAGTGGTTTCAACGATCGGCGACAGTGATTTTCCCCGTCTTATTATGGGCGATGCCTATATGGACATGACAATGGAGAACATCAAGGCTGGACATCCGATGGGTGTTTATGGTTTGTCTCCCTCGGATTCCATGTTCTGGCAAATCACCTTCAATAATATAATGGTGTCGTTCAATATCTTCGTGTCAGGTCTGCTCACAAGTTTCATTCCTGGATTGATACTCTTTCAGAATGGTTTGATGATCGGTTGCTTCGATACTTTCTTCTATCAACAGGGGCTTCTTGGCGAAAGCCTCATGGCAACCATGCTTCATGGCACGCTTGAGCTGTCGTCCATCATAGTGGCTGGTGCCGCTGGCTTGGCAATGGGTAATGGATGGCTCTTCCCTGGGACGTATTCCCGTCTTGAGAGCTTCAAGTGTGGTGCACGGCGAGGCATGAAAATAGTGGCAGGGACAGTACCTTTGTTTATCATAGCAGGATTCATTGAGAGTTTTCTCACACGGCATACAGATATGGGCGACGAGCTTCGGCTGACCATCATAGCCCTTTCGGCGATATTTGTCGTATTTTATTTTATTTATTTACCTTATAAACGTAATCACAATGCAGATAGAACGCCCCAAAATTCAACTCTATAAAGTTCGCTCTTTCGGCGATAAGTTTTCAGATACTTTCGACTTTCTCAAGGAAAACAGCAAATTATGGTTGAAAGGATGTTTGTATCTGCTCCTTCCTCTTAGCCTGTTGCAAGCGTTTTCGCTGAATTATTTGACCTCCACCTTTTCGGATATGGCAGTCAATGAGGCGGTAAACATAGGGGATTCCCTTGTCGTAAAACTAATCATATCTTATGTTTCTTATTTCATCTTTATTTTGATAGGAAGCATTCTCTTGGCGGCTTTTACCTATGCGATGATGCGTCATTACCACGAAAATGACGAACGACTGCGAGGGGTCACACTGAAAGACCTCAAACCGAAAATCATTAAGGCTGCCAAGCGTTCCCTCATTATGGGTTTAACTTTGGGAACGATTGTGTTGTTGTTATATGCGGTGTTTGGTCTGATAGTCTATCTTACGGAATGGTGGGGGATTCTCTTACTGCTTGTTTTGCTGGTTGTGGTCGCTATCGTACCCCTGTCATTGGCATACCCTATTTATATCTTCGAGGACAATCAGACAGTGTTCAACTCTCTTAGGCAAAGCATAAGGCTAACGGCGCATCATTTTTGGGCTATCTTGGGCTTTTTGCTTGTGTTGAATATCCTTGCGAATGTCATTCAGGGGTGTTTCATGCTGCCATGGTACATCATGTTCTTGGTAAAAGCCTTGTTTGTGGTAAGCGACAATGAGAATCCCATAGTCAATTCATCCATCTTCAGCTTCGCTCTCTACCTTTTTGCTGTGATTCAGACTTTCGGAATGTATCTCTCAATGTCACTGAACACAATAGGCCTGGGTTATCAGTACGGTAGCTTGGCTGAGGAAATGGACGATGTCTCGGTAGATGAGGACATACAACGCTTTGAGGAAATGTCTGCCAAAAGCAAGGAAATAGATAATTTTGAGGACTTAGTCTAACTGCTTTGCCAATGCTCTCACAGCTCAAGGACACCCTAACGTGCGACAGTTCACTACTTCATCAGTTTCAGTCTGATGAGGCTTACAACTATGCTCGTGAGCTTGAAGCACCAGACAGCAGCTTGTTTGGATGGATTCTTCAGCAGATAAGCCGTTTCCTCGATGATGTGTTCTCCATCAAGTCCGATGGTGACGTGCGGATTTTGCTCTACATTCTTGTGGCGTTGACCCTGTTGGGCGTGGTAGGATATTTGCTCTGGCGCTACAAACCAGCCCTTTTCCGAACGGAAGGACGGTCGTCGAAAAATGCTTTCGAGGAGAACAACATCTACGGCATTGACTTTGAGGCGGAGCTTGATAAGGCACGGCGACTCAATGATTACAATCGGTGTGTGTGTATCGTTTATTTGCAGACGCTTCGCTGGTTGGCCGATAATCATCGCATAAACTGGCAGATATACAAGACCCCGACACAATACACCAAGGAATTCCTTTTGCCTGCTTTCGTTCGTTTCACGAATCTCTTTATGCGAGTTCGCTATGGAAATTATCAGGCTGACGGTGCCCAAGTGGCTTTGATGTTGGAGTTGCAGAAAGAAATAACGGAAGGAGGGCAACCATGAACCGTAAGTTTGTTTTGGGCGTTTTGGCTTTCCTTGTGTTTGTGTTTGTCCTCCAATGGAATGCTCCCAGCAAGTTTGTCTGGCAACCCACCTACCTTCACACCGACCGTCAGCCCTTTGGTTGTGCCGTATTCGACTCGCTGGTGCAGAGTTCACTATCTCAAGACTATTCTGTCACCAACAAAACCTTGCCCCAACTGCTGTCAGAAGGTAAACAACCTCGTGCAATAATGGTAAATGCCATCAACTTCACACCGACCGTAACAGATTTGAAAGCTATGAAACAGCTGCTTCGCAGAGGAAATAAAATCATGTTGGTGGTGCACGACTATAGACCAGAGAGCAGGTGTGTAGATGTAATTCCTGTCTGGATTGACAGTTATGGTACCTTCAGCCCACGTATGGTGCAAATCAGTCTGCAGCAGATGGGCGATCCTATGGATACCCTTTGGTGGGCGGACCAAAAACCTTATCAGAAACGAATGTTCCGCGTTTACTATCCATTGATGAGTGGTGGCTTTGAATACAGAAAAAGAATAGAGTGTGACACCTTGCTGCAATACAGGAAGCTGGATATCGAACTTGCCGACACGCAGGCCATACAGCCTACAACCGAGGGTTGGCAACCAAAGATAATCTCCATGCGCATAGGCAAGGGTACGCTTTTGCTTAATGCTGTCCCGCAGTTGTTCACCAATTACGGGATACTTGATAAGGATATCAATCCGTTGATTTTTCGAACCATATCACAGTTTGGCAACATGGAGGTGGTGAGGACGCAGGCCTATCTGCCGAAATCGTCCAGCGGATCAAACTCTCCGTTGAGCTATTTCTTAGAGAAGAAGCCACTCCGATGGGCTGTCTATCTTGCTCTCTTCGGACTCCTGCTTTTCTTTGTCTTCACGGCACGTCGTCGCCAGCGTGTCATCCCCGTTGTCACACCACCAGAAAACAAATCGCTTGAGTTTGTGAGGCTCATCGGAACCCTCTATCATCAGCACCACGACAATCGCGACCTCCTGACAAAGAAGTGTAATTACTTTGCCGAAACCATCCGTCGCAGTATCATGGCCGACATTATGGCCGATGAAGAGCAGCGCGAAACGGTTACGCTAATAACCAACCACACAGGGCTGACCCGTCAGGAAGTGGAAAATACCTTACTGAAAATAAGAAAGCTGAAAGATGCCGCCAAGGTATCAGACTCCGAGCTGAAAGAGCTTGTTGACACTATGGACAAAATATTGAACCAATTATAAATGCAATAGAAGATTATGGAAGAGAATACAGTTGAACGAACCGACCTGACCGTTTTCAGTGGCAAGATTGCTGAGGTACGTCAGCAGATAGGCAATGTGATTGTAGGACAGCAACAGGCTGTTGACCTCATACTGACGGCAATCCTCGCCGATGGACATGTGCTCATTGAGGGTGTGCCGGGTGTCGCAAAGACACTGCTGGCACGTCTGGTCTCAAAATTGATTGATGCCCGTTTCTCGCGCATTCAATTCACACCCGACCTGATGCCGAGTGATGTTCTCGGAACAACAGTGTTCAACATGCAGACCTCACAGTTCGATTTCCACGAAGGACCGGTTTTCTCGCAACTTGTTTTGGTGGATGAAATCAACCGCGCCCCAGCCAAGACACAGGCCGCCCTCTTCGAGGTGATGGAGGAACGACAGGTCACTATCGACGGCACGACAAGGCAGATGGGCGACCTATATACAATCATTGCTACGCAGAATCCTGTTGAACAAGAAGGTACATATCGCCTTCCCGAAGCGCAGCTCGACCGTTTCTTGTTTAAAGTGACGATGGATTATCCTTCTTTGGAGGACGAAATAAACATATTGAAGCGTCATCAGGCCAAACGAAACCTCGTCCGCCTTGAAGGTGTGCCGCCTGTTCTCTCCATCGATGAATTGCTTGGTATGCGCAAGATGCTTGAGAAAGTCTATGTCGAAGAGAGTCTCATTGGCTACATTGCCTCCATTGTTCAGCGGTCGCGCACCTCAAAGGCAGTCTATCTCGGAGCGAGCCCCCGTGCGTCGGTGGCCATTCTCAACGCCTCCAAGGCCTATGCTCTTCTCAATGGCAGCGACTTCGTTGCGCCAGACGACATCAAGTTTGTAGCGCCGAGTGTACTTCAGCACCGTCTCATGCTCACCGCTGAGGCGGAGATGGAAGGCTACACACCGCTGAAGGTTGCCCAGCGGCTGATAGAGAAGGTGGAAGTGCCCAAGTAAGGAACGAAAAATTTCCCAATTCTTTTAACTCTTCATCATCAGAAAAGATTATCAATGTACCTATCTCGAAGGTTTTACATCTTGTTGACGGCCAATGCTCTGATTATCGGACTTGGTTTTGCTTTTCCTCTGTTGTTCACGATAGGGAAAGGATTGTTGTGTGCTTTTCTGGCAATTTTGCTGACCGATGCTGTGCTACTCTATTATAAAAAGGCCGTTAAAGCAACGCGCGAGTGTGCCGACCGCCTGTCAAATGGCGATGACAATAAAGTGGTAATCAAGGTTGAGAGTGCCTATCCGTTTATGATTAGGACGACGGTCATCGATGAGACACCCGCAGTCTTTCAGCGCAGAGACGTGGAATACCGTCTCGTCGTCCCCACACATGAAGTCCGCCGACTTACCTACACGTTGCGCCCTGTCAGACGGGGAGAATATAACTTTGGCAAGATACGTATCTTTGCCCGTACCATGCTGGGGTTAGTGGAGCGCCGATACACAGAGGGCGAGGACAAAAATGTGAAAGTCTATCCTTCCTATCTCATGCTGAACCATTACGAACTGTTGGCCATGAGCAACAACCTCACTGATATGGGCATCAAACGCATCCGTCGTGTGGGCAACAACACTGAGTTCGAGCAGATAAAGGAGTATGTGAAAGGCGACGAATACCGTTCCATCAATTGGAAGGCCAGTGCCCGTCGCAATCAGTTGATGGTGAATGTCTATCAAGAGGAACGGTCGCAACAGGTCTATTCGGTGATAGACAAGGGACGCGTCATGCAACAAGCGTTCAATGGTATGACGCTTTTGGACTATAGTATCAATGCGTCGCTGGTGCTTTCTTATGTTGCCATTCACCGGGAGGACAAGGCCGGACTGATAACCTTCTCCGATAATCTCGACACATTGCTCACCCCGTCTCGCCGTCCGGGGCAAATGCAGCACATTCTCGGTGCTCTCTACAATCAGCGGACCAATTTCAGCGAGACCGACTTCAGCAATCTTTGTGTAAATGTGAACAAACAAATCAGCAAACGGAGCCTACTGGTTCTCTACACCAACTTTTCGGGAATGTCGGCCCTGCAGCGGCAGTTGTCTTACCTGAAGATGCTCAGCCGACGCCATCGCCTGCTGGTGGTTTTCTTTGAGGATTCGGAATTGAACGACTTTATTAAGTCCGACAAACGCACCACGGAGGATTATTACCAGCATGTCATAGCTGAGAAATTCGCCTACGAGAAACGTCTCATTGTCACAAAACTCCAACAGCATGGCATCCTAAGTCTGCTGACAAGGCCCGAAGCGCTCAGCATAGATGTCATTAATAAGTACCTGGAATTGAAGCAAAGACAAATGCTGACGTAAAAATCCCAATAAATAAGGATTGCGAGTGTTTTCCATATTGTTTACTTTTGCATCCGTTTTCAGACTCGAAAAAACTTCAAACAATATGAGATTCAAAACAAATTTACGAAAACTGACATGCCTTTTGCTGCTGTCGATGGCTGGTGTTTCGGCCATGGCTGCCGACTACGTGCATGTCAAGGTCAGCGATGCTGACGGAACGGCGACGTTCTTCGCATTAGCCGACAAACCTGTAGTGTCTTTCACATCCGATTTTCTGGTACTTACGACCACAAAGCAAACGGTTCAGTATCCCATTGCCGATTATCGCAAGATTGAATTTACAGAAGCCACTGGCATAACATCGGTTGATGCCAGCTCCAAAACAGGCATCTTTACCATCGGCAGCTCCCTTAAGGGTGAGCAACTCCCAGCTGGCCGCAAGGTGACGGTCTATGCCGTCAACGGCGAGGTGATTGGCAGCGCAACCGCAAGTCAGTGCGGAACAGTTGAGATACCACTCAACGGAAAGTCTGGCATATTTATCGTAAAAACATATTCTAAAACATTCAAATTCATCGTTAAATGAAAAAAATATTTTTACTCCTCGTTGTTGTCTTGATGGCAGCTTCTTATACCCATGCACAAACAGTAGTCGTAAACAAGAACAACGGTACGTCGGTAACATTTAATGCCAGCGACATCAAGAGCATTGAGTTCAGTCCTGTCGCTGAAAACACAATCGAAGGGGCATATATAGGAAAGAACTCGCTGATAGCATTCGGACTGGGGCCTTACAATGTTGAGAATGCCACCTATACTATCAGCAAGAATGCCGATGGCACTATCAATGTGACAAGTTCAAAGGAAACCTACACTGGGACACCGATGGGCAACATCGTCCTTGACACCTACACCATCAGCAATTTGGCTTTCGACGCTGCGAAGAACGCTTACTTCCGCGATTACAGGAATGATGGTATCAAGTTCACCTGCAAACTGGGACCAGCTCCTGAAGGCCAGTATGAGGCGAAAAAACTTGGCGACATGACTGTGTCGTTCGATGAACAAGGCGGAGTAACCATACTTAACAACTACAAACTGGGCAAATCTCCAGCTGCCATCCACGCTACATTTACTGGGAAAAAGTAGGCTTACGGATTGTCAGCACTTACGCAAGGTTGATGAAACCATAAAAAAGGAAATGGGAACGCTGCTTCTCGTTTCCTTTTTTTATCCAAATCGCTCGTCTGGGGCAGTACTGATTTTATTTGATTGCGAGCAGTTTGTTTATCGTTCTTTTAAATGACCGATATGGTCTTATTCTCATGAGTTGTCATAGAGTTTCATGCTGAACTGTAATTGGTCATTGACGCCGTACACAAAGCAAAGTTTTCGATACCGAATGGGGATCTGCGATTCGATGTTTGGTTGGAGGTGAATATCCTTTCCTAAGCTATCGCATGGCAAAAGCTCACCTTTCGTTTTGCAAAAGGTCAGCTATTGAACGGCGAAAGCTCATCTTTTGTAAGTGAGAATATAATTCGTTGGTATTCAGTGGGTTGCTTTTTGTCTGAAAAATCTTCTGATAATGGGATGTGTTGAAAGGGTTTGCCCGACTTGCAAGGTCGGGCAATACGCAGCCTTCAACTACCAGTTCATAATCTTTTGCAGAAAAGGCGTGAGTTCCTCTGCCATCCGCCCGTGCTGGAGGAGGCTCGGATGCCAACAGGCTCCGTAGCCGAGGTCGCCCGTCTGTGGTGTGAATGCGAACCGATAGATGTCTTTGTCGCCTTTTTCGTTGAACTCCCTCGTGAGTTTGTCGAGGATGCTGCCTTGGATGTTATGCGTTTTTTCGGCCATCATCGGACCGTTCAGAAGAACAATCTTCGCATTGGGATAGGCATTGCGGACGGATTGCAGGAAATTGCGGTAGGCCCGTTCGTAGAGACCTGCATTGTAGTTGTTGGTAGAGAAGTCGTTGGTGCCGAGATTGATGCAAACGACCTGTGGTATCCATTGTGCGAAGTCCCATTTCTCAAGGTTGCTGCCGTAAATGGTGTTGTTAAACTCGTTCTGCATGGTGATTTTGTTTCCGCTTTTCGGACCGTTGTAGTTGCGGTAAACTCCTATTCCGCTTCGGGCAATGGCTGTGTGTAGGGCATTGAGGTTGCGACTCACTTGGCTTGCGTAGCTCAGGTAATGGTTTTCGGTCTCATCGCAGTATTTATCGGCCTGGTCCAGACTCTCGATACCAAATGAGCAGGTGATGGAATTGCCGATGAACTCTATCCGCCGTTCGGGCAGTGCGGGAGGCTGGGCCAAGGAACAATGCTCGTCGAGTACGAACCCCCTGAACTCCGCATGACGTTCTATCCCCTCGATGGCATACATCAGCCGTACCTCGTGTATGCCGTTTTGCAGTGCTGTCGCCAAGGTGACGACGGAATCGCGTGGTGCATTGAAGCTCACCTTGAATGGTTCGGCATTGTCTATCGTACATACGAAATAACCACTTTTGGGCTTGGCAATCATTCTCAGCGATGTTCCCTCGAAGCGCGCTATGATTTGGATTCCCGGCCAGTTGAACATCGGTCGCTCTGGGTTTTTGAAACTGATGCGCCCCACATAGCAGATGTTGGGATTCGTTGGGCTGATGATGGTGCCTTTGATGGGCAACGTGGTGGCAGCACTGGTCGTTATGGTCATGAGCAATGCGCAGACGATGGAGAAAATCTTATTTTTCATTGTCAGATTGATTTATTCTTGTTATATGCAAAGATATGGTAATTTTTGTGTAATGACAAATTCCCTCAGAATCTTTTTACTACTTTTGTAACTATGAATAAGGATTTGGATGCACTGTACCACCGTCGGGTGGGTGAACTGTCTGAGTTAATCACTACCTTGCAGTCTAAAAGCAAGGGATTTGTCATAGGCGAGATTGTTTTGTTTGTCTCTGCCTTGGGTTTTCTTGTGCTTTTCACGATTGTTGAAAATGGATCATGGACCTTGTTGGTTGCGCTCTTGCTTCTGTTTCTGTACTTCTATATTCGACATTTGGATGCGAAGAACGACAGAAAGATAAGCGAGGAGTCGGCCTTGAAACTGGTCTATGAGAGGGAAATAGACTATCAGACGGGCGATTACTCCAAGTTCGATGCAGGCGAAAGGTATGTGAACTCGTCTCATCATTTCACCTTCGACCTTGATGTGTTTGGCGACAGCTCGCTCTTTCATCGCATCAACCGTACCATATCATCGGGCGGTGCCAATTGTCTGGCAAGGAGTCTTGCTGGTGAATGGGAGACAATGCCTGCAGCGGAGCTCTTTCGACATATTGAACATCGAAAGGAAGCCATTCGGGAGTTAGGGTCAGACGAGAATTTCGTGTCGAACTTCAAGGCCCAGGGTGTTGAAAACACCATCGATACCGCAGCCGTGAAAGACGCTTTTGCCGCTGCCCACACTTTGGAGATTCCCGACTATTTCGGCAACACTACCTTCCGGCTCTTCGTCTATGCCGACTTGGTGGGATTTTACCTGAGTGTCTTTCTGTCCGTTGCCGACCTTCTGCCCGCTTTCATGCCATTGTGGTGGGGCATTTTCAACTTCTTTTTGGCGATGTTCTGTTCGCACAAGTACATCAAACTCATCAATGAGGTTATCTCAAAGCTCCAGAGTCAGGTGCGGGGATATGTGAATATGACAACGCTGATTGACCAACAGAATTTTCATTCGGCAGAACTGGTTGCGCTGAGGAATAGAATGTCGGGGGCAAAATCATCCTTCAGTCGGCTGGAACGCATATTGCAGAAGATTGACAACCGCAGCAATGAGATAGGAATAGTTCTGTTCAATTGTTTCGGACTCATCGATATCGCCATTGTAAGGGATTTCCTTAGGTGGCAGCGAACTTACCAACATTCAACTGATCAGTGGATAGATACGGCCAGTGTCTTCGATGCTCTGGTGTCGATGGCCACTTTCAGGATGAATGAGGATGGGGCAAGGGAGGCCGAGGTGGTCTGTCAGGATGAGATTCGCTATGAGGCACAGGGACTTTACCACCCGTTTTTAGGGGAAAAAGCTGTTAGAAACGACTTCTGTATCAGAAATCTCGAATACTATATCATCACCGGAGCGAATATGGCTGGCAAGAGTACATTCCTCCGTACGTTGGGCGTGAACTATATTCTCGCAATGAATGGATTACCAGTATTCGCCAAATCCATGACGGTGTCTGTGTTCCAGTTGTTCACTAATATGCGGACGACCGATGATCTCACGCATGGAATTTCTTATTTCAACGCAGAATTGTTGAGGCTGAAGCAGCTTATCGATTCCCTTCGGCCAGAGAAGCCCTGTCTGATAATTCTCGATGAAATCCTCAAAGGTACGAATTCACTGGATAAATTGAACGGATCACGGCTGTTTCTGCAATATATATCAAAAAAGAATGTCACGGGTGTAATTGCCACACATGACCTTGAGCTCTCCAAACTCTCGGAGGAAATGCCAGGACGGTTCAATAACTATTGCTTCGAGATTGAGCTCGGAGAAAAGGTGACTTATTCATACAAAATTACTCCAGGAGTTGCAAGGAACCAAAATGCCACATTCTTGTTGAAAGGTATATTGCAATGAATGTGACTTAGGTTGCTTGCTGGCAGTGATAGCTTATACATAAATATACGACTCTTTACTAAAACGTTATTAAAATTTAACGATATAGAGAAATATAACTGTACAATCATATACTAAATTAACTTTTTTTGCGTTGTATTTCAGGAATTAATGAGTCTTTAATAACATCCAAATAATAAGAAAGAATAGATATATGAAAAAGTATTTAGCAGAAATGGTCGGCACATTGGTGCTTGTGTTGATGGGTTGCGGTGCAGCCGTCAGCCTCAATTGTTCTTCAAATTGTGCAGATGTGGTTAATGCCGGCACCGTGCTTGGTACTGGAATCGCTTTTGGTCTCTCTTTTGTCGCAATGGCTTATACCATTGGAGGTATTTCTGGATGCCACATTAATCCAGCTATTACATTGGGATTCTTTCTTAGTGGTCGCATGGACGCAAAGGATTGTGTCATGTACATGATCTTCCAAGTTGTCGGAGGCTTGCTCGGTGCTGCAATTCTCTACAGCCTTGTAATGAGCACTGGTGTTGAGTTTGCTGAGGCTGGAGTTGGTCTGGGATCGAACAATCTGCAAGAGGGGATTAGTTCAACAGGTGGCTTGCTTGCAGAGATTGTGTTTACTTGTATTTTCGTTCTCGTCGTTTTGGGTGTTACTTCAAAGACAAATGGTGCAACGAACAATTTCGCAGGTTTGGCAATCGGTCTCTCATTGATACTCGTTCACCTTGTATGTATCCGTTATACAGGAACGTCGGTTAATCCTGCGCGTTCCATCGGGCCAGCTATCTTCGCCCAATTGGCAGGCGGTCCGGCGACAGCGTTGAGCAATCTTTGGATTTTCATTATAGGTCCATTTGTGGGTGGTGCTCTTGCGAGTGTAATTTGGCGTATTACCGAACCAGTAAATCAGGAGGATCAATTCTGAAATTTAGATATAATGAGTCACTTTTCACTCTTCGGCGAGGGGACTTTTTAAATATTTTCATGTGGCAATAATGCTGCTCGTGACGTCAGTTGCATGAATTTATTCTGTCTGCCTTGTGCCCTGTCTTACTGTTATTCGTGATATAAAGTTTTCAAAAAGGTGTGTTTTTGTTGTACAATCTGCTAAAAACACGTTTTTTAACATTAAGGAAACAATTAATAGGGGATAGAGCTTGGCGTTCAGAGAATAAAATATTATATTTGCATTTGACAATGAAAGATTGTTATTCATTATTTAAAAACACATTATTATTATGGCAGTAAATTACAAGGATTTAGGGCTCGTGAACACTCGTGAGATGTTTAAGAGGGCGATTGACGGTGGATGGGCCGTTCCAGCATTCAATTTCAATAACCTGGAACAGCTTCAGGCGATTATTACAGCAGCTTCAAAAACAAAATCTCCTGTTATTCTTCAAGTGTCTAAGGGCGCTCGTAAATACGCTAACCAGACTTTGCTCCGTTATCTTGCTGAGGGTGCTGTTGAGTTTGCCAAGGAATTGGGTTGTAAGCATCCAGAGATCGTATTGCATCTCGACCACGGTGACAGCTTCGAAGTATGCAAGAGCTGTGTAGATTTCGGCTTCTCATCAGTTATGATCGATGGTTCAGCACTTCCTTATGAAGAGAATGTTGCTCTGACTAAGAAGGTTGTTGAGTACGCTCATCAGTTTGATGTGACGGTAGAGGGCGAACTTGGTGTGCTTGCTGGTGTTGAGGATGATGTTGTTGCAGAGAAATCTCATTATACAAGACCAGAAGAGGTGGTTGATTTCGCCACACGTACTGGGTGCGATTCATTGGCAATCTCGATTGGAACCTCACATGGCGCTTATAAGTTCACACCAGATCAGTGCACACGCGACCCGAAGACTGGCCGTCTGATACCTCCTCCATTGGCATTCGATGTGCTTGAGGCTGTTGAAAAGCAACTTCCGGGCTTCCCAATCGTGCTTCATGGTTCTTCTTCTGTTCCAGAAAAGTATGTTGATATCATCAATGCAAACGGCGGTAAGTTGCCAAACGCAGTTGGTATCCCAGAAGAGCAGTTGCGTAAAGCCACCAAGAGCGCTGTTTGCAAGATCAATATCGACTCTGACTCTCGCCTGGCATTTACGGCTGGTGTGCGCCAGACTATGGTTGAGCATCCTGAATACTTCGATCCACGCCAGTATTGTGGTAAGGCTCGTGAATACATGGTTGACTTATACACTGAGAAGATTATTGATGTTCTCGGTTCTGACAATAAACTTGCTAACCTCGATTAATTCTTTTCATCAGGTTAGACAACAATAACAAGGACGGTGGCTTCATGCGAAGTCACCGTTTTTCTTGCTTAAGTCATGAGTTTGATTGATTAAGCCTTGTAAAAGTGATTGGTTCGTTCATTCGTTTTTCGATTATGCATGAGCTCTTGTCAATGGAAGTTGAGCCATCGCATTCCGAAAGTTGACCTTTTGATGTGCGAAAGCTAATCTTTCACTGTGTGAAAGCTGACCTATTGCATGACTGTGGTTAATTGCTTGAATTTAAGTTGGTTATGCAATTGAGTTTCGGAGGTGTTTTTCTTCTGTAGCTTTCGTATATTCAATTGAATCGAAACCTTCAAAAAATAATGCGAAAATGCCAGATTAACAGCAAATTCGCACGTATTTCGGTTGGGTAAGAGTTTCCTTGGGTATCATCAGTAGTTATCAAATCTTGTCATGATATAAGATAGTTCACAAATCGGTTCATGAAGCATAGATGCGCAACAGACTATGAATCTATTGATAAAATCTCGGTTTCAAGTAGGAAAAGCTGACGGCTTTGAATGTCTTTGCTCTCTTAGTCGTTCACTTTTTTGAATGCTTCAGGCAAGAATCTAATGATGTCGCCAGCCACGAGGCTTTCCTTGCCCGTCTCTTTCATGGCAAGGTCGCCGGCAAGTCCGTGCAGATACATTCCCACGGTGCAAGCATTAAGCTGACTATAGCCACGTGCCAATAAGCCTGTGATGATGCCTGTTAGCACGTCGCCGCTTCCAGCTGTTGCCATTCCGCTGTTGCCCGTTGAGTTGAAAACCACATTCCCGTTGGGCAAGCATAATGCGCTGTAGTGTCCTTTCAGAATAATGAAGGCCTGAAGGTTCTGCGCCATTTCACGTGCTTGCTGTAGCCGTTCGTAATCGCTGTTGGCCGGGCTGCCGCTAAGTCGGTCAAACTCCAGCGGATGTGGGGTGAGGATGATGTTTTTGGGCAGTTGCTGCATCCAGGCTCTGTGGTTGGCGAGCATATTGAGTGCGTCGGCATCAGCCACAACGGGGCATTGTGCGCGCCGGATTTGCGTGATCATGGCTATAGCCGTGTTCTCCACCTGTCCGAGACCTGGCCCGATGCCAAGTGCATCAAAGTCTTCTGTGTCAACAGCCTCAGAGAATGTTGTCTCTTCGTGGTCCATCTGCATAACGGCCTCTGGTACGGAGATTTGCATGATGCTATAGTTCTTCTTCGGAGTGTGCACCGTCACTTTTCCCACACCTGACCTCAGGCATGCTTGAGTGGCCAATATGGATGCTCCAGCCATCCCATAGCTTCCTGCAACAATGAGTGCGTTGCCCATTTGACCTTTGTGGGCAAAGTCGTTACGGTGAATCATGCGTGAGCGAATCATGCTTTCCTCTAACAAAGTGAATTGCGCTTCAGCCTTTTCTATGAAGTTTTGGCTTAGCCTAATGTCAAGCACTTTGATTCTTCCCAGGTACGTTTGCGCGTCGCTCAGGAAGAATGACAACTTCTTCTGATGGAGTGTCAATGTGAGATCGGCACAGATGATGTTGGCTGTGACGTTGAACGAATTGTCCTCTGCCATCAATCCCGATGGGATGTCTATGCTCACCACCTTCGAAGGGCTCTGGTTGATGTACTTTACCAGCGATGCAAAACCGCCAGCCAGCGGCCTTGTCAGCCCCGAACCGAACAATCCGTCGATAACCAGTATGTCAGCCGTCAGTTCGGGTGGGTCAAATGTCGTGGTGACCTCTGTAAAATCATTGAAATACTTGAGGTCAATCAGGCGTTGTTTGTTGATTCCACAATCTTCGGAAAGTTTGTTGGAGATATTGAAGAGTATGACTTTCACTTTGAAACCCTCTGCCAGTAGCAGTCGAGCCACAGCCAGTGCGTCGCCACCATTGTTGCCTGGTCCGGCAAAGACTACGATTGGGGTACTGGTGCTCCATTCATCCATGATGCAATGGACGATAGCCTTGGCCGCACGCTCCATCAAATCAACCGAGCGTATTGGCTCGTGCTCGATGGTATGTTTGTCAAGCTCGTGTATTTGAGCGCTTGTGAATATCTTCATATCGTACGCAAATTTACAAAATAAATGCTAATCCTATGGATAGTTTGCCATAATTTTCGTAAATTTGCGCAAAATAACAGAATTAGTAAAATGAGTCGAGTAACAATTAAAGACAAAACGTTTGAGACTTCAATCTCCGAAGCGGAGATTCTGGAGAGTGTCAAGCGTGTGGCAGACAAGTTGAACCATGACATGGAAGGAAAGAACCCGCTCTTTATCGCCGTGTTGAATGGCTCGTTCATGTATGCTGCTGACTTGATGAAGTTTATTAAAATTCCTTGCGAAATATCATTCGTTAAGCTTGCTTCCTATGAGGGAACCACCTCTTCGGGCAAGATTAAGGAGGTGATAGGGCTCAATGAGGATATTCATGGCCGCCATGTGGTGATTCTTGAAGACATTGTCGATACCGGAACGACCATGAAACGTATGCTGGAAACACTGGGAACACGCGAGCCCGCCAGTCTGCATATCAGCTCGTTACTGGTGAAGCCTGGAAAATTGCAAGTGCCATTGAACATTGAATACGCTGCAATGGAAATTCCAAACGACTTCATTGTGGGATATGGACTGGACTATGACCAGCTTGGAAGGAACTTGAGAGACATTTACACATTAGTGAAAGAATAATGAAAAATATTGTAATTTTCGGCGCTCCTGGTGCAGGCAAAGGTACTCAGAGCGACAAGATGATTGAAAAGTACGGCTTCGGACACATCTCTACTGGTGATGTGCTTCGTGCTGAAATCAAAAACGGTACTGAACTCGGTAAGACTGCAAAAGGGTATATCGACAATGGGCAGCTCATCCCTGATGAGTTGATGATCGACATCCTGGCAAGCGTTTACGATAGCTTTGGCAAAGAGCACAAAGGTGTTATCTTCGATGGCTTCCCACGTACAATACCACAAGCCGAAGCATTAAAGAAAATGTTGTCGGAACGCGGCCATAAGGTGGCAGCCATGATTGAACTCTTCGTGCCAGAGGAGGAATTGATGAAGAGACTGCTTCTCCGGGGTAAGGAAAGCGGACGTTCCGACGACAATGAGGAAACGATAAAGAAGCGTCTGAACGTCTATCATACACAGACTTCTCCTCTGATTGACTGGTATGAGGCAGAAGGTATCCACCATCACGTTGAGGGTTTGGGTACAATCGACGAGATTTTTACCCGTATAGCAAAAGTTATTGATAATTTGTAATAAAACAAAGCCTCCCCAAGCCCTTCTAAAGCAGGGAATGTTGACAGCAGCAAGCGAGAGACATCCCCCACTTTAGAGCCTTGGGGAGGTTCTCTTATTTATTATGGAATCCAATTTTGTAGATTACGTTAAGATATATTGTCGCTCTGGAAAGGGTGGCCGAGGCTCCATGCACCTTCGTCATGTCAAGTACAATCCCAATGGTGGGCCCGACGGAGGGGACGGCGGTAAGGGCGGAAGTATTATCCTTCGCGGTAACCACAATTATTGGACGCTGCTCCACCTGAAGTACCAACGTCACGTCTATGCCGAGCATGGAGGGAACGGCGGGCGCGACAAGTGTCACGGAACGGACGGAAAGGATATGTACATTGATGTCCCCTGTGGTACGGTGGTCTATGACGCTGAGACGGGAAAGTTTATCTGCGATGTGTCCTATGATGGTCAGGAGGTGATCTTACTGAAAGGAGGACGAGGCGGACTGGGAAATTTCCAGTTCCGAACGGCAACCAACCAAGCGCCCAGATATGCGCAGCCAGGAGAGCCGATGCAGGAAATGACCATCATTCTTGAGTTGAAACTTTTGGCTGACGTTGGTTTGGTAGGCTTTCCGAATGCTGGAAAGTCAACGCTTCTTTCCGCATTGTCGAGTGCCAAACCAAAGATTGCCAACTATCCATTCACCACGATGGAGCCTTCGCTCGGCATTGTGAGCTACCACGACAACCAAAGTTTCGTGATGGCTGATATTCCCGGAATCATCGAGGGAGCAAGCGAGGGCAAGGGGCTCGGTCTGAGATTCCTACGGCATATAGAACGCAACTCGTTGCTGCTCTTCATGGTGCCTGGAGATACTGACGATATAAAGAAAGAGTATGAGATTTTGCTCAACGAGCTCAGGCAATTCAACCCGGAGATGCTCGATAAGCATCGTGTGCTGGCAGTAACAAAGTCGGATTTGCTTGATGATGAGCTTATAGAGATGTTGAAGGAGACGCTGCCGACCGACCTTCCCGTAGTTTTCATATCAGCGGTTGCGGGAATTGGCATCAGCGAACTGAAGGATATTCTTTGGAAAGAACTCAATGCAGAGAGTAATAAGCTGCAAGACATTACATCGGAGGACATGCTGGTGCATCGCGATAAGGATATGTTGCGGTTCGAAGCCGAAATGCACGCTGAGGGTGCGGATGTGGAAGAAGTGGAGTTCGTCGATGATGAGGATATCGAAGACGTGGAGGAGCTCGACGATTTTGAATATACCGATGATTAAACCAAAACTGCATTATTATGATTTGGGTAGCGGAGTGGTTGCATTCAGCTCTACCCGGCATGGTGGAGTGGGGACAGACACCCATGCATCGTTCAGCATCAACAAATACTGTGGTGACGATGTTGAGGCGATCGCCCTCAATCGCAAGGCTCTGGCTTCTGAGTTGGGAATCGAAACTGAGCGGCTGATAGTCCCTCACCAAGTCCACGGTGTTGAGTCGCGACTTATTGCCAACGATTTCTTTTCACTTTCGCAGCCTGTCCGCGACCAAATACTGGATGGAGTCGATGCCGTGATGACGAATGAGGCCGGTGTGTGCGTCGGAGTCTCGACGGCCGACTGCATTCCTGTGCTGGTTTACGACAAGCATCATCATGCGGTTGCGGCCATTCATGCTGGCTGGCGTGGAACTTTGCGACACATTGTCCTCAAGACAGTCAGGGAAATGACAGTTAATTTTGGATCGGTTGCCAACGAGCTGATGGCAGTTATCGGTCCTGGCATCTCGCTGAAGCACTTCGAAATAGGGCAAGAGGTTTACGACCAGTTTGCCGGTGCTGACTTCGATATGGACGCTATTGCGCAACTCTATCCCGTGAGGGAAAAGAAGGAGGGGGAACCACCAATGAAATGGCACATCGACTTGAAGCGATGTAATCGCATGGATTTGGAAATGGCAGGCCTCGACTCATCGAAAATAATGGATTCGGCTATCTGCACTTTCGATTCGGTGGAGGATTATTTCTCCGCACGTAGGCTTGGAATCGATTCGGGGCGCATCTACAATGCCCTTATCTTACGTTAGTGCTGAAAAGACACCACTGAAAATGTAATTGATATTTGTGTACAGTCCATCGTTGTCATGCGATTCTATATGCATGGTTAAGTAAAAGTTCTCTTGTTTTCCGACACAACGTACAGTCTGAATAGTCGTCTGAAGGCAAAATAGTCCAACACCAAGTCTGTTTTGTTGGTGTAAGACATGCAACAAAATGAATGCTGTCGGATGTCATCAGAGCTATCCTCGTTTAAAAGCTTAGCTTTTGAAGGGTGATACCTGACATATCACATCGTAAAAGCTCACCTTTTACATGGAGACTCTTATGTTATTGTTAGCCAGTTGATTATAAAACGAAATCTGTTTAATGCTTTGGAGAGTTTGCTGCAATGGTTGATGTAATAAAAAAAGAGATGTTTCATTTTCTCATTTGCGAAAATCAACATCTCTTTTGGTAGGAAATCACACAGTGACTCCTTTTGAATCTGAAAAGTTTTTTGAACAGTTGCAAGTCCTGGCTTCTCACATGGGATATTCAAACCTGATTGACGGCTGATGTGCGATGCCACTTCAGCCGCCCAGTACCCGCATGTTTCCATGCCACAACTAACTTGACATGGCTATTTATGCCTGTTGGCTCTCTGTTGGCGGTATTTGGCCTTTTGCCTTGCGCTTCCAGAACCGTGTGCACCAGTGATATATTTCTTTTTCTTGGCTTTGGTTTTCACCTTGCCATCATCGGTTTTTGGTTTCGGAGCACCACGGAATACCATTCCGCCTTCAATTATATCATCTATTTCACTCATGTTATTTCCTTTAATTTGAGTGGAAATTCAGGAGATTCGTCAATCCTCGGCCATAAATAGTTCTGACAACGGCAGTCGGAATCAAATAATCCGAGGAGTCAGAAATCTCGCTAAACTCTTTCCTTTCAAAATCATTAATCAATGATGGAACAGTCGTACGCCTGTGAATGCCATTGCGATGCCATACTTGTCGCATGTGTCGATGACATGGTCGTCACGAATGCTTCCTCCAGCCTGAGCAATGTATTCAACACCGCTCTTGTGTGCGCGCTCGATATTGTCGCCGAAGGGGAAGAATGCGTCGGAACCCAGTGCCACCTTGGTGTTGTGGGCTATCCAGTCCTGTCTCTCCTCGGCAGTGAGTGGCTCCGGTTTCTCGGTAAAGAACAGCTGCCACGTCCCCTCTTGCAAGATGTCCTCGTATTCATCCGATATATAGATATTGATGGAATTGTCACGGTCGGCACGTCTGATGCCTTCCTTGAACGGAAGATTCATCACCTTCGGACACTGGCGCAACCACCATTCGTCGGCCTTGTTGCCTGCCAGACGTGTGCAATGGATTCGACTCTGCTGCCCGGCTCCAATGCCGATAGCCTGTCCGTCCTTAACGTAGCAAACAGAATTGCTCTGGGTGTATTTCAGTGTTATCAATGAGATAATCAAGTCGCGCTTGGCATCTGTAGGGAAGTTCCTGTTTTGTGTAGGAATGTTCTCAAACAGTTGGGGATCATCAAGCTTCACCTCGTTCCGTCCTTGCTCAAAAGTTATTCCGAAAACCTGTTTCCGTTCGATAGACTTGGGGGTGTAATCAGGGTCTATTCTGATGACGTTGTAGTTGCCCTTTCTCTTGTTTTTCAGAATCTCCAATGCCTCAGGAGTGTAGCCTGGTGCTATCACGCCATCGCTCACTTCCCTGTTGATGAGTCGTGCCGTAGCTTCGTCGCAAGTATCGCTGAGTGCGCAGAAATCGCCGTAGGAGCACATGCGGTCGGCACCTCTCGCACGGGCGTATGCTGAAGCCAAAGGGGTCAATTCAAAAGTGATGTCATCGACGAAATATATCTTTCTAAGTGTGTCGTTGAGTGGCAATCCGATGGCTGCTCCAGCAGGACTGACGTGCTTGAACGAAGCTGCGGCAGGCATACCAGTGGCTGCCTTCAGTTCTTTGACCAGTTGCCAGCTGTTGAGGGCGTCCAAGAAGTTGATGTAACCTGGACGGCCGTTGAGCACCTCTATAGGTAAATCGCCGTTGTCCATGTATATTCTGGATGGCTTCTGATTGGGATTGCAACCGTATTTAAGAGCTAATTCTTTCATAAAATTAATTGGATAGATGTTATCGATAGTGCAAAGATACTCAAAAGATAGGAGATAGTAGGGCACTTCGATATTATTTTTGTGGCGTGGCTGATTTTCTTTGTTTTTTCTAATGACTTTTTACTCTATTATCCAATCTTTTAGTACTTTTGCACATGTAAAGTTTAGTTTTGTTGAGATGGACAAAAGTGTTAAGAGTCTGATGGAGGAGTTTAGCCATAAAGCACCGATTTATGATGCGGTGGCAGCCGATTTCGAGAAGGTGTCTGCAAAACTGGCAAAGTATCATATCCATCTGAATTCCAAATCGCTGAAAAAGCTTTGGGGTTATTTGGCATCGAAGGAGAAGCCCTCTAAGAAAGCGCTGGACAGAATGGCATTGTTTGCTGGCTTTCAGAGCTGGAAAGATTTTCAGAAAGCTATTCATGGTGAGAACGATGGACAGTTGAATTATGATGATTGAGCGAGGGATTAATTGAAAAAGAAAAAAGGCTCGGAGCATTGCTCTGAACCTTTTTTATTTCCTTGGATTTACGAAGGGAATTACTTTTCTGTGGTAATTGTTCTCTTCTCCTGGATGCGTGCAGCCTTACCTGTGAGCTTACGCAAGTAATAGAGCTTGGCACGACGAACCTTACCACGCTTGTTCACTTCGATAGAATCGATGTTTGGTGATTCCAATGGGAAGATACGTTCAACACCAATGGTGCCAGACATTTTACGAACAGTGAAGCGTTTCTTCTCACCTACACCGCTGATCTTGATAACAACACCACGGTAGAGCTGGATACGCTGCTTGTTTCCCTCGACGATTTTGTAAGCGACAGTTACAGTATCACCAGCTTTGAACTCTGGAAACTTCTTGCCGGTTGCAAATGCTTCTTCAGCAACTTTAATTAAATCCATTTTGTTTGATAATTAAATATTGTTTGTCGTTCCAATATAACATAGCTCAAGACTCGTCCAAGGCCAGCGGTTATACCGAAAAGCGGTGCAAAGTTACGATAATTTATTGAATAACATAGGGAAATGAGCTCTTTCATCTTTGGTCTTTAACTAATTTTTAGATAATTGTCTTATAAGCATTCTTTTAAAGATGACTAAATAGCAAGTTTTTGTTACCTTTGCAAAGGAAAGGTGCAAGTGTTCTATTGATGAGCGAATCTGTAAAATATTTGTGTGCGTTATCTACATTATATAATACATAAAACTATGAGTAAAAAATTTGTTCTAATGGGTGGATTAGGGGTAATTATGGCATTTACAAGCTGTACCACCCACTATCAGTTGACAACGATCGACCGAAGCAGAATACTGATAGACCAACGTTACGATGTGAGGCAAGATACCAAGGCCGTTGCCTTCCTTGCTCCTTACAAGCATCAGGTAGATAGTATAATGGGACCGGTCGTGGCACACTCTCACCACTACATGAAAGCTGAAAGACCGGAGAGTGATCTCTCTAATTTGCTGGCCGATATTATGGTGTGGGGGGCGAAAGCCTACAATGAAAAGGTTGATTTCGCAGTCTATAACATGGGGGGCATACGTGCTGGGTTACCAGCTGGCGACGTTACCTATGGCGATGTGTTGGACATCGCACCCTTTGAAAACAAGATTTGTTTTCTTACGCTCACAGGTGATAAGGTAATGGAGCTTTTCAAACAGATAGCGCATGTTGGCGGAGAAGGTGTAAGTAAGGGAGTTAAGCTCGTTTTGAGTAAGAACAATACTTTATTGCGCGCTTATTTGAATGGTAAGGAGATAGATCTCAATGCCAAATACCGGATCGCTACAATTGATTACCTGGCACAGGGCAATGATAAGTTGGAGGCATTTAAGGCTAAAACCGACTTCAATTCCCCACAAGAGGAATCCAATAATTCGCGATACATTATCCTTAATTATTTTAAGGAACTAACTTCGCAGGGAAAAGTCGTCGAAAGTCGGACTGAAGGAAGAATTGTATATTTGATTCCAAATAAAGAAGTGGCAATAGGAGTAGCACACCATAAACAAACAAGGAAATGATGAAAAGATACATATTATTGACAGCACTCTGTATGTTGAGTGTGGTGGCAATGGGGCAAAGGAAACAGCTGACGATCTTACACACAAACGACACCCACAGTCAGATAATACCTTTCAAGTCAACATTGGCTGATACCCTAAAGGCTGGAAGAGCAGGCTTTGTTAGGAGAATTGAATTGTTGAGGCAGGAACGTGCCAAAGACCCTAAATTATTATTATTCGATAGTGGCGATTTCTGTCAAGGCTCACCTTATTTCACCATGTATAAAGGTGATGTTGAAGTAGGACTGATGAACCAAATGCATTATGATGCAGGAACTATTGGCAACCACGAGTTTGATTTTGGGTTAGAGAATATGATAAGATTGTTCAAAGGTCTGAACTATCCGATTGTTTGCTCCAACTATGATTTTGCCGGTACAGAATTGGCAAAGATTGTGAAGCCATACACGATCATAAAACGCAAGGGAATTAAAATAGGAGTTATAGGATTATCTCCGGCACTTGAGGGATTGGTTTTAAAAGCCAACTATGGCCCATTGAAATTCCTTGATCCTATTACCTGTGCGCAGAAGTATGCCGACATTCTAAAAGGCAAGGGATGCGATTTGGTCATTTGTATTACACATTTAGGAGTCAATATCGAAGGTGTCAGCGATGAAGAGCTTGCAGCCGAAACGCGTGGTATTGATTTAATACTCGGTGGCCATTCACACACTTTCTTGCAAGAACTTCTTTATGTGAAGAACCTTGACGGGAAACCTGTAGGCATAGACCAGAATGGCAAGAGCGGTATTTATATAGGAAAAATGCTGCTCGACTTTGATAAAAAGAAGAAATAAACAGATTTGAACGCTGACTGCATCGGCTTTCTACTCAAAGTAGAAAGTCAGTGCAATCATCTTGGAATGGGCCTCTTTGACAGAGTTGGTGTACATCAGCATACTCTTGTCTCTGAGGTCCTTGGCATGATTGGTGTTCAGACAGTTCCCAATTCCGTACATAAACTTGAGTTCTGGTCTGAGTTTGAAGTAGGGAAGGTAGAAGTCGCAGCCTATTCCAGCCTCAAGATACGCATCACCGCCTTTTAGTTTCAGGTAATCATCGTCCTTCCCCGACAAGTTCAGCATGGGATTGATGCCCACCATGACGTACGGACGGTGATTGTTGAAACGTGGGGCTGCAGCTATCAAGTCGAGTGCACATGAGATGTAAGCCGACTTGAGGTCTTGAACCTGCTCGGTGGGCTCACCGTTTGCGTCAAGATCTGTAAGGTTGCGGAATGTGATGTGTCGTGTTCCAAAATACATGGCTGGCGCAACCCTGAATTGAAAGATTGTGTTGATTCGGAGTTCTCCAAGCACACCCACTGTGAAGCCGGCGTCCCATCGGTCCTGATCAGCAGAAACAGTCTTTTGAACGAGACCATTCCCATCGTCCAAGTCAACCATTTGCGGCCCAGCATTCAATAGTTCCAAATCCTGCATGTGTGCACCGACCATGACTCCAAAATGAAACTTTCTCAAATCGGTATAAGGTCTGTTTTGCACTGTTCTGGTCTGTGCAAACACATTGATTGCACACAACGATAAAATGGCTATGTAGAATATTTTTTTCATATCTGAAACAATAACGTTGTACGTGGTTGGTTATTGTATTTGCCATACAAGAGTTTGGTGGCGGCTCTATTTTTATGACGTCTAAATTCAGAAAAAAAGTAACGTTCTTATGATTAAATTCAAATAATGTTTTTACCTTTGCAACATACAAAAGTAGATACAAGATATCTATACAAAAACATTATTAATAAAAATAAAGGAGAAAAATTATTATGGCTTACGTAATTGGCAATGACTGTATCGCTTGTGGTACATGTATTGATGAGTGTCCAGTAGGTGCAATTTCTGAAGGCGAAATCTATAAGATCGACGCTGATGCTTGCACAGAGTGTGGAACATGTGCAGATGTTTGTCCAAGTGAGGCTATCAGCCTTCCATAGGAAAACGCATAAACGTAACTGATTAAATTTTAGCGGGCTCATTAAAGTCCGCTTTTTTTATGCTCGATCTTGTTTGGTTGAGTTGTCGCGCACATAGGTGGAATGAAACCTATTCCACTGAGTCCCAAAAGTTCACCAAGTCGTTCTCGTTCTGAAACGCTAAAACCTGCTCCGATTCTCTAATTCTCTTTGGAATCATTCAGTAAAGATTTGTTTTTCTAAAGGGTATTGTTTTTCAATGTTTGCGTCAGTTGGGTACTGTCCTATAAAAGTGTGTAAGCTTCTTTTTTCTTATCTTTGTATTTATAC
>OASD01000152.1_pt1 | contig 39187 bp, 42 predicted proteins | sample 1475531 | NCBI WGS metagenome assembly OASD01 (sample SAMEA3360668, study PRJEB22359) | human gut metagenome | biome: ENVO:urban biome; feature: ENVO:human-associated habitat; material: ENVO:feces | place: Bangladesh | collected 2011
TAACAGTGGAAGTACAGAGAAAGGAAAGATGAATTACACACTTTTAAGGACACTACCTCTTTTGATAATTGATGGTGGGAAAGAATGAATAGGCAGGACAACTCTTAGATTATCCACAGGTTGAATATATGGATCTTTTCGTATATTTGGGGCAAGCGTTGGAGAGTAAAATGCTCCTAATAAAAGAATAGCATACATCTCAAGAATCAATTCTCTCGACTGAGATGTATATACCAACCATTTTTTATAGGACGATATAACTCTATATTTACAGAATATCTTTGAGAAACTTGATCCAAATCTTCCTCCGTAATTCTTTCTACGATATACATTTCAGTAGTGGGATCTAAGGCAACCTCTTTATTGTAGTTCTTAATATTATCCTCAAGATTTGGAGCATAGATATACTCCTTATATCCTCCGCTGACAGAAATTCCCCATGTATGAAAGAGCAAGCAAACTTCTGATATCCCATCATACTGTATACTCATAATATCTAGTTTCTTGATTAAAGAATCCAATTCCTTTTTATCTTTATATGAGATGATATAGGCTGTACTATCTGTTTCATCATAGGGGGGGTAATGAAATCTATCGTACTTAACAGAAATGTCTCTCAATCTCTCAAATTCAGACTCATTGAGATTGAAATTCTCTAACATTTGATGATCTGACGGCATATTATTTCTTGTACATCCAAAAAGTAAAAAAACGAATGCAATTAAAAAGAATATTAATGATTTGGGCATTTCTTGATATTTACAAGTTTGTTATTTTGATAAGATTTATATAGATTTCTTCTATCTCCCCCTGCTCATTGCATATCTGCTTTGACATACCTCAATATGATACCTCATAATTTTGAAGATTCCATTTTTTATCTGTGAGAATATATTTTGCTGAAAGTTTAGTACCTTCTTCGACCGTCCATACTAAATCTTGAACTTTTTGCCCTTCCTCATTTTCAGAGAATACTTTTTGTTTAGGATTTCCAAACAACTCCATTGCCCGTTCATAAGATACGGTTTCTATAATCGATAGTTTTAATTTGCCATCTTCAGCAGGTAACCAAAGATTTTCAATTAGGAATAAACGCATATCCTCGATTAAATCTTCTGCGACAGGCTTTAACGTAGGTAGTTTACTCTTATACTTTTTGATATTCTCTACAAAGAACGGAAAAAAATGCTTGCCCATAATTAGACGTTGCATAGATACATTGGTCTTATATGAATTGAACTCATTCAATGCTATTATGAGATCCATGCCTAGCCATCGATCTTCTTTATAGAATCTGACTTTTGACCTAATCCCCCGTGTAGTGTACAATGCCCTAAAGCAGAAACCAAAATCAAAATCTATTTGATTATATTTAGTTTCTATTATTGAAGAAAATTTCAAAAGTTCTTCGCTAATCTCGGAAACCTTTACGTAGTCGGGTGAATCAATTTGAATACTTATTCTTTCCATGTTTAATGATAGCATTTATTTCCAGCTGGTTTATAACCAAACTGCTTTTCAAACTTTATAATGCGGCTTGTCTCAAAATCTTGAAATGAAGATTTTGTTACTCAGTATAATTAATATCAGTATTTAGTCCTTATTTTTATTGATTATATATGGTCTTATTTACAGCCTAATAAATCCCCGTAGTTCAGGATAATCACCAAACCAAAATTTTAGGGCTTCATGATTAACTCCGTCCTTACCCAACCAGAAATCTACAGGGTAATTCCAATCTGAATTATGATTTTTTTTAGGTGCTATCGCAAGGTTTGTATATTTATTCAATAACCCTTTGCACTCATTAGTTTCTAGAATGCCACAATATCCTAGAGTCTCTAATAATGCTTGTCTTTGTTCTTTGTTGGACTTAAATCCTCTAATCCAGCCAATTTTAGACTGGACTATTCCTTTAACAGAATCGGTTTCACCTGCTTCCATAAGAATATTCAGCATCTCTGAAAAAACTCTAAAGTCTGAATCTTTCGGTTTAACAAAATCCATTTTATTGGTCTGTAATAGATAGTAATAATAGGTCAATAAATCATAACCCATTAAACCTCCTACTTTTGAGAAACATTCTTCAATTAATTCTGTTTCTACTTTAATATTAAGTAGCGATGAACAGTATTTACAAGGTACCTGACTTATTACAAATTGCTTGTCTTTTTTGTCCATTTTACTAAATAACAATTTATCAGGTAAAGTATCTTCATTTACAGTAAATGCGTGCTTAGGAAAGTTTTGCATTATAGCAAATACAGCTAAGCCACTTCTATTGCTTAGCGAATTGCTACTTAAGCTGGACAAAAATAATGAAGTATATTTCTTTTTGTCACTTTTTTTATATTCAAGAAATATTCGCTCGATAAGTTCATCATGCGTTAAATACCTTTTTGTTTTTAAATTTTCCATCATATACAACAGTTCTTAAATTTTAGCTCATCTAAAGTCGGCAACTCACTAACTTTCCTGCCTTTAAGAATTTCATCACTTCTATCTCCCCATTCTCATTGCGACTCTGACTTGATGTCCACTCGTGCAGGGGCACGTTGCCGTTCCACAGCCAGCAGGTGATGCCAATGGCATCCTTGCTCAGGCGCCTTCCGAGGGCATCATAGGTGAACAGGGCATCAAAGGCAAAATCTTCCCCTCCGGGAGGTCTGACCTCCTTCAGCGTTCCATTCTGATTCCAGATATACCGCCAGCGTTCGGACTTGCTGTCCCACCATTTGCCAGAACCCTTGTATTTCTCTACGAGCTGTCCGTCCCTGTCATAGACAAAGCGCCATTCCCCCGACTGCTCCAGCTTTCCTCCTCGGAGGTACTTGCGCAGCTTTCTGTCAGGGTCGTCAAAGAGGTTGCCCGCCTTGTCCGAAAGACGGTACTCCTCCCTGCCATCGGCATAGACCGCCTTTTGCAAATGCCCGGTGGGGCTGTACTCATAGGTGGTGGTGCCAAAGCGGTTGTCCTCCGTCTTAAGCAGCCTGTCGGCACTGCCCCAATGGTATTTACGCTCCCTGCGCACCTTGGATGACTGGCGGGTCTTGCTGTCGATGAGCCTGCCGATGTCGTCATAGGCAAAGCTTTGCGTTACGCCACCGAGGAGCATACGCCCCAGCTCAAAGCCCAGACTGTCATACTCGTGCCTGCTCACAAAGCGACCCGGGACTTCCGCCTGTCCTGCCGAGAAGCAGGTCAGTTCCCCGAACTCATTGCGCTCGTAGGTAAGGTCAGCGCCAAGGGAGCTCGTAAGCGTGGCTATCTGTCCAGACTTGTCATAGGTACGTTTGATAACGTGTTCATTGCTCCGCTCCTCCACGGGCAAGATTGCAGAGCAAATAATTAGTCCTTTTATAAGGAGTAAGGAAAAGAGAAGAAGATTCTGAGAAACAAGCCTCATTTATCCAAAATAACTTTCTAAATTATTTTTTATTTTTGTATCTAACTTCTTCATAACCATTAGGATGAACATTTTTTATTGAATTCAATGTATCTTGACTATCATAGTCGAATACAACCCTAAATTTTGCTTCAGTTTCACCATTCTTCTGTATTACATCAATCTCACTCAACATATCATTATTATATATATATATTTCTTCTCGCGAACCTTTTTGTGCTTGCATTTTCGTTGCGATTACTCTACTATCTTTTATAGAAATAATCTTTGCATTTACTAAATTATAATTATAGTTAAAATGAAAAGAAACAATATACGTTTTATGATATTTATAAAATGTATAATTATATCCATCACCTGTTCCAACCCATTCTTTTTCACAGACAATCCTATCATAGCCATCTATTAAATAACAAAATTTATTTTTTTTGTTTAATGGTTCTTTTTTTAGTATCTTCCCTTTCTTAAATCCCAATCTTTCACATTCATATGGCTCAAGTTGAAAATAAAATCCACTTGTCCAAACAATTTGCTTTGCATTCTCTTGCGCTTTTACTTTTAATGACTCAAAATCTGGAGCATTATTATATAACTCTTGTATATTCATTTTAATAATATCAAAAGGTTCCATGTAATATTTCTGTTTTTATATTCCTTAATTCTGTTCTTATTTCTGATTCTGAGTGGAGATTTATCAACCGATCATTAACTTTTTTCACATAATCATTTGTATGAATTTTTGAATGCGAAATCGCTGTAAGATTATTTTCTGTTTTAACCTTTAAAGATGATGGTAAAAAAACTCCGTTATCTGCATCATTGATATTAATACCGTAATTTTCAAAATGTTCTCTTAACCCTTGCGTTTTAGGGTCGTTTGATTTCACAATATGATGTGCAGCATTTTTATAATCTGGTTCTATTTCTCCTGACGCCAGCATATTTTTTCTTAATTTTTTAGCATCATAAGAGCAAGACAATCCCAAAATATCTATCCAAACATTTGGGTCTTCAACATAAGAGAATAGAGATAGTGTTCCACTTGCAAACCTTATCGGGTCTTCTGAGATGTATCTCCCAATTTCAGGCGAGTAGTATCTGAATCTGTTGTACGCCAATTTGATTTCATCGTCGTAATACTGCCCTTGGAAAAGGAACGGTATCTTGACGTAGTCATTGTAGGAAGTATAGAGCATGGACCGCTCCTCAATGACCTTTCCGTTCATGTCAAGCCTGCGGTACCATACTTCCTCGCCCTGCTCGTTGTACGCCTCCACGGGCGTGCCCAGATGGTCGGTCACGATGGAGTATGCCTTGCCGTCCTGGAACAGAGCCAAGGGCACGAAACTCTCTTCCTCAAAGAGCCATGTCCTGAGGTCTTTTTGGTATTCTTCTATCTCTCCCTGCCCATTGCGCCTCTGACTTGGTGTCCACTCGTGCAGGGGCACGTTGCCGTTCCACAGCCAGCAGGTGATGCCAATGGCATCCTTGCTCAGGCGCCTTCCGAGGGCATCATAGGTGAACAGGGCATCAAAGGCAAAATCTCCCCCTCCGGAGGTCTGACCTCCTTCAGTGTTCCGTTTTGGTTCCAGATGTATTTCCAGCATTCAGAGCAGAGCACTAATCTCGGAAGTCATCAATCTCAGATAACATTTCTTTAAGGAAAGAGGTATCAAAACAGGCATCTCTGAACGATTGCCCAAAAGAAATCAAATCAGAGATATTAGAGGAGTACATGCAGAACATACTACTCTCTGAGTCAAATCCAACTTCGTCTGTTAAACTAATACAACCCTTGTGAAGGTAACACTTAGCCAGTGCCTCCCAATCATAGCCGTCATTGTTAAAATCTTCTTCTGCGTCTATGGAAAACAGATCTAACAGTTCATCGCTTATATTGAGAATAAGACTGGCCGAGTCCTCGTGTTCAACAAGTATAAATGGCGCAATACTCTTTTTTTTGTTCATAACCATAATTCTTGATTGTAATCACTATTCAGAAACAGCCCAACTCTTAATGGCGAACAATCTGTCAAACATGCTGTCGGCAGATTCCTTTATCCCTGACCGATATTTAACTGGTATCTTCTTCTCATTGCGCTCCCACCAACTATTCCATATTTCATGCAATTCCTTTCGCTTGAGTTTATAGATACGTGCAGCTGCTGTATTCGGATAACGTTCACATATATAAAGGAAGTGCTCCAAATACACTAAAAAAGCTTGGCATCCATCATCATACTCAGGATTAGCAAGGGAGTTTGCTCTATCTTGAACTTGCGCTAGAGTGTCGTAGAATAACTTTATCGGTACAAGGTCAGCCTTTGTATTGTTTTCGGGCTTTGTCCCCGTTACTTTATGTTTACACATATTTTTATCTTTTTTGCGTGGCGATTCTTTTTATGCACATCTTTAGGTTGTTTCACCACCTAGGTGAGTTGTAGTGTTAGATTGTGAAGCCATAGGCGGATTATTTATAATGGTAGTACAGGTAAACTAAGGCAAGAAGCAGGAGGACGGCGAGGACACCCTTCACGAACCGGACGGCATTCCTGCCAAACAGGTCAATCCACATTTGCGTAAAGTCGCTGTTCCCGCTCGGCAGCAGCGTCCATTTCCAGTCAAAAATCAACCCTATGAGATACAGGATTACAAGGAGGATTGCCACGAGAAGCCCGTATTGCGGATGTTCCCGGAGGTAGGCAAACAACTTGCCGAAAAAATCATTCAATTGTTCCATAATCTGACGGGATTTGTGGAGGGGTTTTCATTTGTTGCTGGTACATGTTAATACAGCAAAACGAAACGATACAATCGATATGTTGATAATCAAATAGTTATATAGGATTGAGTAAAAACGAAATGAGATAAAACGGTTTACATTGGTTTACATTTGCTTTACATTTGAAGAGTGTTTAAACAATGTTTTATATCGAAAAGTTTACATAGGACAAAAATAGTGTTCGAGAGGTTTGCATTCAGTTTGCCTCCGTGCGACGAATAGGCTGTTTAATATGCACAGAAGGCTTTAAGCAAAGGGAGAGAGGGGATTTGTCGGCCGTAAAGGAAAAAGGGATTAGAACGTAAAGCTGTGAGGTTAGAGACGTGCCTTGTTAGTTGGCAGGTAAATAGATTAGAAGCGGTTATAATGTTGCGTAATGGCTTGTAAGTGGTTGATTAAACAGAACTTAAGCGGTTTGAATACTGATTTAAACGGTATTTAAGCCGTTTTTTCGTGCTTTTACGCTCAAAAAAGAACGTAACTACTTGATTAAACGATACTTAAACGCTTTCGTATGTATATTTCTTCTTTTGGGGTGTTTTGAGGGTATTTTTAGTCGTTTAAATGTTAAAATTCGGGTTTGGTTATTCACTTGGTTATTCGTTTGGTTATTCATTGAAAAACGAAACGTATCAAGAGGTTATTCATTTGGTTATTCACTTTTTGGTATTTTCGCTCTCGTACCCCCCCCCCATTTGGTCTTAAAAAATGGCAATAATCGGGGTTTTGCTCGAAAAGTGGGGGGCATTTGGCAAAGTAAGGGGGGGGCGTTTGGCAAAGTAAAGGGGGGGCGTTTGGCAGGTTGGAGAAATAAGATTTTTTTATTTAATACGTTGTATATCAATAGTTTTGCGTATATTTGTAGTGAAAAGTAACTAAAAAATTGCGTGTGCGCTAAATAAAAGGGGTAAAATGAGTATTATTCGTGAGCTAATAGTAAGTTATCGTGCGTTGCATCTTATGGAGCGTATTATATCTGAATACGTTGTATGTGATATGCAAGACAAAGAGGCATCTTGTTCTACCCATGTAGGGTTGGCAGATGGAAGTTGTAGTTTGATAGATGTTTTGCTCGAAAAATTTTTAGAGTATCGCATGAAAGCTAAATTATTTGATGAATTGCAGAATTGCAAGGATCAGGCTTGTCAAAGTAGTGATGATGCTCCATGTAATTAAGTAAGGTTCTCTTTTGGCTGCTGCAATTTGTTTTTGAGTAAGAAGGGCTTGTGCGTCTTTTGCTTTTTCTTCCTTAAGCCTTTTGTTATATTCTTGCTCCATTGAGCTTGTTTTTATGAAACTCAGCCCAAAATCGTTAATTACATACACGCCTTTTGTTAATATCTTTCCATACCCACTTTCTTTTATAAATGAGTTAAAAAGAATTGTATCGTCTTTTGTCCAACCAGGCAAAGTATTTGTATCAACAATTCGACGTTCTTCTGCCAGTTTTAATATCTTATCTATCTTCTTTACGTTTTCATAATTATAAATCATATCTATTATTCAATGTTAGAGTTATGCCATACTGTTTATTCTGATGGATGCCTTTATGAGTGCTACGGCATTGACGTGCCGGAAGTCAATGTCCTTATCGGCGTGGTTAGGGTTCTGTGATGCGAGTGTTACGAATGGTTCGCCCTGTGCTGATTTCTTGATGTATTTCACTACTACATAGTCGTCTCCATCTATATTATAAGATAGCAAGTACATTTCGCCATAAAAAATGTATTGAACATCTACCGGCACTTCTTTGTAAAATACAATATCTCCCGACTTCAGGAGTGGGTACATCGAATCGCCTACTATATGTATAGCACCATCGCATTTAGGCATGTTGGGTATCTTGATGGTGTCGATTATGTTGGCGTGTCGGTTGTCGAGCAGCTCACGCAAGCCCGCTGTCGCCTCGAAGTCGTATAGGTTGATAGTCTGTGCATTCATTCTTTTTTCGGGCGATTTAAGATTTCCAATATTGACAATTTTTACATCATCTTCTTGTTTGTTTGATGATTTTTTAGTACCTTTATCGCTGGAAAGTTCTGTGCAAGAGGTGTCTTGTGTGTGTGTTGGCGTGAGGCTATCCGTTTCGTTTTTCAGCATTGAGCCTTTGCCGGTGAGAAGCCATTCGGCGGAAATATTCGCATTTGCGCAAATAGCCTCGATTACGTCATAAGAAGGTTTGCCTTTTCGGGTGCCAACAATATTTTGAACAACTGTTGCCCCTACTTTTATCACCTTTGAAAAAGCACTTTTATTTCCACTATATTGTTTATCTATGATATACTGAATCCTCTTATTTATACTCATATTTGAATAAATATATACGCATTAGTGAATTTATTGCCAAAATAATTTGCATTATTCACAAATGCGTATTATCTTTGCAACGTGTTACAATTATTACACGCTCCAAAGGTACGAAAAAGGGGCAACAAATACGAATATTAACTGTAAAAATAAAAGTATTATGAAGAAAGATGAAAAAAGAATGTCAATCCGATTAGTTAAGTGTTTAGTGTCGGTACGCCGCAACGCATCGCCCAAAGTTTCTCTTGGTGAAGCTCTAAAGAATTCTATAAAAGAAAGCGGCTGTGCCGGTTTATTACCCCAAGAGGCAGATTTGTTGTCAAACTTAAAAGTTATTGAAGGACAACGTATAAAACTTTAGTTCAAAAATTAAAAATGTCCTGTTCAAAGAAAACATCGCAGTCCGGCAATTGGTCTTTCATAAGTGTACCCAAAGCCCGGGAAACAGGTTCCAGATGTGAGCCTCTGTCTTTTCCAAAAGACACAGATACAATAATTTTGACGTAAGCCTTACTGTTTTCGTCAAGACCATACGACACGTCGGGTTCTTGCTTGTTGGTAATAAGCCCCATAAGGTGCTTTGCGTAATCAACACAAAAAACGGTATGCTGTTTAAGCATCTCCGCATTAATTTTAGCGGACTTTGCCACGATAGTATAGGTAATTAAATAAAGTGGTAGCATAATGTTATATTTTTTACACGCACAAAGATACTAAAAATAACAATCATACAACAAAAAGATATGAAAAAGTACATTAAGATTTCAACGAAGGAGAAAGAGTGGATAATGCAGGCGTTCGACGTTTCGCTTGTGATGGTGAATCATGCGTTGGGTTTCGACAAGAAGCGTGGCAATAGCGATTTGGCAAAGCGCATACGGAAGTTGGCTTTGCATCGTGGCGGTGTTCTGATGAACGAGCTACCGGTGTTTGAGACGATTCACAACACGGCAAAGGGCGAGATGGTTCAGGAGTTTGAGAATGGCGCGAGGCTCGTTATGATTTGGGCATCGGGTGAGGTCAAGGTGTTTGACAAGGCCGGCGAGGTTTGCCGTGAGGCTCGGATAAGGACGATTGAGGAATTGACGGAAATGCAGTTGTTTGCTGCCAGTATGTAAGGAGGACAATTAAGACCAACAACCAAGTATGGAATACTACAACAAGATGCTATGCGTAACGCGTGAGGAGCTGATTGGTGGAAGCGACCCCGTGATGAAGGAGGGGACGCTGAACACCAATATGAGCAGGAAAAACATCGTCTGCGTATGTCGTGGCGGTGGCGAAGGCAGATGCGCACTGTATAGTTTTGATTCCATGCCGAAGAAGTATAGGGAAAGATTTATGGAGAAATACGGCAACCCCGAAGAAGTGCTGCGTGAAAGAGAAATGCACAAGACGGTGAAGTACGACGAAAGTGCACGCACTTTCTTTGAAGAATATGAATACTTCAAGAATGGCGAGTATACAACGCTCGACAAAGACCTGATAGCCGAATACACCACCAACGCCAGTGTGCTTGGCGAGCTGCTGCGCATGAAAGCGGAGCGCAAGGCGATGATGGCAAGCCTTAACGCAAGGGCTGCCGATGTATGGGAGGTTGTGCTCGAGAATAGTGAGCGTTTGCGCGAGCTTTACCACCACACGCTTCCGACCAGCCTTGTACGCCTGAAGGCAAGGATATGTGCTTTTCAAAAGGATGGCTACCAAAGTATCATCAGTAGGAAGATCGGCAATGCGAACACGATAAAACTGACGGAGGAGGGAAAGGAGGTGCTTATAGCTTTGAAGCGCAGCCATACCCCCCGCTACAATGACGAGCAACTGTTTGATAAGTACAACGACATTTCCGTGTTTCGTGGCTGGAAGCCACTCAAGAGCATACGCTCTATGCAGGCATGGCTGTACAGCCCGAAGGTGGAGCAGTTGTGGCACGATGCCGTACACGGCGAGCAGTCAGCCCACCAACGTTATGGCCGTAAGCAGAAGACGTTGCACCCCGAGCGCAGGGACAGTCTTTGGTATGGCGACGGCACGAAACTCAACCTATACTATCGGGATGGAAATACGGTGAGGACAACGAGTGTTTACGAGGTCGTGGACGATATGAGCGAGGTTCTGCTGGGCTACTGCATCAGCGAGAGCGAGAACTTTGAGGCGCAGTACTGCGCTTTCCGCATGGCGATAGAACGCAGCGGACACAAGCCTTACGAGATAGTTCACGACAATCAGGGCGGACACAAGAAGCTGAACCGGCAAGGCAAGAAGCCTACGGGGGACGGCGAAAAGGCACAAGGTTTTCTTGACGGGCTTTGCCACATACACCGCCCCACGATGCCTTACAATGGAGAGTCGAAGACCATTGAAAGCATTTTTGGCAGATTTCAAAGTCAGGTATTGGCTCGCTACTTCAACTTTACGGGTCAGAACGTAACGGCAAAGAAGAAGTCGAGCCGCCCGAATATGGAAATGCTGGCAGCGAACAAGGACAAGTTGCCGACTTACAGGGAGCTTTGCGATCTGTACGCGGAGTGTCGTGAGGAGTGGAACACAATGAAACACCCTAAAAAGGATTGCAGCCGTTTGGAGGCATACGAGGGCAGCGTGAACGAAGCCACACCGGTTGTGGGCAAGTATGAAATGCAGGATATGTTTTGGATAATGAGCGATAAGCCCGTAACCTTTACCGATAGCGGCATCAAGATGACCATCAAGAAGAAGCCCTACCAATGGGAGGTTTTTACGGAAGACGAGGCGGGGGAACTCATTCCCGACTACGCATGGCGAGGGAAGCACACTTGGGAGAAGTTCTATGTACAGTACGACCCAATGGACATAGCAACGGTAAACCTTTACTCCATAGACAGAGCCGGTAAACGGCACTTTTGCCGGGTGGCTCGTCCCTATATGGCCATACACCGTGCCATGCAAGACCAAACGGCGGAGGAAAAGGCACGCATACATGCTGAGATAGAACGTGGCAAACAAGACCGTATAGACCGTGTGGCAGCCGGGCGAAGTATTGCCTACCGACATGGCACTGACCCTGAGCAGAATGGACTAAACTATCCTAAACTAAAGGGAATGACCAAAGAGCAGCAGGAGCAGGTGTATGATCGCATGGAGAGGATGGAGAGTGATAGCCGTGCCGAAGTGGTGGAATTAGGACAACACACAAAGAAACTATCCAACGAGGAGTGGAGCGAGGAACTGATGTACGGAAAGATGTAGAAGTCCCTTCCCAACGAGGGGTGAAACGATACAAGTAGAACGATTAAAACCAAAGAAAAGATATGAAAACAAACGAGAAAAAACAGATTGCGGAAAGCCTGCGAGCCTACGCAGCGAAGTATGGCAGTCAGAACAAGGCAGCGCAAAGCCTCACGGGCATCAGCGCAGCCACAATGAGCCAACTGTTGAAAGGCAACTGGGAGAACATCAGCGACGAAATGTGGAAAAACGCAGCGGCACAAATCGGCTACAAGCATGGCGACGGTTGGCAGGTGGTGGAAACCGTGGCTTACAAGGAAATGGTGTTTGCCCTCCGTGATGCCAAGGAGTGGAAGAACGTAACGTGGGTAGTGGGCGATGCCGGTTGCGGAAAGACCACAACGGCACGCCTCTTTGCCGAAGAGCAGCGCGAAACCTTTTATGTGCTTTGCTCGGAAGACATGAAGAAGAGCGATTTCGTGCGAGAGATAGCCCGAAAGACAGGACTAAGAACCGAAGGGTACAGCATCCGCGAGCTATTAGACCGCATCATCGACAGCCTCGTACAGATGGACGAGCCACTGCTTATCTTCGATGAAGCCGACAAACTCACCGAGCGCGTGTTCCACTACTTCATCGACCTATACAACCGATTGGAAGACAAGTGCGGCATCGTTTTCTTCTCCACCTCGTACATCAAACGCCGCATGCAGATAGGCTTACGCTATAACAAGTGTGGCTACAACGAGATACACTCACGGATGGGCAGAAAGTTCTTCGATTTAGAGCCAACTTCGGCACGCGATGTCTATGCCATTTGCACAGGCAACGGACTTTCGGAGAAGCAGACGGCAGCCGTGGTGAAAGATGCCGAGCAGTACGACTTCGACCTGCGCCGTGTGAAAAAAGCCGTACACAGAGAAAAGCGAATAGCATTCAAACAATGATTAAACAGTATTTGAAATGTTGAAAAAAGCAATGACAATGACCGATTTGATGCGCATTCGTCGTGAGGTTTACGAGTTTGAAGGCGAATGGCAGGAAGCTTTCGGACAACCCGAGCGTAACGGAGTGTGGTTTGTTTGGGGCAAGAGCGGCAACGGCAAGACATCGTTTGTTCTTCAACTTTGCAAAGTATTGTCAAAATATGGCAAAGTGGCTTACGACTCCTTGGAAGAAGGTGCAAGCCTTACCATGCAAAACGCCCTTGTGCGAGCGGGTATGGGCGAAATCGGGCGACGCTTCGTGCTGCTTAATGAAAACTTTATCGACCTTAACGAGCGGTTGAAGAAACGTCGCAGCCCCGACATTGTGGTGATAGACAGTTTTCAATATGCCCACATCGGCATGAAGCAATACGAAACCTTTATAAAGCGACACCGCAATAAACTCATCATCTTCATCAGTCAGGCAGAAGGCAATAAACCATTGGGCAGAACTGCCGTAACTGCCATGTACAGTGCATCGCTGAAAATATGGGTGGAGGGGTACAGAGCCATCAGCAAAGGAAGATACTTTGGTGAAAAAGGCTACTATACGGTGTGGAAAGAGCGAGCAGACAAATATTGGGGAACGAAAAACAAATAAATAAAACAGTTATGGAAAAGGAACGAAACTACGCAAGGTTCTATGCATTGCTCAAGCAGTCGCCATACGCCGACAAAGAAGAATTGGTGTATCAGTACACACAGGGGCGAACGAAGTCGCTGAAAGAGACCACACGGCAGGAATATGAAGCCATGTGTCAAGATATGGAACGCGTCTTAGACTACGACAATCGACGGGAACAGGAACGCAAGGCATTGCGCAAGGCACGCAGCGGAGTGTTGCACCAACTCCAACTCTACGGCATCGACACCACCGACTGGGGTGTGATAGATGCCTTCTGCAAAAATCCGCGCATAGCAGGCAAAACATTCAGGGAACTCACAATAGAAGAACTGAACAGTGCAAATACAAAAATAAGAGTAATCATCAAAAAACAAAACAAATGGAAAAAGTAAACGTACAGATGACTGCCGAAGAACAGGCACGTTTCGCAAAGTTCAAAGCAGAGGAAGACAGACGAGCAGCCCAAAACAAGGCTAAGCAAGACAGAGAACTTTACAAGCAAATGGTAGATGACGAAGTGAACAACTCGCTGCCTATATTGCAGGAACTCTCCGCCGACATCAAAACTATCAAACAAACGGTGTTGGACAACTTCAAAAGTGTATTGGCAATGAAAGCCGAACTCTTCAAAACCCGCACCGAGCAGCGCACACACACCTTCACCAACTCAGAAGGCGACAAACGCATCATCTTGGGGCAGTACACCACCGACGGCTATCGTGATACGGTCGAGGACGGCATTGCCATAGTCAAGGAATACATCTCAAGCCTTGCCGCCGACGAAAAGACACAGGCTTTGGTAAACATGGTGTTCCGTCTGCTGTCGCGCGACCAAAAAGGAACGCTCAAAGCCTCACGCATCGTTCAGCTGCGCAAGATAGCCGACGAAATAGGCAACGACCGATTCCTTGAAGGTGTACGCATCATTGAGGAGAGCTACCAGCCCGAAATCAGCAAACAGTTCATTCGTGCCGAAGTGAAAGACGAGAACGACCAATGGCGACCCATATCGCTCGGTATGACAGAAAGCTGATAACAACGCAAACCACCCACGCAGATGTAAGGTACTTGGCCGAACCTACATAAACAGACGGAAAAATAACAAAAATGCTGCTAATCGTTTGACGGTTAGCAGTTTTTTTGTAACTTTGTGTTGTCTTAAAGTCCTTTTGTATAGTATGAGTCAGTTAATGCTTAATTTTGATTTTGGAGAAGTAGCCGAGCGAGTAACAAAAATACGCCGGCGTGCTTTTACACAACCCAAAGGCGATGCAACCATTGTCAGCGCGAAAGACCGTTTGGATAAGCGTAACCGCACCATTATTGCACGTTACTATTATTGGACGGAAATCAAACGCCGTCGCTTTGACGACGTTATGAAAATACTTACCGACTACGAGTTCTTTATAGGTGAACGCACAGTACAGAACATTCTCATCGATTACGATGCTTATTTAAAATCCCTTCATGCCCAACACCTCACCTCCCGAAAGTTGTTGCGACAGTTTCCCGGCTTCTCGTGGAGTTAATCGAAGAACTCCGTTTCATAAACCACCTTATACACCTTCAAATCATCGGTCCTGCGCTCAGGCGTGGAGCTGATGCGTCTTAGTGGGTTGAACAGCCCGCCGCCATTCCACCATTGCAAGGCCTTGTGCAGGGCTTCCAATGTATCGAAACGAGCCAACGACCGTTCACGCACCATGGCAGGCGCAGCAGCACTTGTGCTACCTTGAATACTGAACACGACACGCAATTCCACCCTTGCGCTGATGCGTTGCCTACCACCCGATATTGTTTCACATCGTGGATAACTTATATCAACCAAACAGGCAGGGAATGCCAGTGGCGGACGTCCCACTACATTAAGCTGCGCTTCGTCAGCATCCACCCATTTTATTTGTGGTACAGACGTCTTTATGTGGTCTGTAACCGTAAGGAAAAATTCTTTGTTCATTGTTATAAATTTTTAATGTAGTTCTCAATTCTTTCTTTTATTTTCCTGTTGAGTTCTTCGCTGTCGCCCATGAACTGACGTTGTGGAATATGAGCCGTGCGAGTATGCGCCTTAACGGGTGTGATGCCCTTTTTAGTGCGGCGGTTGTGGGCGGGCACTTGCACCGTGCCGTTGTAACCCTCGTTATGAGCTTTGGCGTATGTAACCTTTTGGTTGCCTGCTGCAATAACAACACGGTCTTTGGTTATCACTATCGGACGAATGCTATTGAGCATAGCCCCTGAGTCGATGAGTAGCGAGCCACGTCGCTTTGCCGTCTTTGCAGGTGTCCACGGATTGCCGTCGAAAGCCTTTTTGTGGAACGTCTGCTTGTAATACTCCGTTGCAGTCTCGGCAACGATGTCGGCAACGTCCTCCATAAGTTCGTCGGGCATCGTTCGGAGGTAGTCTTCAAGTTCTTTTATGTTCATAATTGTGAGATTTTTAATTGATTATCATTGTTTTGTCGAAATAATGGTGTATCTTTGCAAGTGAAGCGTTACCTTTCGAGGGTGAATTGAATGCGTTAATTCCTCGCGGATGACTGGATGCGCACGACAGGCTGGGCTTTATACAGCGAAATGTAACGTTAATCCGAAGAGTTAGTGCAGACACCACTATCCAACCGTATGACGCGGATTTGCCACGAGTGGCAGAACCAAGAATTAGGACGGCGGACGTAAGGACTGCACTTTCTCGCCTTTTTACTTATGAAAGACTAATAATCCCTTTCTTACCTTATCATCGTGTAACTCATACCAAGACTTTAGTTTTAATTGCCCCTCTTGTATCTTGCAAGTACAAACAATTGCTACGGATTCGTAATATTTGATGTATAGCCAACGATTTAAATATTGGTCTTCTCCCTCTTTATCCTTGTAGTCCTGTCCTAACCATACTTCATCGGGAGATGCCATAACATCGTTTATTATATTGAGATATTTTGTACGGAATGCTCTACTCTTCTTTTTGTTGGTAGTGTGTTCGTCAAACTCTTTTCTGTTCATAGACCACACCCTATTATTGTTATCTTTTACGAGTAGATTTTCACTTTCCTTTTTACAATGATTGTTCCACCATTCTTCAGGTGTACCTTTGTATTCATCAACCTTTTTCGTTGCATCACGAACAAGTTGCTTGTAGGAATGTTTCAGTCCCCAATCGTCGGGGGTAACCTTATCCATTAGTTTTGTAGCCTTGTTTGGGAACTTCTTAACATACATCTGATTGGCATTGAAGACGTGCTGCCGTTTGCCCGGGTTATGGTCGAAGTGCGAAGCAACAGAATTAGCCCATTCCTTAGTCCCGAAAAACTCATCTACCGTCTGCTGCGATGCTTTGACAATAGATTCGTTGGCTTCATTCTTTAATAATGGCTTTACTCTGCAACGACACTTCCAGCCATTAGGTGGGTATATTTTGTCCCAACGTGGGTCTTTGACTTCAAGGATTACGCCATTGAGTTTACGATGTTCTTCCCTTACTCTGTCATCACCTGCCGTAACGTATTGCCAATAAGGAAAGCGGTTAGCCTTTTTGATTAACCTTTGGTAGTTTGCTGCCGACTCAGCCGTAAGGTTTGCCGTATCATATTCCGTCTTTTGCCATACCTTGTTGAACTTGGTGCATACCTTTGCAGCCTCTCTTGAGAACTCTTCAAAGGTTTTTGCTTTTCGGTAGAGTTGGTTGAGTTGCTGCACCTCCGCCAATGTCTTTGCAGCTGAGAAGTGGAAAAGGTTTTGCTCCATTGCCGTAACGAATGCCGGGTCTATGTTGTCATAGACGTAGTCGGCATTGTTTACAGGGCGTTTAAATGCCGTGTGAATGGCATTTAAAAGGTCGTTGGAAAGATACTCGAAGAGTTCTGCATCGAAGTAGGAGGCTTTGCCATTTGCCACTCGCTTAATGAGCCGGTTGTCTAAAGTGTCATCACTCAAGTTCGTGGGGGATGTTGATTTCGAGTTCGCCCCCATCATCGTGGGGGCTGCGGCGAAAAAATCCCTAAGCCGTTTTAGCAATGAATGGTCGGAGAGTTGGGCTTTTGTCTTCGGTTTTGTCTCCCGTGAGGTTGATACTTCTAATCCCTCAATATCTGTTGGCTCGAATGTCGGGGCTTGCCGTCTTGCTATTGGGTCATCGTTATCAGGTACAGGGATTGAATACTTTTCGTGCAGGTAACTTTGTGGTATGGGCAGAATATCGGAAAGCTGTACAATGTCCGACACGGAGAGTTGTTCGGCTGATTGTGGAAAAACGAATTTTCCGCCACTTACGGGATAGCCTCTTGCCTCGAGCATGGGCAGCACCTGGTTGTTGAGTACTCGCTGCACAAAGCGCATATCGCTGCGGTTCTTTCCCTCCTCGACTTCCTTATGCACTTCTCCCAACGAACGTGCGCCATTCTCTCCCTGTACCGTAGTGAGTGTTTGCCCAAGAATGGTAATGAGCATTTCTTCGTTGCAAGCCTGACGGAACTCGTTGTAGGAAGTTCCGTTGCCATTACCCGCCTCCTTTGTCTCTACCTCGGCTTCTTTGGGAATAATGATGTAAGGAGCAGATCCGGCCTGTTCCATCGCCTGTTCCAATAGTTTTCGGCTTTCGGGGTCGTAGGCATTGTATTTACCCACACGTTGGGGCATTCCGAAGAGTTCCACCCATTGCGACCAGTCGCCAAAGCCACCGCGCTTGTAAATGGCGTATGGTGTAGCCTTGAGTAATAAGCCATAATTGCGCTCGTGTCCTAAAACGAGCAACGAGCTATCGCCCTCGTAAGGTATGCCCTTTTCGTCGGTGTCGTTGATGACGATGCACTTATTATATAGGTTGATGTGTTTTGGCGGTATAGGTGCAATGTGTAAACCATCAGGGGTGTAGATAAATTCTACCCCACTTCGCCCATAGACGCGTTCGTTCATAATCTGCCTTAAAAGTTCTTCCCAGTCGGTAGTGTCCATAATGGCAGCTATTTCTTCCACCTCCTTACCGTCTTTGTCCAAGAAAGTAAGTTCCGAGTTCAGCACGGCATCGATGCGCTTGCTTATTGCATCGGCGAGGAGTCCGTCGATGAGTACGTCATCGAATAGGTCGTACAGACTTTTCACACGTCCCGAGTCGGCAGAGCGCAGGGCATTGCGCCAGTCGCCCACGTCATATACTTTGCGTTGTGGGGCTTTCACGATGACTTGATTTACAATAACAGGCTCGGTAGCCTTTGATGTCTTTATTACGGTTATATTCTTTTTATTGCTCATTGCTTAAAAATGTTGGTTACGTTTTGGGTTACTTCCATAGATGTATTCCGTTGAAGGATCGGGCTTTCCGTCATTATCTTCATCGGCTCGTGGTAGTGAGGGGATTACTTCTCCTTTCTGTACCTGTTTGAGCCACGACACGGCACGGTCGTACCGCTTTTCCCTTAAGTCAAGTTCGCAGCCGGCATTACAAAGGTTTACGAAGTGCCACACGGCAATGTCCTTGACGAAAAGCAAGAGCAAGGCATTGCGCTTATCGGGACTGTTGAATATTTTTTCTCTGTTGTATGCCCCGAGATAGCCTGCCGCTTCCTGTACGGCAGCATCAATGGCAGCAGTAAGGAGTGTTTCGTCCATTCGGTCAATGGTTTCCATGGACTCTTTATAAAGGTGGGTTTCGAGTTCTTGTGGAGAAAGGAAACCACCGGTGTAATTAAATGTTCCCATAAATGTTTAAAATCGTTTTTTGTTTCTTTGTCTTGTGCCTACGGTGTAGGAGTCTTGACTAAGTGTTTGTATTTTAGCGTTGAGAATGTACCAGCCACCCTCTATGCAGTCCACACCGTCGGCCGGTGCTTTCATACGCTTGTTGAGCAGTAGGAACTGTTCTTCCAATCGTTTCATGTGTGGATTGTCCTTTTCGTCGATGTTGAGAATGAGTTTGCCCTGCCGGTTGAGCGGCTCAAGATTTCCCTCAATACGATCGAACTTCTCGGGTTTTCGGCGTGTATCGGGGGAGATAGGAATAAAGCCCAATTCTTTTCCTTTGGCTGCAAACAGCGGCAGGAACACCTGTTCGTAGAAAGGGTCTTGGAGTTTGTTGTTCTCAATGAAATAGTAGGCTTGGCATCGGTCGGCGATGTAATCACGCAGGTAGTAATACCAATTCACATACTCCTCGTTCACCACGTGGTCAAGGAAACCCTTGTAAACATAGAATTTGCCGTCATAGTAGCCGATAAGGAACAATGCCTTGAACGATGTAGCCTTGTTGCGAGAGTTGGAAGGTGCGGGGTCGCCATAGACCACGGCAAGTTGGAGCTTCGACAATGGCGGACACGTCCCCCATGTGAGTTCCTTGAACACCTCGCCTTCTGAAAGTGGATTGTTGTAATACTCCTGCTGCACGATGCGAGTAGAGATTTTAGAGAGTACACGGTCAATATCCTCTTCGGTGTTTTTGGCAGCCCATGTGCTACGTCCGTTCTTGTCGCGAATGTTCACGATGTCCCAATGGTCGGCTTTCGCTCCCGCTCGTTTTACACAACAGTCAAAGGCGATAAGGTTGCCACAGAACACCACAAGCAAGTCGCTCGATATGCTTCGTGTCGGGAATGCTGCTCCCTCGAACCAATCCCATTTCTTGTTCAGAATGTCGGGATTACGGCAGTCTTCATCGGTATCGAAGTCATCGACAAGAATGCAGTCGGGACGCACGGCATCTTTTCGTGTACCACGAGGGCTTTCGCCTGCCCCCAATGCTCTAAAAGCTGCGCCATTGGCAAGCGAGAACTCGCTTTCCGTCCACGAGCCGAACTCCCTCAGGTCGCCATAGTAAGCCTTTAACAACGAGTTGCGCTCAAAGCTGTCTTTGTAAGGTTTAAGCAACCTTACGGCGTTGTCCTTCGAGTTGGATATGAGCAAGATGTTTCTTTTCTTTGCCGTACATACGAGGTACATGACACACATCATCACGGTGGTAGATTTGGCGAGTTCACGACTCCACGACAACACCTCGTACCACTCTTTGTTGCCACAGATGCGCTTAATGGCTTTGAGGTGGAAGGGTGCAAACTCGTGGGTGGCATATTGCCCGAAGAAGAATTTTATCCATTCAACGGGGTTTTTCTCCAGCTGTTTAAGTTTCTTCACACGCTCCAATGGCGAGAGCGTATCGACTGCCGTGTCCTTTTTTAGGTTTTGGAAATAAGTGCGCCACTCTTTTAGTGCCTGTAAATCGTCTATTTTGCCCATTTCATTTGTTCTTTAATGTACGCATCAAAATAGCCGGCAAGTTCTTTTGCCTTATCCAAATCACGAGGTCTGAGCCAATCTAACAGCCGTCGGCTTACGTTGTATATATCCCTTACCGATGCGTCCTGTTCCAATGCTTCAAGGTCTTCGGTGAGCTTACGGCGTATTTGTGCCTCGTTCTTATCAGGATAGCGCATGCCTTCGGGCTTTTCGGCTATGGCACGGTCAAGCTGGTCGAGCTGCATAAGCGTCGAGTTGATGCGTTCTTCGCGTGTTTGCAACAGGTTGAGTTTTAGTTTTTCCCACTCTTTGGTCCATTTGCCGATGGTAACCCGAGAAACCTCCGTGCGTTCGGCTAACTCTTGTTGGGTAATGTTGGGCTCACGCAGATAGATGAGCTTTGCCAATTCTTTTTTCTTCTTTATATCCATATCATTGTGCTTCAATCAGGAGGCAAAGTTACTATATAATAAGGGCAAAAACTAATAGGTTTGTAACGTGGTGCAGGTGTATCGTGTACGTGACGCAATGCGTTGCAAGTCATTGTTTTGTCGTTTGCAAGGGTGGTTTTTCCGTTCTATCTTTGCAGCGTAAAGCAATCAAGACAATGAGTAAAAAGACATTTATACTACACGACGAAACAGTGAACACCTACGGCTTCCGTATGCTCACTTCGGGGGCTAACCTTGAGGAGTTTAGAAAGAACCCCGTGATGCTGCTCAATCATAACGATTGGAATCTGCCCATTGGTCGTTGGGAGAACATCAGAATAGAAGGGAGCAAGATACTTGCCGATGCCGTATTCGATGAAAACGACCCTCGTGCGGTGGAGGTGCAACAGAAAGTGGACACCGACTTCATTCGCATGGCATCTATCGGTGCATGGACACAGGAGCGCAGCGATGCCTACGACCTGATGCTGCCCGGTCAGACTTCGTCCACCGTTACACGTTGGACAGTAAGAGAAGCCAGCATCGTTACCATTGGTGCCAACCACAATGCCTTGGCACTTTACGACAGCAATGGTAATCTGGTTAATATGGGCGACTTCTTAAAGCGTAGCAAGCCAACGGCAACAATGGAATATACCGAACTTGAAGATACTTTAAACAAAAAAGATATGGGAAAATTAACAACAGTTTTAAATCTTAGTGATGCAGCTTCAGAAGCCGACATCGTAACCAAAGTAAACGAAATCATCTCCAATGCCGACCGATTGGAAAAGGAAAACCGAACGCTCAAAGATGCCATTGACGCACAGAAGGCGGAGCAGAAAAAGAAAGAACAGCAAGAAGCCGTTGCCCTTGTTGATGCTGCCGTGAAGGACGGACGTATCGATGCAAAGGGAAAGGAAACCTATCTTGCCTTGTTCGACCGTGATTTCACATCTGCCAAAGCTGCACTCGATGCCGTGCCTGCACGTCAGAGCGTAACGGCAATGATTAACAATGGTCAGCAGCGTGTGGATATGGGCGATTGGAAAAACAAGTCGTGGGACGAAATAGACCGTGCCGGCAAACTGACACAGCTCAAGGACAATCACCCCGACGTGTACGCTGAAAAGTTCGAGGAACGATTTGGCACAAAGCCCAACATGTAGGCAGTAGAAAAAATAACAATTAAATAAAAAAAGAAAAATGGCAATACAAAGAGAAATTTGGATTAACTCCATTGTGGAGGGCTTGTTCGCCGACAACAGCTTTTTGAGCAAGGCGTACAATGCCGATGAGTTCGTAAACATGGGCAAGACCGTGCATATACCTAATGCAGGCGCACCATCGGAAACAAAGAAGAACCGTAGTAAATTCCCGGCAGACGTTGAAATGCGTACAGATGTAGATTTGTCGTTCAACTTAGACGAATTTACCACCAACCCTATTCGCATACCACATGCCGATACGGTGGAACTATCGTACAACAAACGAGAGAGTGTGCTTCGTCAGGATAAGGCTGCACTCAGTGAGGCAGTGGCACGCAGCATTCTTTACAACTGGTTGCCTGAAAAGGAAAGCTGCATCGAAACATCGGGGGCTTCGGTAAAAGCGCATACCGCTAAGGCTACCGGTAACCGTAAGGCTCTCCGCCGTGCCGATGTGCAGCAGCTGATGGTGAAGTTCAATGCCGACAACATTCCACAGGAAGGACGCTATTTGTTGCTCGACGCTTATATGTACGACCAACTGCTTTCCGACCTTACCAGCGTGCAGAATCAAGCGTTTTTGGCAAGTGCCGATGCGCAACGTGGCATCTTGGGCAAACTCTTCTCGTTCAACATCATGATGCGTTCGGAAGTGGCAGTCTATGGCGACGGCATCGTAAAGAAAGCCGAAGACGCAGAAGGTGCAGCAGCCGACCTTGCAGCAGGTTTGGCTTGGCACGAAAACAGCGTATGCCGAGCTTTGGGCGAAGTAGAAGCATTCGAGAACGAAAAAGACCCCACCTATTACGGCGACATCTATTCGTTCTTGGTTCGTGCAGGCGGCCGCCCTATGCGTCAGGACGTTAAGGGACTTGTTGCACTAGTACAAGGCAAATCTGCGTAAGGTATGCAACTGAAATACTTAGTCATACATTGCACAGCCACCCGAGAAGGGCGTGAGGTGTCGGCAGCCGAAATTCGTCGCTGGCACACCGCCCCAATAGCCAAAGGGGGCAGAGGTTGGAAGCAAGTGGGCTATACCGACCTCCTGCACCTTGACGGACGTGTGGAACGATTGGTCAGAAACAACGAGGACATGACGGTCGATGCTTTTGAAATCACCAACGGCGCACGAGGCTACAATGCCGTAGCCCGCCACATCGTCTATGTGGGTGGCATATCTGCCGACGGAACGCCAAAAGACACGCGCACCGAAGCTCAGCAGAAAGCACTCGCTGCCTATGTACGCGACTTCCACCGTAGGTTTCCACAGGTGCGCATCATCGGACATAACGAGATAGCCCCAAAGGCTTGCCCCTCGTTCGATGTGCAGCAGTGGCTCAAAGCAATAGGTATCAGACAACTTTAAACAAACAAAGCAATGAACACCATACTACAAATTCTGCAATGGGCAATACCATCAGGAGGTATTGGTGCTGCCATTGCGTGGTTCGTAAATCGCAAGGCTATGTCGGCAAAGACGGCAAAAGCCGTTCACGACACCTACAAGACGATGTACGAAGACATATCGAATTTATTGGTAGAAAATCAAAAGAAAAATGAAAAGACAATCAATTCGTTGCAAGAAGAACTCGACAAAGCCCGCACCGAAAGCGCACGCATCAAGCGTTCGCTCGACCGTCTTTCAAGAGCTATCGAGGCTATTCAGTATTGCCCTCATCGGGGTGCTTGCCCTATCAGCCACGAGTTGCAAATCGAAGCAGACAGTAGTGCAAAGCGAAAGTCGAAGCGACTCGCTCCGTCAAGAAAGCAACTACCTACAAAGCAACTCTCTACTGACACAGACAACCCTGGAGATGCAGCCGATAGCAGCCGATACGGCGATGCTGACCCTGCCGATGCAGAGCCTCCTTGATTTGCCCGATAGTGCCGTTTTCCGACGACAAAGCGGACGGTTAATAATAAAAACCTATCATAGGGCTGGCAATGTGTACATCAGAGGTACAACCCTGCCCATAGAAAGAGAGGTAAGGCAAACAACACTCACCGTAAGGCACACAACCGCTGCACAAGAAAACAAGATAGCAAGAAGTGTCGGCAAGGTCTCGAAAATCAAAGAAGTCAATCCACCTCCAAACTGTCAATCGTGGCTACAAACCATTGGCGCATTGGTATTATTGGGCATAACAGCCCTCGCAAGCATTAAATTATTTAATTGGTACAATAAAAGATAAAAAGAAATGGAAGCAACAATAAACGACGGCTACATCATGCTGCTCGATGCAGTATATTTTGGTGGCAAAAAGATGGGCAACATAGCCGAAGAAGGTATTGAATGGGGCGGCGACAACGCCGAGTACATCAAACTCTATGCAGCACAGGTGCGCACAGGTCCTGTGAAAAAGATTCGCAAGAAAGCGGCATCGAACGTATTGAAGTTCAACCTCATTGAACTGCTCCCTGAAAACTGCGCGGCAGTGATGGGAGGAAAAGTAACGGAAGAAGGTTGGGAAGCTCCATCGGAAAGCATTGTGTTGGAGGATAATGTGAAGATCATTTCCGGAACTGGACAGACTGTAGAGATAGCCAAGGCATCGCTCGAAGGAATGGTACGCGGTAAACTCGGCGGAACAGATCCTTTGCACATCGAGTGCGAACTTGAAGTGCTTACTCCTTCAGACACCAGCGCACCTTTCAAAATCACGGAAACAAAGCCCTTTATTGAGGCAAAGCCAACGGAGCTAACTTTTAAGAAGACAGGCGAAACAAAGGTGGTGGACATTTCTGCCAGCGGACCATTCTCTATGAGTGCCGCTCCTGCCGGCTTTACTGCTGAAGCAAAGGGTGGACGCATTATCATTACTGCTGCTGCCAACGGTACAACCAGTCAGCGAACAGGTAAGATAATCTTCAAACTCAAAGCCGACCCTGCAAAGACTGTAGATGTGAACCTTACACAGGCTGGCTAATGGATAGAAAAGTAGAATTGGAAGCGTCTGAGGCTCTATTGGACATCGGCGTTTCCATTCCACTTATTCGGTGGAAGATACCTTTTGTAAAGAAACCACTCACCATACGTCTGACCATGCGCCGTCCTAAGTTAGGAAATCAAATACGCATTGCCCGAAAGTTCCTTTCATTGGGGGTAACCTACGAGCAAATGCAGGCAATGAGTAAGGACGAACAGATGCAGTTCCTTGCCCGGCACGGAAAGACAGTTGTCCAAATGGTGGCACTGACCATTCTTAGGGGGAAACTATCGGGAATATTCGCGCCGGTATTGGCATGGCTGCTACTATGGCTTGCCGATGATACCTTCCTGCTACTTGCCAATCTGCATTTCATTCCACTGATGGGAACGCAGCATTTTACGAATATTATCAAATCTTGCGAATGGAGCAACCCGCTGCAACCAAGATTGAGCCACGAAAGAAAGGGGAGTTAAAGGGACACTTTGAAAGCTCTCATAGCCCCTTCGGTTTTATTTGGCAAATAGCTGATGCAACAGGGTGGACGGTGGATTATATCCTATGGGGTGTGAATTACCAAACCTTGCTGATGATGCTTGCCGATGCACCACGCTATATAGACGGCGAGCAAGCAGGCGAATTTTCCAAAGATAACAAAACAAGTAGCAAACAACCTAAAACGGTAATAGGATTTTTTCAAAGCAAACTAAATGGATAATTCAATCAGAATGGAGTACCTCTTTGGTGGCGACCTTATCGATAAGACAAAGGAAGCCGCCATGGAAACAGGGAATCTTTCAACGGCTGCTGAAAAGGCAGCTGCCTCTATTGCCGAACAGATTGCGGCACAGAAAGCCGTTGTCAGTCGTGTGGAAGCCGACTTGAAAAGTCTGCAAAAGCAATATGAGCGTATGGCACCGGGCAAGGCACAACTCGAAATAGAAACCGAGCTGCGAGCTTGCAAAGTTTGCCTGGAAGAGGAAAAAGGCGCACTCGCTGATTTGGAAGCCGAACACAAGAAGGCATCGACATCGGTTGGTAAACTCACAAAGGAATATCGCTCGCTCATACAGGAAATGGCACGAATGCGCCTTGCGGGAGAAGAGAACTCTGCACGGTATCAGGCTATGGCAAAGCGAGCAGCCGAACTCTGCGATACCTTAGGCGATGTTCGTGCGCAAACCAAAGCCTTAGCCTCCGACGATGCCAACTGGGAAGCTATGGCATCGGGACTAAACGGATTGAGCGGTGCGGTTACGGCAGGAACGGGTATCATGGCTTTGTTTGTAGGTGAGAACGAAGATCTTGCTCGTATTCAAACCCGGTTGCAAAGCGTAATGGCTATAACAATGGGTATGCAGCAGGTGTTCAATGCGCTTAATAAGGACTCGGCATTCAGGGTCATTGCCGTAACAAAAGCAAAACAACTGTGGACGGCTGCCAATGTTCGGCTTGCCACTTCGCTTGGTATATCGACAGCAGCAGCCAGCGCATTGATGGCTACGCTCACACTCGGTTTGTCGGTTGCCATTGCTGCCGCCATTGCACTATGGAACAAGTACAGTTCGGCAGCCAAGAAAACAGCCCAGTCGGAAAACGAAGTAACGGAAGCGATGCGAGAGGCGGCTCGTTCGGCAGCGGTACAGAAGGCAAAACTCGATATTCTCTACAAGGCGACACAGGACAACACGAAAAGCCTGAAAGACAGAAAGGCTGCCGTGGCAAACTTGCAAAAGCAATACCCTGCCTACTTCGGTAATATGAAAACCGAAGCTATTCTTGCAGGAAAGGCATCGGCAGCCTACCGACAACTTGCCGACGACATCATGAAGGCTGCCATGGCTCGTGCCTACGAGAAGCGCATTGAGAAGATTGCAGAACAGCAAGCCGACTTGCAATTGGAAAAGGAAAAGAACGACAAATTTATTAAAGACAACGCCAAGCGACATAAGAAGAATGCCGATAATTACAAAAAGACAAGTAAGGACTATTCTGTCGAAATGATAGGTGGCATGACTGTTGGCGGTGGTGCTACCCGACTGGGAATGGGTGCAGGGCGTACCAAGGAAGACCAGTTCGAGAAAGAATTTAGCAAACGACTTGCTGAAAACAAGAAGATACAAGAGCAGATTGCCGAAGGTGAAAAGCAAATAAATTCCCTCGCGGCAAAGGTGATAGCCTATTCGCCCGAACGCAACAAGGTGGAGAACAAGGGCTATGAAGAGCCTAAGATTACTACTCCGAAAAAAGGAAAGACGGACAAGACGGATAAGACGGACAAGGAAGACCTATCGGACGAACTCGAAGAATTGGACGAATTAGAAGCGGCTGCGCAAAAGAAAATCAACGAAACTCGTGTTGCGTTGATGAAGGAGGGTTACGACAAGCAGCGTGCCGAAGAACTACTGCACTACGAAGAGGAGAAACAACGCATCAACGAAGAAGAGGCAAAGCGCATGGCATTGATGCAGAAACTTCGCAAGGGTGGCGTTGTGGTTACGCTGGAACAGGAGGCGCAAATCGGTATTGATGCTGCCAGCCAACGCATACAAGCGGCCCAAATGTATAGCGACAAACTCTCTGCCATTAACGAAAAGGAAAAGAAAGAACACGACGACAAAGTAAAGGAAGAAAAGAAAAAGGAAGAAGAAGCCTTAGATGCGTTGCTATCGAAGTATCAAGACTTCAACGCAGAGCGACTGGCTATCGAAACCGCCTATACAAAGGATATGGCAGCCTTGTTGGGCAAACGCAATAAGGATAACCATAAGGAAATAGATGCTGCACTTGCACAACTCGAAAAGGTGAAGCAGAAAGCCTTAAAGGAGGTAACCAACAAGGAACTCTCTGAAATGAAAGGCAGTGCCTCTATATTCGTGGAGATGTTTGAGAACTCATCGGAGAAGAGCATCAAGCAAATCAATCGCATCATGCGTAAACTTGCCGACCTCAAAGCCTATATGGACGCTATGGCACGAGGAGAACTTACTACCGACGGTGCAGCTATCATCAAAGACAAAAAGGGCATTGCCAAGCGTACTATCACACAGGAGGATATTGCCAAGATGGGCATCACCCCCGAACAACTTAAACGCCTGCAAGAATCACCCGAAGCCCTCAAAGCATTTATGGAGCAATGGGAGAAGTTGCGCCAACAATCGCTCAAAACCAATCCTTTCAAAGCGTTTGCCCAAGCCCTCAAAGACTTGTTCAAGAAAGATAGTGGCGAAGAGGATAAGGAGCAAAAGATAAAGAAACTTGCCCTCACGGCTGCTGCCTGTGCCGACGAGATTGCCAAGATAGCAGGTGGCGTTTCGGCTATGTTCGACGAAATTGGCAACCAAAGTATGGCAGAGGCAATGGGCAGCATTCAGGGCATTATGAGTGGTGTGTCGAACATTGCCAAAGGCTTTGCCAATGGTGGTGTCGTGGGCGGCATTGTCGCAGGAGTGGGCGAAGCCGCGAAACTAATCGGCAGCATCTTTTCGGCAAAGGCTCGCCACCGTGCAGCCCTCAATGCCATTATGCAGGAGCAAATCGCACAACAGCAAGCCTACAATCTGTTGTTGATGCAGGAGTCATTGCTCCACGAACGAGGCACAACGGCTTTCGGCAACGACCGTTACGGAAAGGCAACAAATGCTATTGGGGTAATGAAACAGGCTACCGAAGAGTTTGCCAAAGCATGGAAGAAAGCAAACAGCATACAGATTGTTACAGGACACAAGCGGACAGGATTGTTTGGGTGGGGTAAAGGCAGGGACACTTATTCTTCTATATTGTCGCAATATCCAAAGCTCATAGACCAAAACGGAAAATTCAATGTATCGCTTGCCGAATCGATATTGAAAACGCGCAAGATGAGCGATGCAAGCAAAGCTGCCCTGCAAAACCTTATCGACCTTTACAAGCAGCAGCAGGAGGCGTGGAAAGAGATACGAGGATATTTGTCGGACATCTTTGGCGAACTCGGAGGCACAATTGCCAATGCACTTGTAGATGCTTTCAAGAGTGGGACAGATGCAGGAAAGGCTATGGTGGAAAGTGTGGGGAAAATGTTGGAGAAGTTAGGGACTGATATGATTTATTCCGCCGTGTTGCAAAAGTACTTCATAAAGGCGCAGAAAGAAATGGAGCAATATGCCACCGATGAGCATCTATCCGAAGAAGAACGCTTTGCAGCTTACGCCCGAATTTTGGACGAACTTACTGCAGGCGTGTCGGCAGACAGCGGAAAGGCAGCATCGCTATTGGAGCAGTTTAAGCGTATGGCTGCCGAACGTGGCATCAATATTTTTGGCGGAGCCGAACAACAAGGACGTGCCGGCAGCATAGAAACAATGACACAGGCGCAAGGTACGAAACTCGAAGGATTGATGACATCGGCACAGATACATCTTGCATCGCTCGACATCAAATTCGAGGACGTGGCAAAACAAATGACACTCGCCACCACTCACCTTGCAAAGATAGAAAAGAATACGGCCTATTGTCGGCGATTGGAAGGTATCGCCGACGACATTGCCGAACTCAAACGCAATGGGATAAAGGTGAAGTAAACAAAACCTCCCCAACTCTCCCCGATGGGGGAGGGAGAGCAGTGGGAAACGAGGTGGGAAACGATTGCACTATAAGCGTTAAGACGATACAAGTAGAATCGGTCAGACGATACCTAAGGAACGATTAAAACAACCAAAAAGATATGGATATACTCGAAAATCAAGCATTGCTCAACGGCAAAGATATTTGGACGGAATACCACGCTTTCCTTAGGGAGGAGAAAGTGGGCGAGCAAAAGAACCTTGAAGCGTTATTGTCGCCGGCAAAGATGAAAGCGCACGTTGCCGTAACGTTCAGGGAAGAAGACGGAGAAAAATATTCCGACCATCTTCTGCCGAAAAGCGAGGCTCGCGACATAAAACTGCACTTCGCTATCGTGGCAGACAGCAAGGCACAGTTCTTTATACGTTACCGCCGATTCGTTCAGGCATTGAAGATGGGCAACGATGGTTGGCTCGTGTGGAAGTTTCCACCATTGGAACTCGAAATGCGTACCTTCCTTACCGAGTTTACTCCATTCGATGCGCTTTCTAACCTTTGGGTAGAAGAGGTACATTGCGGAGCTTTTAAAGCCGTGTTCAGAGAACCAAAACCAAGTTTCTAAATACCATTTAAACGACTTTTAAACAATGATTAAAATCTATTCAAAGGACAACAAAATACGCTGCACGGCATCAACGGCTAACGGTCGGCAGGAAAAGCAGCTGCAAGGCGATAATACGCTATCGCTATCGTTTACACTCTATGAGTATATCCGGTTGGACGTAAACGATTATGCCATCTTTCAGGGCGAACGCTATTGGCTCTTGGAACGCTATAAGCCGCGTATGAAGAATACCAAGGAGTGGGAATATAACCTAACACTTTACGGCATAGAAAGTCTTGTAAAGCGATTTTTGGTTATCAATTATACCGATAACGAAGACACGCCTGTATTCACGCTTACTGCACCGGCAGCAGAACATGCACGGCTCATTCTTACTTCTATAAACAAGGCTATTGGTAAGGAACTCTTCAAGCTCGGAGAAGTAAAACAAACCGAAAACATCGTTATCGACTATAAAGGCACATACTGCAACGAAGCATTAGACTTGTTGGCAAAGGCTGCAAAGACTGAATTTTGGTTTGAAAACGGAACAACGCTCAACATTTCAAGGGCGCAATATGGTGAGCCTCTCACACTCGGCTACCAAAAGGGACTTACCACGCTCGAACGTGAGAAAGCCGACAACATCAAGTTCTACACACGCCTCTTCCCATTGGGTAGCACAAAGAACATTGACCGCGATAAATACGGACATACCCGACTGCAACTGCCCAACGGACAAAAGTATGTGGATAAGGACGTAGAAACCTATGGCATTGTGCATCATTTTGAAGAAGCTGCATTTGCCAACATCTACCCACGACGCATCGGTGTGGTGTCTGCCGTGCGGTCGGAAGAACGCAAAAACAAAGAGGGAAAACCTTTCACCGTGTATTACTTCAAGGACAAAGACCTCAATTTCAATCCCAACGACTACAAGATAGGGGGCTATGTTATGCGTGTAGCCTTTCAAGAGGGAAGCGAACTTGCAGGGCAAGGAACAAGCGAAGAACATTACTTTGAGGTAAACTATGATGATACGGCTAAAGTGTTTGAAATCATCACCATATTTCCCAACGACACCATGCAGGTGCCGGGCGGTGTTCTTGTGCCGAAGGTAGGCGACAAATATATACTTTATCATCTTCGTATGCCTGATGAATATTACCCATTGGCAGAACAGGAACTCTTGGAAGCGGTAAAGAAGTTTAATGAAGAAAACTTTATCGACAACTCGGTATATAAAGCCGACACCGACCACGTTTGGGTGGAACGGCAGCAGGCCGATTTCTTTCTCGGCAGGCGCATTCGACTCGAAAGTGCGGAATACTTTGCACCAAAGGGCTACCGCAATAGTCGCATTACGAAAATTACACGCTCCATTGCATTACCAACACAGATAAGCCTTGAAATAAGCGATGTCGTGCCAAAGGGCAAGATTGCATCAATGGAATGTAGCATCAACGACGTGAGGCATTATATAGGCGAAGTAACAAATACTATTCCTGACATTATCGGTAGTGGCGACGATACAAAGGCGGGCGAACATAATGTTTTTTCTGCCAAGCGAGCATTAAAAGAATTTCTCAACAAGAACACCCCCGACACGGCACAGAAGCTCATCACCTTTCTTGAGGGCATCGCACTGACTGGCGGAAAGGGAATAGACGCGGAGGGGCGGGCAAAGCTGCTGGAGGTGATAGCGGAGACAATACGGTCCTACGACTTCGACGCTACGACAGAGACGGGATTCGGCATCACACGGCGAAAGGATGGCAAGTATCAGCTTTCCATCACCGACCTTATCGTGTGGGGCAAGGCAGCGTTTCATGAATTGGAGATACGCAAACTAAGCTATGTGGGTGGCAACATGATATTCTCCGCCTGTGGCTCGAAGATACAGCGCGTGGAGGAACTCGCCGATGCTTACCGGTGCTACTTCTACATGGACGACGGCACGACCGTCACGACCAATTTGTGGGAGGATGGAGACCAGGCGCGCTGTCAGACCTTCAATATCGCTTCGGGCAAGTACGAGGGTGTGTCGAACAAGCAGTATTGGCGCAAGGTAACGCAAGTCGGTACGGACTTCATCGACCTTTCCAAGACGGACTGCGCCGAGAACAGCGATGCACCAGAAGCAGGCGACACCATTGTGCAGATGGGCAACCGTCAGAATACCGACCGCATGTCGCTTATCATGATAGTGGTGGTGGGCGATGAAGCCCCTGCTGTTATGTGGTATGATGGCGTGAACTCCTACTCGCTCGACAAGAGGCGCACGGCTATCATATCGCCCCGTCAGGTGGTGTTCTCCACGAAGATGTATAAGTTGATGAACTACGACGGCACGATCGTCCCGATGGAACTCCATCTCGGTGCGTGGGAGGATGGAAAGGAATACTATTACTACAACAGCGTGACGCACGGCGGACGCAGATGGTTGTGTGTGGCGGTAGAAGGCAAGGCAGTGACGTCAGAACCCAAGGATGGCAATCCCGACTGGCTGCTGCAGGTGGACAAGGGTGAGAAAGGCGGTACTGGCTGGCGCATAGAGGGCTTCTCATCTCCAGGCTCGGGTGCATATAGCGAGTGGCAGACAGATTGGTCGGCAGTATATTCTCTTCATGTGTGGTATGATGATGCAGAGGTGACGGACAGGCTTCCTTCTACTCGCTTTGTATGGAGCAGACAGAGTGAATATGCTGAAGCAGATACAGCTTGGAACAAGAATCATGCAAATATAGGCAGTGAACTGCATGTGACGTATGACGACCTTTACGGTGACACGTCCTTTATATGTCGGTTCTTAGACGAGGCAGGAAGAAAATCAATAAAATCAGTAAAATTTTAAAATAAAAAAATTATGGAAAATCCATTAGCACAGAAAACCTTTACGGTTAAAAAGATTATTAACGGAAAGACGCTGAACTTTACTTTGCAGATAGACAAAGCTCTGACGCAGAAGTATATCCGTGACAAGAAAGCGTATGCTCCAGATTTTACTAAAACTCCGCTGATTATTTCCCCACTTCTTTTAGTGTCGGGGCTATCCGGCAATCAGATAGCCAACGTGAGTGGTTTCAAGTGGACGCTGACGAAAGAAACAGGAGCAACAGCTACACAGGCACTCACTGATGTTTCCGGTACGGCGAACAAGAAATTGAGCGTGAATCTGACTGATTGCAATAGTCTAAACATCAAATGCGAAGCGACATATACTGACCCTGTGAGCGGTATCACTTCTCCTATTGTTGCATCGGTGAGTATTCTCAAAATAGAGGATTCCGGAGCGAGCATATCTGCTATTGCATATACGTCGCTCGGCGATACCTTTGTAAATAACAATGAATCTCTGAAAATCCACTGCGACCTTTGGCGCGGGGGTGACATAGACGCTACAGGCGTATCATATACATGGCAACAGCTACGAGGTGGAACGTGGACGACGCTCACGAGTGAAAACGCTAACGGTATCAGCGGTTTCAATACGAATGAGATAACGGTTCCTGCCGGAGCTGTTACGAATGTCGGCATTTTCAAGTGTCAGATAAAAGACACTGACAGCGGAAGCGGTACCTACAATAAGACAGCAAGCACAATAATCACTCTGTACGACGGCACAGACCCTTACAAGATTGATGTTTTCCAACCGCAGAGTGACAGCGTTGCAGAGGGTGGCTCCATTAAACATCAGTTTATGATTCGTCAAGGCGGAACATACATCAAGGATCTGACATTCTTACAAGCGCACTCTGTAAAGGTGTGGCGTTATGCGGCGAACATGACGAAAGATACTACGTGGGGAACGTCCGGTGACAAGACGGCGGTTCTTAATCAGAAGACTTTCGCTTATGAGCTGGCGATTGACTATTCAGACTTGTTGAGTGCTACTCAAGCGTTCAACGCGGAGTTTAATTAATTAAAAGAAATATGTCCGAAAATATATTGGCGCAGAAATCGTTCACGGTCAGAAGAGCGGCGAAGGGAAGCTACACTTTTCTCCGCTACTCCAACGACGGCGGAAAGACGTTCACGGCATCGTTGCCGTATGCGGATGAGGGCGAAGTGCCAGGGCAGAACCTATTGAAGGGTTCGGAACAGCCGGGGTTCTATTCCAACTTAGGCGGTAATACCATCACCGCCATGCACATGGAGGACGAGACCGGCAAGTTTACACGCTACACCCCCGACAAGGGGAAATATGTGTCCGTGTCTGGTTATCCGTGGGAGGGCATACAGAATGGTGGTTATAGCCTCTCCATGGAGGTGCGCCCCATCGGCAAGCCCATCACCGTTACCGAGTGGGAGGGACAGACCGTACCCCCCAATGTGTGGACACGGATAGAATGGAACGACGTGCGGAAAGATGGTAAGTATGTGGGGCTTATTGTGGATTGGCGTACCGGCACGGACGTGGTTGTGGACTTGCGGAGACTAAAGCTCGAACGCGGGGTGTCATCCACGGCTTGGACCCCCCACCCCGGAGAACAGTTGTTCGGTCTCACCCCCGGCACATGGTTGGGTACGGCGGTATGGGACAAGCCGTACCCACCACTCACCACCGACGCGTACACGTGGACAAAGGTAAAGGGGAAAGACGGAAAGGATGCAGCCAACGTCTATCTCTCCACGCAGATGCTACTGGTGAACACCAATGACAGCGGAGTGGTTACCAAGACGGAACTGGCGGGGGCAAGGGCGCAAGTGTTAGCCTACCGTGGCGACGAGCAGACGGAGTCAATCATCGTCTCATGCCAGTGCTCCCCCGAAGTGGCGGCCGAGACGGACGACGACACGATAAGGCTCACCGCCGTGCGCACCGACCCGAAGACAAAGATGGCATACGGCAGCGGCCACATCGACATCGAGGCTGAGGTGGACGGCATTACCTACCCCCTCCGCCTGTTCGTCGGAACAAACATCGCCAAGCTCACGGCGGCAGTGGTCAGCGACGTCAGGTCATTCCGACAAGAATTCAGCGCATACATACAGACATTCGGTCGCGGGTTAGAATATACCAACTCACGCATAGAGCAGACCGCACGCGACATCACCATGGAGGTGGCGGCACGCTCACAGGGGGTGAACCTTCTGCAAGGCACTGACTTTCTCGGCGACCTGACAACGAGAGCCGTCTATAGAGACGGAACGGTGAATATAACCTTCGGCGATGACCCACAGAAAGCCCACACGGGCCACCGTTACATGCACGTCGAGGCAAAGGGAAACACATCGCGCACAGACGCGGGCAAATCGTGGACGGCAAGAGTGGAGTCCGGTAAGAAGTACACGGCATCCATGTGGATGATGACACCCGACAAGAACTCCATCGACCTTGATATATACCTTGAGTGCATAGCCTTCAAGGGCGGCAAAGACCCCGTGTGGCTCAATCACCACGTCACACCCATGGCACAGAACAACACGTGGTACGCACACTCCGACACCTTCGGCATCCCCGACGGCTACGACACGCTGCAAGTCTTCGCGTTCGTCGTGCGCAATGGCGACGTCTATTTCTCCGAAGTGCAATTAGAGGAGGGAGACACACGCTCGGCATGGTCGCCGTATGTGGGAGACACCGAGGCGGAGCTAAGGAACTCGGGGATATATCTTAAGGACAGGAAGATACGGATGCGTGCCGACAACTTTGAGGTGGAGAACAACAAGGGCGAGCGCACCTTCGTCATCGACAAGAACGGAAAGATAAACGCACGGCTCATCGATGCCGACAAGATATTCTCCGAGGAGTTCCAAACTAAGAACGTCGGAAAAGGCTATCTCAAGTTCCACGACGGCCTTATCGAAGTGTACAATCCAGAGGAAGGACTTGACATCAGATTCGGAGTGCGCAACGGTGTCATGGAGCTGGAGTTCCTCAATGAGGACGGCTCCGTGGCACGTGCCTACGGCAAGTACGGGGAGTGGGTTCCAAGACAGCATGACGAATCGTTCAACACACAATTGTTCATATCACTCGCCGACTTCGGAAATCCGCCGACGGTGAATGCCATTGTGGGCAACAGGGATTTAATGCGTCAGCTATTCAAGCAGAACCCTCCACGACTACAGCTCCGAACACCCGCCTATTACTACGTGGCGAAGATGTACAATGGTCAGCTTTTGCCTGGTATATATGCGACTACGGCGAAGATTGCGGAGGAGGCCGATGGCAAGTACTTCGTATCGAGGGGCGATGTAACAACAGCTCCGAGACTCACGGCAATCTTCCCAGGCGAGTTCTACATGCCGACGGACGGAAGCAGAAAGCCGTTCGACTACATGCTATACGAGAGTGCATACAGCACGAAGGTTGTATTCAACGACAAGACCCCGGTGTATAGCCGAGAGTTGTACATATTTGAGAACGGAGTGCGAAGTTCGGTGAACGTCTATTCCAACACCGCCGACCCACTCATGCTATAACGACCTTAGTTGATTCGATAGAACGACAAGAGTCGATTAGATAGAGAGATTTTTAACACCAATATTAACAAAAAAATTAAGTTATTTGAGAGAATCCCTTCGGGGGAGGGATATAAAAACCCCCGGTCTGTTAATTAGTCGTCTCACTTACTATTTAACCAAAAACGCCACAAGGACGCGACCGGGGGCAATATGCCATTCCGACCGTCCTTGCGGTTTTTAATTTTGGCTGCGCTATGCGCAATAATAAGTGAGACAATGCAAAGATACAAAATTTTGTGATAATGAAGATAATAGAGGTCTTGAAATTTAACAGGGAGCTGATAAATAGGCTCAAAATGTCTGGTATAAGGCTGGAAGATGCAGAATATGTGGACTTATACGCCGATTACACCACGCTGCTGGGGCGTGGCGAGAAAGTGTCGTATATCGCGGCCCGGTTGTCGGATAAATATGCAGTGAGTGAACGCAAGGTGTATATGCTTATCAAACGGTTTCAAAGCGACTGCAAACCACTTGCAGTATGATTTGATGTAAATGTTCTTCTGGCTCACCGAATATGGCGACCTTTGCCGTACAAAATAAGTGCGACTATGAGAAAACAATACCTTTCGGCACCGCTTCCTTTTCAGGGACAGAAGCGGATGTTTGCCAAGGAGTACATCAAGGTACTCCGGCAGTTCCTTGACAATACGACTGTCGTGGACCTGTTCGGTGGTAGTGGATTGTTGTCACATATCGCCAAGTGCCAGAAGCCGGACTCCACAGTGGTATATAATGATTTTGACGGCTACAGGCTTCGGCTGGAGTATATTCCGCAGACGAATGAACTGTTGGCGGAACTGAGGAAAATCGTGAACGTACCACGGCACAAGCCAATATTGGGAGAGGCGCGGGAACGCGTACTGTCCTGCATACTCAGGCATGAGCGTACCCACGGATATGTCGATTATATAACGCTGTCCTCGTCGGTAATGTTCTCAATGAAGTATGCTACCGAGTTCTCCGACTTTGAGAAAGGAACCCTGTACAACAACATCAAGGCTGCCGACTATCCGTCATGCAGCGACTATCTCGACGGACTGACCATTACCTCCTGTGATTATAAGGAGGTGTTTGAGCGATACAAGGATGTGCCGGGTGTGGTGTTCCTCGTCGATCCTCCATACCTGAGTACGGATAGCAAGACCTACAAGATGTATTGGAAGTTATCTGATTACCTTGACGTGTTGACCATTCTCTCCGGACATCGGTTCATTTACTTCACTTCGAACAAGTCTTCCATAGTGGAGCTTTGTGAATGGATAGGCAAGAACAAGAATATTGGCAACCCCTTTGAAAACTGCCACCACCGGGAGTTCAATGCCCACATGAACTATAATGCCACCTACACAGTCATGATGCTCTATAAAAAGGCTGGTTAAACACCGTTCAAGAACCAATTAAACACTATCAGACTATGAACAAGTACCACGACATCTTAGAAAAGATTATGCGCACAGGAAAGATGCAGCATAACAAGAAAGGCAATATTAAATACTGCCTGAATGAGCAGCTAACACTCACACCTGCCGACTTGCTTGATATATTTGAAAGCCACGGCATAGCCAGAAAGAAACTGAAGAACGAACTTCAACTCTTTATGCAGGGTGAACGGCAAGTGGAGAAATACCGCGAGGCGGGCATAAACTGGTGGGATTATTGTGGCTCCGTGCTCGTTAATAGTTACCCAACTTATTTCGAGAAACTTCCATCACTCATTGCGAAGATAAACAATGAGAAACGAAACAGTAAAAATTATGTGCTGTTTCTTGGAGAAACCAATGCCGAGAGTAATCAAGCCCCATGTCTGAGTCTTGTGCAGTTCCAAATAGACGAAGGCGAGTTAGTTGTTTCAGCCTATCAGCGCAGTTCTGATGGCAATTTAGGGCTTCCAGCCGACATCTATCATCTGTATTTGATGTCCAGACAGATAGACCTTCCTTTGAAATCTATAACTCTCAACCTTGCTAATGTGCATATTTATGAGAGTAATTTAGAACGAACACAAGAATTACTTGACGGAAATGAGAATGTGAAGTTTGAACTCAATGTATAGAAAAAGGTCGGTTTGAATATTTGGTTCAAACCAACCTTTTGGTATTGTGTGCGTTTCCATTTTGTTACATTTCGTTTTGCATGAAAAAATCACATTTCGTTTTATCAGAGCATCACATTTCGTTTTGCCGGATTTACATGGTCGTTCCCTGAAAATGGTTGACTTATTTTTTTTGCTGAAACTGATTTCGGTTGACATCGTTTTCGTCGTCATACTAGAATGAGTTGTCTTGACTTTTCAAAGATACTGATTTTAGTTGACTCTGGCAATGTGAGGTAGTTTGTCGTGGTATACCCCGGGCTTGTTTTTTCTTTCCTTAATTCCGCAACACTATTATAAATTAAACTTTTTAAGTGCCTGAGCAACAAAAAGTTGCTCAGGATTTTGCCATGTCAGAATTTTCACTTATCT
>OASD01000158.1_pt1 | contig 38201 bp, 27 predicted proteins | sample 1475531 | NCBI WGS metagenome assembly OASD01 (sample SAMEA3360668, study PRJEB22359) | human gut metagenome | biome: ENVO:urban biome; feature: ENVO:human-associated habitat; material: ENVO:feces | place: Bangladesh | collected 2011
CCCAAAGAGGAAAATGCTCCATGGGTTGGTTCTTCGGTTTCAAATTACATTTGATTTGTAATGAGAAAGGAGAGCTTCTCAATTTTATGATAACACCGGGGATGTTGATGACCGTAAGCCTTTGGAGTACAAAGCATTCATAGATTTCATATATGGCAAGCTGGTCGGTGATAAGGGGTACATCAGCAAGAATCTCTTCCAAAGACTGTTTGTGGATGGAATACAACTTATTACCAAGCTGAAAAGCAACATGAAAGGAGCTTTGATGAGCGTTTCTGACAGACTCTTACTCAGAATAAGAGCCATTATAGAAACGGTGAATGACGAGCTTAAGAATATTGCACAGGTGGAACACTCCAGGCATAGATGCTTTGATAATTTCATCGTCAATTTATTAGGCGCTATTGCTGCCTATTGTTTGTTTCCCAAGATACCGTGTATCAATGTACAAAGGACTATTGATACACAGCTTGCATTGTTTTGAATTCATCGAACTCACGTTATTTATTAAACAAGTATCCTATGACAAAATAAGGATACATATATACATAGAGAGAAATTCCTAATACTTCTGGTAATAATAATGCAAAAAGACCTAAAGACACATAGACAATTATATTATCATTAAAATATCTGTGAACGACTAATAATGCCATGCTACACCAAAAGATAGCCCACAAGAACCAAATTGAGTGTAAATAAGTAACAAGCTGATGACCAATGGGATGTCCCCCCCCCATATTATATGCGCATCCATTATGAGTAGATAAATAGAGTTCCAGATTATTATCGGTAAAACCAACTTTGTGAATCTTGACTTTACATTTTGGCCCCAAGAATGACTTTTTATCGTATGATAGAAAAGATATCCACTGATTAGCATAAACAATGGCATAGGGAAGCTATATATAGCTATAAATAAAGGGTTTTTGAAAAAATCCCCATTATTGCACTCAAATGAACCATATTGGATGTTATGCCCGAAAACCACTAATATTATAGCAATTCCTTTGACAACATCCAAATATAGATTTCGAGATCTTGGTTGAGATATATTTGACTGACTATCTTTTTTCATGTTATCGTTATTTCCAACAATAGAATAAATCACTTTTTTGGACTTATCATATTTTTGACAATAGATTTTCAACCTGTTTCGAATTAGATTCCAAGAGTAATCTTACAGTAGTACTTAATAAATGCTTCACAGAGAGTTCAACTCTTGCAGTCTTTATAAGATCTTATTTTCTTTGGCATCCCAAACGACACGTTCTATATGATGTCCATTGTGAATACTGCGTAATATTTCGACACAATCATTTCGTTTTTTTAGTCTAAGTTCTTAAGGCTGATGTCCTAGCGAGAGTCAAGGAGAGCGTTGCTTACTTGTCAGGGTCTCGGGGGCGGAAACCAATGAACTTATTAGCCAAAAATTTAGAACTTTGGTCGGTGGCTTTAAGCAAATTTTGGTATAATAAGCTATGCCAATATATTATTTTGCTATTCTACGTGTGCAAAGATAGCGAATAAGTTTGGTGGAATCAAATGATTAATAAGGAAAAATTATTTGATTCATATGCTTTAACCATCGTAAAGATGAGTGTAAAGTAAACTGTTTCGGGCAACTATAAAAAATAGTTTACCACAGTTTATTTTTATGGACAACAATAAATTCTAACAAGGAACACTATGCCTAACTTGTCAAAATAGGGAGAGTTTAACCTAGTCTGAGGTTACATTTTCAAAAGATGACCTATTGCAAAGTAAAAGGTGACGTATTGAGGAACAATAGGTCACCTTTCAGTTAATAATCTTAAAGCAGATTACTGAAGAAGTCAGGTATGTTATCTGAGGTCGATAATTTCCGCCTTATCAGTTTCTTTCGCATTGAAATGAAAAAGTTTATCGGGTTGCTTGCCGACTCGTATATTTGTGATATTGATAGTCACCCATTTACCATTTTGTAAGAATTTTATCTTTTGTGGCTGATAGCGTTTGTTGACGGTAATATAAATTTCTTGTAAACTTCGTGCAGGATGAATGGCCTTCAAATATATATTATAATTGGTACTGGCTTTCATAGAAATTTGATAGCCATTTTTATAGATGGTCATGAAACTATAAGGATTCATTGACATTCGCTGGGCTTCGTTTGGTGTGGATATATTAACCTCGTTGGTTTTCTTCATATATGTCCACTGCGTTTTTCCATCAAACCAGATTGTGGCCTGGGGAGTCAGGGTCTTAAATTTCTTGCCTTTTATAAAAATAGTACCTTTCGTGTTACCGTATTGTGAGCTGATAACAGAAAAGTTGGCCGATGCACCACCTGACTTTTCTAAAACTTTAGAAACTTTGTCAAGAACATTTTTTGCTTGATTTGAACTTTGTGCATAAAAATTTGTACACAATAACAATGCTAATGCCAAAAATGTAAATCTAATTGTTTTCATAACTTATTTATTAACTACGAAGGCGAGAAAGCATAACGTCTAAACTTGTTTCATCTGCAATTAATACTTCTCGTGGTTTTGACCCTTGTGCAGCACCAACAATACCCGCCTTCTCCATTTGATCCATTAGACGGCCAGCTCTATTATATCCAATGGAAAAGCGTCGTTGTATCATACTTGTTGAACCTTGCTGGTTCAGAACAATAGCTCTTGCCGCATCTTCAAAAAGCGGATCGATATTTTGTGTATCCAAACTGTCACCGTTCACATTGCCGTCTTCGGATATCGGTTCTGGGATTTCCAAAGGCTGTGTTGGCCCAACTTGCTCTGCGATGAACTTGGATATATTCTCAACTTCGGGCGTATCAACAAATGCACACTGAACACGGTTTGGTTCGCCACCATTCAGATAGAGCATATCGCCTCGACCGACGAGTTGTTGCGCACCCGGACGGTCAAGAATGATTCTTGAATCCATCATCGCACCAACCCTGAAAGCTATTCTGCCTGGGAAGTTAGCCTTAATGTTACCTGTTATAATGGTTGTGGTAGGGCGCTGGGTTGCAATAATCATGTGTATTCCCACCGCACGTGCCAATTGTGCGATGCGGGTAATAGGCATTTCAATTTCTTTACCAGCCGTTAAAATCAAGTCACCAAATTCATCGATAATGACCACTATATAGGGCATAAAATCATGACCCTCATGCGGATTTAACTTCCGAGTGAGAAATTTCTTATTGTATTCCTTGATATTTCTTGCTCCCGCTGCTTTCAATAGATCATAGCGTTCGTCCATCAGTACACATAGACCTTTTAAAGTCTTGACAACCTTTTGGACGTCGGTAATAATGGGTTCTTCCATATTTTCTTCAACAGAAGCCATGAAGTGCTTAGCTATTGGAGCATAAATGCTAAATTCAACCTTCTTGGGATCGACAAGAACAATTTTTAATTCGTTAGGATGTTTTTTGTAGAGTAGGGAAGTGATAATGGCATTGAGCCCTACCGATTTACCCTGTCCGGTCGCTCCAGCTACGAGTAAGTGTGGTATTTTAGCCAAATCAACCATAAACACATCGTTTGTGATAGTCTTTCCCAATGCGATTGGTAATTCCATACTTGAGTCCTGGAACTTTTTGGAATTAAGAATTGAATACATAGAGACGATGGACGGTTTCGCATTCGGCACTTCAATGCCTATCGTACCTTTCCCAGGCATAGGGGCGATGATGCGGATACCTATTGCTGCAAGGCTCAAAGCTATGTCATCTTCCAGATTCTTAATCTTTGAGATTCTCACTCCCTGCGCAGGGGTAATTTCATATAGAGTAATAGTTGGGCCGACAGTTGCACGAATACTTCGTATTTGCACACCAAAATCGTTTAATACCTTGATGATTCTATTCTTGTTCGCCTCAAGTTCTTCTTTATCGACAAAACTTATCTGTGCATCAGAGTCGTATTCTTTCAGCAAACTCAGGTTAGGGTATTTCCATTTAAGGAAAGGCTCATGCGGATTAATGGGCGTTGAGAGGTCCAAATGTCCAGCAACGGTTTTACCGCTTGCTTTTTCTTCATTCTTGGTTTCCTCTATTTCTAAACCGACTTCCTTAACTTCTGATGATGGTTCGTAAATTCGGGATTTTGATTTGTCATTGTCGTCGCCCAGAATGACATCATCCGAAAGATCAACTGTCTGTGGCGTGGTCTCAACAAAATCATCGAGGCCTTCTTCTGATGGTTCTTCGTTTACAGACTCTTGGGTGTCATTTGTATGGTTCACTATTGTAAACTTCACCTTATCCCGGATATATCCAACAGGATTTAATATTTTGCGAACAACCGTAATAGTCTCTGAAGTAAGAAAAGTAAGAAAAGCAAGCATCACTATGACAAGCAATGCTACCAATCCTGGTGCACCAATTATATTTTCTAAATACTGGACACAAAAAGCGCCGTGATCTCCACCAGGATTGAATACCTGTTCGCCCATTAGTGGGGTTAAAAACTTTGCAAATGCAACCGAACTCCATACCATGACCAAGGATGTGCCAAAGAACCATTTCCAAAGATTAGTCTTTTCATAGGCCTTAATCATCTTGACACTGCATACCACGATAAAAACAGGAATCAGGAAGGCAGGAATACCAAAGCATTTTGAAATCAAAAAGTAAGAGAGGATAGCACCGATAGACCCACAATAATTTTGAAATTCCTGAGCTTTATTTTCTATTTCTCCGGGGCGTAAGGCAGTAACAAGACTTTGATCGGCTTGCCCTGTCGAGAAATAGCTTATAAATGCAATGCAAATAAAGGTTGCAAGACATAAAAGTATAAGACCGAGTACAAAGCCTGTCTTGTCGTTGATGATATAATTAATGCCAATAGCTTCACTAAAAGTCGTGGATTTGCGCTCAGTTTTCTTTCTTGCCATTATACTATGTGTCTATTTTATTGCAAAAGTAGCAAATTTAAGCCGAAATCGAATATAATTCCATAACTTTTTTCTAATTTTGCAAGTGGAATAAGACTACATGACTACAATATTATATAATAAATTCGACAAAAAGAGTATTGCACTACTTCCAAGAGCAACGTTCCCAGGTAGAATCGTTGTTGTGGTAACACAATCAGAGGCTAATAAGGCTGTAAATTTTCTTCTCTCAAAGAGAATCTTGGGCATAGATACGGAGACTCGTCCGGTTTTCAAGAAAGGGCAACGGCATAAAGTGGCTTTGCTACAAGTTAGTACTCATGACATCTGTTTCCTTTTCCGCTTAAACATTATCGGTATCCCACAATGTTTAATTAGACTATTGGAAGACACGAAGGTGCCTAAGATAGGTCTGTCTTTACATGATGACTTCCTGATGCTACATCAAAGGGCAGAATTTAGACAAGGTCTTTTCATTGATCTTCAAGATTGTGTAAAAGAATTTGGGATTGAAGATTTGAGTTTACAGAAATTATATGCTAACTTGTTTCACGAACGCATTACCAAACGAGAACAATTATCAAATTGGGAAAATCAAATCCTGACTGACAAACAAAAGTTATATGCAGCTACGGATGCTTGGGCATGTATAAAGATATATGAACAATTAATGGACTTACAAAAAACACATGATTTTGAAATGATTCATACTGACAATTCTATAATTGAAAACATTTAACTCATGTGAAGGTCAAATAACAAATAGATTTTACTCATTGTCTATGTATAAAAAAATATATCTTAAGAAAGGAAAAGAAGAGAGTCTGCAAAGGTTTCACCCTTGGGTATTTTCTGGAGCAATAGCCAAGATTGAAAGTGGAGTAGAGGAAGGTGATATCGTACAAGTTTTTACTCATGAGAAAGAGTTTGTTGCTGTTGGGCATTACCAAATCGGCTCAATCGCAGTTCGTGTTCTTTCTTTTGATGATATAATTATTGATGAAAGTTTTTGGGAAAAACGCCTACAAGTAGCCCTGGATGTTCGTAAGGCCATAGGGGTAGTAGGTCACAATTCGTCCTCTGGATTTTTAAACACAACTTATAGATTGGTACATGGTGAGGGGGATAATCTCCCAGGGTTGGTTGTGGATGTATATGACAAAACGTGTGTTGTGCAGGCACATTCAGTAGGAATGCATGTTAATCGCTATGATGTATCCAACGCAATAGTAAAAGTGTTTGGAGAACAGATAGATAGCATTTATTATAAAAGTGATACTACATTACCTTTCAACGCTTGTCTTGGACAAGAGAATGGCTTCTTGTACGGGAAAACCGATAATAATGTAGCAATAGAAAATGGACTAAAGTTTAGAATTGACTGGCTCAAAGGTCAGAAAACAGGATTTTTCATCGATCAGCGTGAGAATAGAAGCTTATTGGAGACATATTCTAAGGGACGTTCAGTACTGAATATGTTTTGCTACACTGGCGGATTTTCCGTTTACGCAATGAGGGGTGGGGCGAAGTTAGTTCATTCCGTAGATAGTTCGGCAAAAGCTGTGGAGCTTACAGATGAGAATGTATCGCTCAATTTCCCAGGAGATAATCGGCATTTAGCTTTTTGTGACGATGCTTTCAAGTATTTGGATGAGAATGAGGGTAAATATGATTTGATAATTCTTGACCCACCAGCTTTCGCTAAACATCGTTCGGCATTACGTAATGGGTTGCGAGGCTATACGAGACTGAACGAAAAGGGGTTTGAAAAAATAAAAAGTGGCGGCATTATATTTACCTTTAGCTGCTCACAGGTAGTCTCGAAAGATCAGTTCCGTCAGGCTGTGTTTACCGCAGCTGCACATGCCGGCAGAAAGGTACGCATTTTGCATCAACTACACCAACCTGCTGATCATCCAATTAACATTTATCATCTTGAAGGAGAATATCTGAAAGGCTTAGTTCTGTATGTTGAATAAAGTCAGTAATTATATCGACCAGTTCCAATTATTGGATAAGAACAAACTCTATTTAGTAGCTTTATCTGGTGGGGCTGATAGTGTTGCACTTTTGCTGGCCCTTCATCAACTTGGGTATCGACTGGAAACTGTTCATTGTAACTTTAAATTACGTGGTTCAGAAAGTGACCGTGACGAGATCTTTTGTAATAATTTAGCTAATAAATTAAATATAAAACACCACATAATACATTTCGAAACAAATACTTATGCACAATTACATAAAGTAAGTGTTGAAATGGCAGCGCGAGAATTGAGATACAAATATTTTGAGAGTCTAATGGAGGAAATAGGCGCTTCTGGTATTTGTATTGCGCATCACAAGGAAGATTCTGTCGAAACAATATTACTCAATCTCATTCGCGGAACAGGTTTAAAGGGATTGACAGGAATAAAACCTATAAATGGGAATCTCATTAGGCCGCTTTTGCCTTGTACAAGACAAGAAATTGAACGATTCTTGAAGAAGAATCATCAGAACTTTGTTATTGATGGTACAAACTATGATAATGTTTTCCATCGTAACAAGCTAAGAAACTCAATAATTCCAATCATCAAAGAAATCAATCCGTCATTTGATGATTCGCTTTTGAAGTTAGCTTCCATTGTTTCAGGTGCAAGCCTGATTGTTGAAAATTCAGTCACTGAATACATCACGAAGATAGCACAATCTGAGTACTCTGACAAAGAAACTCTTATAGAGTGTATTAAGAGGGGCTCACTGCTTAGCAAAGTTTACTTCATAGATATCAATGCTGTGAAGGAATACTCATCTCCCAGCTATCTTTTGTATTTTATTTTATCTCCACTGGGGTTTTCTTCACCTCTAATTGATCAAATTGCAGAATCTTTAGACTCTCAAACTGGTAAAACATGGAAATCACATACTCATGAATTACTTCTTGATAGAGGTAAATTAATACTGTCTCGCATTATACCTTCTATCGAAAAGGAAATGAAAATACCAGAAGAGGGGAGATATGTCTTCTCGTCAGAACTGACAATCGTTTTTAAAAAACTTATTAGAGACAATAATTTTGTGATACCCACTACAAGTGAGAAGATTGCAATAGATGTCAGAAGAGTACAATTTCCTTTGCTTGTTCGGCCTATTCATGCGGGCGACAGGTTTATTCCTTTCGGCATGAAAGGCTCAAAGTTAGTGAGCGATTTCTTAACTGACATTAAAATGAATGTAATTGATAGACGCAAGCAACTCGTGCTTTGTGATGCTAGTGGGAATATTATATGGCTTGTCGGACAACGTCTTGACAACCGTTACCGAATAGACGAAACAACTGTAAATTTACTGTTAATACATATTGAACGGACTTTTGATTAAATTTTGCTACCTTTACACAAACTTTCATGGGTTTAACTTAGAATTGCTATAATTCTTTTGTATAACTAAAATTGTGTTGTATCTTTGTAGTAAAGTATATCATCAACTGCCATTCAAATGTTCTCAAACAAAATAAACATAATCATAATAATTTTATTGAGTTTATTGAACTCATCAATACAGGCTAAGGATTGGACTGCGGCGGACTTGCCTATGGTCCATTTGAAAGATGCCCGAAGATATGTTTGTGATCCTGAGAACATTTTGAAAAAAGCTATGCGCGACTCGGCAGACTTTTATATTTCGCAATTAAAACGAGAAAGTGGCATCGAATCTGTCTATGTAGTTGTTTCTCACGTTGCTGATGGCGATGTATTCCGAATCGCACAGGACATAGGAAATAAATATGGTGTAGGCGATAAAAAGACCAATCGCGGCCTTGTAGTTGTAATTGCCATTGATGACAGAAGCTATTTCATCGCACCAGGAGAAGGACTTGAAGGAGATTTGACCGACTTGGAGTGCGACTTGATTGGTCGTGAGTGTATTGTGAAGAATATGCGTTTAGGGAATGCTGACATGGCTGTGCTCTCAACGGCTAAGGCAATCTATTCCAAATTCAAGACCGGCAAGGTCAATTTGCAAGACAAACAAGAAGGATCATCTGATATCTGGGCTTTATTCGTGCTAATGATTGTAATTTTGTGGTTGTACTGGGCTTTTAAAGGGCGAGGTAATGGCGGTGGCAACCATGGTAACGTAAATCACGGCAGAGGATTCGGACCCATTATCTGGGGTAATCCCGGTCATCTAAATGATAGTAACTTTGGTGGAGGATTCTCTGGAGGTAGTTTTGGCGGTGGCAGTTTCGGTGGCGGTGGTGCTGGCGGAGGCTGGTAAATCATTCAAGAATAAACATTTATAATTTATAAACAAGAGTAAATATGAAAAGTAAGTCATTATTAATTTTAATAGGAATTGTTGTGGTATTTGGGCTTTGGGCATTTTCTGGCTATAATGGTATGGTGGATAAAGAAGAGGTAGTGACAACGGCTTTGGGAAATGTTGAGGCAGCCTACCAACGCCGTGCAGACATGATGCCGGCACTTGCCAAAATTGTTAAAGCTTATGCCCAGCACGAAAGAGGAACCTTTGAAGCTGTCACAAAAGCTCGCAATGCTGCCACTCAGGTTCATCTGGATGCTGAAAATCTTACACCTGAAAAGATGCAAGAATATGAAAATGCACAAAATCAGCTATCACAAGCATTCTCTCGGTTGATTGCAGTAGCTGAATCTTATCCAGAATTAAAGGCAAACGAAAACTTCTTATCCTTACAGAAACAAGAAGAGGGAACAGAAAACCGTATTAACGAAGCACGGAGAAAATATAACGAATCTGTGCAAGACTATAATCAGACTATTCGTCACTTTCCCAATACGATAATCGCCAATATCTTCGGCTTTGACAAAAAGACAAAATTCCAAGCGGCTGCTGGTGCGGAAAAAGCCCCTGATTTGGATATTTAATTCAATATCTCCCCAATAAAAATAATTAGCGTTGAGAGTTCCTGTCCCAATGCTAATTATTTTATATTGTAAATACTAAAATTTAGACAACCCCAACTTTGACAATAGTATCTTTTCAATACTATTCACAGTTGAAATTACTCAGGTCCTTACGAGTAGAGATAACGTTTAATTGACTTTTTAGGTGTCTTCTCAAATTCTTCTTCTCTAATCTCAAGTTCTGCTACCTTGCAATAACTTGGGATAACAATATTAAGCTGTGTTCGGTTCTCTTCCATTATGTTGCGAATATCGCTTTCGTTCAACCCTAAGGTTTTAGCTTCCTCATAGTCAGGATATACCAAGCCAACAAGCTTGTCGCCTCGTTGAACAACTAAGCACTCGCTGACTAGTGGGAGAGAATTAAGTTTATCCTCAACTTCTTCGGGATAAATGTTTTGACCATTACTTCCCAAAATCATATTTTTAGAGCGTCCCTTAATAAATACATTTCCATCACTGTCAATTGTAGCCAAGTCTCCAGTATGGAACCATCCATCCTTATCTATTGTTTTATTCGTATCTTCGTTATTTTTGTAGTAACCAAGCAAAACATTTGGTCCCTTAGTTAAAATCTCACCTGGTACATTTTCTGGGTCAGCGCTGTCAATTCGGACTTGCTGATGCAGGACAGCCCGCCCACAAGATCCCTCTACAAATGTTTTCCAATCACTATAGCAGATAATCGGAGCACATTCCGTAGCACCGTATCCAACCGTAAATGGGAAATTGATATCCTTTAGGAATGCTTCGATTTCTTTATTCAAAGCAGCTCCACCTACTATTATTTGATAAAGATTTCCCCCAAAAGCCTCATAAACCTGATCCCGTATTTTTTCTTTCACCTTCTTATTAATCATCGGCATGTTAAGAAGCAGCTTCATGCGGTTGTTTTGTATCTGTGGAAAGACTTTCTTGCGTATTATCTTTTCAATAACCAATGGAACCGTTATCATGAGAATTGGCTTTACATCTGCCAATGCTTGAGCAATAATTGCCGGAGAAGGCATACGTGTAAGGAAGAAAATATGGATTCCAGACATGAACTCAAAGATAAATTCAAAAGCCATTCCATACATATGAGCCATAGGTAAGATACTAATTACATTATCACCAGGCTTAACCATTTTTCCTAACACATTATTTGCAAAGTCAAGATTGCTCCACATGGCACGATAGGGTATCATTACACCTTTTGACCGACCGGTCGTACCACTTGTATAGTTAATCAAGGCTAACTCATCGCCATTTGCCTCACGATAATAATGGATATGTTCTTGACGGAAATACTTAGGGTATCTTTTCCCAAAAATCTCATTGAGGTGTTCTCTTGCATAAGTAAGTTTTTCTGTCCTGCTAACAATCAACGATAAATCAGGGAGATAGATAATTCCTTCAAGCGAAGGCATTTTGGTTGCATCTATCTGTGTGGAAACAACATCGCCAACAAATAATATCTTCGAATCTGAATGATTAACAATATTATGAACTTGATCAGGAGTAAACTCATGTAAGATGGGTACGGCTACAGCCCCATAAGTAAGAATCGCTAAAAAAGAAACTGCCCACATAGAAGAATTTCGCCCACAAATAGCAATCTTATCTCTTTTTTGTACTCCACTTGCTTCAAACATGATATGAAGTTTCTCGATTTTACGAGCCACATCATGATATTGAAGTGTTTTTCCTTTATAATCAGTTAATGCATCAAGATCCCAATTGGTGATGATGCTCTTTTCGATAATCTCGTTAAAACTTGGAAACTGTTCCATCGCTCATTTTTTATAATTGTGTGCAAAGTTAGAAAATTCCTTGCACATTTCAAAAAATAATGTGCAGTAATTTAACTTAATATTGTGTTTTTTTGATACGGGGAGTGATTCTTATTATATTTTAGCTGAACTTCTATGATTGGCTATTATCTCATGATAAACTATAACAATGGATTTTTGATTCAGCAATATTAAAAATTGTAATATATGTGGGTAAAAGTCAGAATATTTTTTACCTTTGTAAGGTTATAACCTGGTACAGATATCTTTAAAAATTACATTAATAGATAATTCTATGATAATTGAACAAGATATGTCTGTGTCGTGAAGTTAACAGTTAAAAATATGAGAACAATTATTTTTTGGTCCGCAATCATGCTGACTTCAATAACCATGATGGGACAAGATTTCCACTATCCACAAGCACCTAAAGATTCTACTGTGTATGATTATTTTGGCATCAAAGTAAACGATCCTTTCCGACCACTTGAAAATGACCGAAGTGCAGAGACATCTGACTGGGTAGAGGCTGAGAACGCCATCACAAATTCTTATCTGGCTAAAATTCCATTCCGCAAAAAACTTTTGGACCGACTGACTGAAGTTGCAAACTATGAAAAAGTGGGAGTCCCATTCGAGAAACATGACAAATGGTATATTTTTCGCAATAACGGTTTACAGAACCAGAGTGTGTTATATCAAATGGATCGGCTAAATGGCGAGCAACGCGTTTTCTTAGATCCCAATAAGTTAAGCAATGATGGAACGGTGGCTTTACAAAGCACAACTTTCTCAAACAATGGGAAATACATGGCTTATGTAATTTCGCGTAGTGGCAGTGATTGGCAAGAGATTTATGTGAAGGATGTAGCAACCGGCTCTGTCTTGGATGATCATATTATGTGGGCAAAGTTTAGCGGAGCAGTTTGGTGTGGCGATGGTTTTTATTACAGCGCCTACGATGCACCTACCCAAGGAAAGGAGTTTAATGGAATAAACGAAGTACACAAGATATACTTTCACAAAATAGGAACTCCCCAGAGCGAGGATGTTCTTTTCTATCAGAATCCTTGTTATCCCCTTAGATTCTATAGCGTGAGTATCAATGAGGATGAAACTTTGATGTTCCTCTATGAGAGTGGTGGCGGATCAGGAACTAATCTCTACGTCAGAGATCTTCGTGTGCCTAATTCGCAATTCATTCAGATGACCTCCAATATGGACATGCAGTATTCCCCGATAGAAATAATTGGAGAGAAAATCTATATGTTCACCAACGATGGAGCGCCAATGAATCGACTGATGGTGACAGACTTGAAGCATCCGGCATTTAAAGATTGGAAGGTTGTTGTGCCAGAGTCGTCGGAAGTTCTCGAAGATGTCACGTTCGTGGATGACAAAATGATCCTTTCCTATAGTAAAGATGCTTCCAGTCACGCTTTTCTTTACACATTGGAAGGCAAACTGATCCGGGAAATAAAGCTGCCATCGTTGGGTAGAGCAAGATTTTATGGTAAGCGTCAGCACAAGGAATGTCTCTACAGTTTCTCATCCTTCACTGTCCCAGGAACAATTTACCAGTATGATGTAGCCACAAATTCAAGCTCTGTTTATGCAGCACCAAAAGTAAACTTCGATGCCAGCAAATTTATTACCGAGCAAGTCTTTTTCAGTAGTAAAGATGGTGCGAAGATACCAATGTTCTTGACTTACAAAAAAGATTTGAGACGAAACGGCAAAAACCCTGTATATCTTTATGGTTATGGAGGTTTCAATATCTCTTTGTATCCTAATTTCTCCTCCATGCGTATCCCATTCCTTGAAAATGGAGGTATTTATGCTCAGGTAAATCTTCGTGGAGGAAGTGAATATGGAGAAGAATGGCATTTGGCTGGTACAAAAATGAACAAACAGAATGTGTTTGACGATTTTATCTCTGCAGCTGAATGGCTTATTAAAAACAATTATAGCAACAAGAACAAACTTGCAATTGTTGGTGGCAGCAATGGCGGTTTACTTATTGGTGCATGTATGACCCAGCGTCCTGATTTGTATAAAGTCTGTATTCCGCAAGTGGGAGTTATGGACATGCTCCGCTACCACAAATTTACGATTGGTTGGAATTGGGCTCCAGACTATGGCACAAGTGAAGACAGTAAAGAAATGTTCGAATACCTAAAGAGTTATTCCCCGCTGCACAATATTAAACCGGGCACCATTTACCCTGCAACTCTTGTTACTACTGCTGACCATGACGACCGTGTCGTACCGGCGCACTCATTCAAATTTGCGGCAACTTTACAAGAATGCCATGGAGGAACTGCACCCGTACTAATTCGTATTGACAAAAAGGCTGGACATGGCGGGGGAAAGCCACTTAGCAAGCAGCTTGAAGAATATGCTGATATCTATGGATTTGTGATGTATCATTTAGGCATGAAAATCAAATAAGCATAATTATTTTGAAGCATTCACGGCTTGAACACTATCATTGCTGTGAATGTTCCAAGAATACACAATAGGTAAAGTGACTTTCAATCTTTGAAATCATTGGGGAAAATTATTAAGATACTAATGAATAACCTACCTAATCGTTTGTTTGATGAAAGAAAGAAATAAGAGTAGTAATGGGGGAATGTTGAGTGTGATTGCCGCTTTGGGTGCAAACATTCTTGTGGCAATATCTAAGTTTATTGGCTATGCAATTTCTGGTTCTGTTGCAATGCTTAACGAATCCATTCACAGTGTCGTTGATTGTGCTAATCAAATATTACTTCTTATTGGCGATAGGCAATCAAAGAAAGGAAAATCTGCCATTCATCCTTTTGGACAAGCGAGGGCGAAGTATTTCTATAGCATCATCGTTGCCATGATGCTATTTTTCTGCGGAGGTGTACTTGGTATCATGGAAGCTTCTGAAAAGATTCTTATTGCAGAACATTATGTAGAAAAATCATGGATTGTACTTGCTATCCTATTGATTGGTATTATCATAGAATCATTCAGTCTGCACATAGCTCTAAAGGAAATCAAGGTACTAAACAAGGAAAAACTACCTCTCTATAAATTCTTAAAAGAGAGTCGTCATAGCGAAATTTTAATTATTTTTGCCGAAGACAGTTGTGCGTTAATTGGCTTGTTGTTAGCTATTATCGGAACAATTCTAAGCTTCCTGACTAACAATGCTTTCTACGATGCTCTCTCTGGCTTGTTGATTGGTATATTATTATGTTCTTCGGCCTTATTGCTGGTAAGGGAGTTTTACAGCCTCTTGGTAGGGGAGAGCGTTTCAAACAAGGACTTGGCCCTGATAAAACTATCCTTTAGTAGACCTGAAGTAACTAAGTTAATCGATATCAAGACAATACACCTTAGCCCAGTCGATATTTTTCTTGCAGCAAAAATAGATGTAAATGCTGGTGATCAAGAGAAGATATCTCAGCTAATAAACGATATTGAAAGAAATATCAGAGGCGATTTCCCTGATTATACAGTATATATCTATATTGAAACAGATAAGTTTCAAAATGACTATCATAGGGATATTTAGAGAATTTATAACTAACTGTTTGTCAGTGTGATGTATTTTTCGTCATCTTGCATGGGGAATTAGCTGAAATTCCCCACATAAAAAACCTTCTTTGCAATGGCAAGCAACAGGTAATTGGAGATATCAATCAATATTAGCGAGAAGACTACATTCTAGCTCGCTCCGTAGAACAACTTGATATGCAGTTGCTTTATCCATTTGAAGAAGCATTCCTCTTACCAGTGTTCTCGGTGGAGTTTTGCTATAGTCAGGTAGGAGTGAAAAATAAATAAGAAGATATATAATTCTCAATTGTTACAAAATTTAACTAATTTAATTTGTAATTTGTTCAAATTTCATTTACCTTTGTTGCATCATTTTGATAAATTAATAATTTAAAATACAAGTACATTATGAAGAAATACGAATGTGAGACATGTGGATATGTCTATGATCCAGCAGTAGGTGATCCTGATGGTGGCATTGCCCCTGGTACAGCTTTTGAAGATATTCCTGATGATTGGGTATGCCCATTGTGTGGAGTAGGCAAGGACGATTTCATTGTAGTGGAAGAATAATTGCTATTCAATATGAAATGCGAAGAGGATATGACAACTGTCATATCCTTTTTTTATAGTTTGCTTTTGAATATTGTTTATTGGTAAAGGCTTAATTTATAACATTAAAAAAGGACTTAGAATTAATTCTAAGTCCTTGGTGATTCCGGAGGGATTCAAACCCGCAACCTCTTGATCCGTAGTCAAGTGCTCTATTCAGTTGAGCTACGGAACCATTTTAAATGGTGCAGTCAATACTTGATTTCTTAATTGCGTGTGCAAAGGTACTGCTTTTAGCTGATTCCACCAAATTTTTAACCTTGTTTTTTTACTATTTCTGATTTTCGTCATGCAAAACTGGTAAAGTTATATGGTAACAAACTGCTACAAAGCGTATTATGCAGATAAGTAAAAATGTCGTTATCACCGTCAATGTTATACTGCAATTGAGATTAAACATTCCCCAATAAAGCAATCCTCCGGCAACGCTTGCTATAGCATATATTTCTTTATGAAAAATCACTGGGACGTTGTTTAGCAAAACATCTCGGATGATTCCTCCGGCAACTCCAGTAATGCAACCCATGACAATAGCTAACCAAAAAGGATACCCCATGGTTAACGTTTTTTGCAGGCCGGCAATAGTGAAGAATGCCAAGCCTAGGGTGTCGAACACGAACCATGCATTGTCCAATCGCTTCATCATCTTCCTAGATATGATAGCTAAGACCAATGCTAATGCTGTGAAGAGTAGATATCGTATATCAGTAGTCCAGAACGGGGAAACGCCAAGCATCACATCGCGGATTGTACCGCCCCCGATCGCTACGGTAAAGCCGCATACATATCCTCCGAACCAATCAAAATGCTTTGCTGCTGCATGTCTGATTCCTGATATAGCGAAGGCAAATGTACCCAAAGTCTCAATAATCACCTGTAATGTATGTACAAGTTGCGGGTCGTTATATGTCATTAAACTTGATTGAAGCTGAAATTATTGGTTTACTACGTTTTGAGGCGTTCCAGCAAGGAATGCCTTGATATTTTCTTCTGCAATTTTCATCAGTCGCATTCTAGCCTCAACTGTTGCCCAGGCTATATGTGGGGTGATAAATGCATTAGGTTGCTTGATTAGGGGATTGTCTTTATGTGGTGGCTCGTCAGTCATCACGTCAGCGCAATATGCTTTTAATTGCTCGCTTTCAAGTGCTTTGGAAACAGCTTGCTCGTCAATTAGTCCCCCTCGGCCCGTATTGATAAGAATAGTTCCTTTGTGCATTTGCCCTAACGCCTCTGCGTTGATCATTTTTGCGTTTTCTTGGTTGAGTGGGCAATGGAGCGTGATAACGTCTGCCGTGCTATACAATCCTTCTAATGTCGTTTTGCGAATCCATTCGGGCAAATCGCTGCTGTTCTTGCTAGTATAAGCCGATATGTCCATTCCCAAGGTATGTCCAATGCAAGCTACTTTGTAACCAATATTTCCAAGCCCGATGATACCCAAAGTCTTGCCAGCCAATTCAATTAAGGGCTTGTCCCAATAACAGAATAAGTCCTTACTGCTCCAAATTCCCTTTCGGGTTTCTGTGGAGTAATAATCAACGTGTGTTGCTATGTTGAGCAAATGAGCAAACACAAATTGAGCTACGCTATCGGTGCTGTAGGCAGGGATATTGGTTACGACAATGCCTTTTTCTTTGGCTGCAGCTATGTCGATATTGTTAAACCCAGTTGCAAGTTCGCCGATGTATTTTAATTTTGGCAATTGGCTGATAATATCTTTGTTCAATTCAATTTTATTGACAAGGAGAATTTCAGCATCTTTTGCTCTTTCAATAATTTGTTCTTGGGAAGTGTTGTTATATACAACCAAGTCACCAAGTTGCTCGAATGCCTCCCAAGATAAATCACCAGGATTAGCAGCATATCCATCTAAATCAACTATCTTCATTTTCATTATTTTTATTGTTATTTGCAAATCGATTTCCCCAACATTGTATCATCCATTGATAATGTTTTTCCTCCTGAGGAGAATGCTGTGGAAACCAAAAACGTTTATTTTCAAGCGAATCGGGTAAATATTGTTGCTCCGTAAAATGTCCGGGATAATCGTGAGGATACTTGTAGCCATCATTGTACCCTAAGGAGGACATCAACTCTGTTGGAGCGTTGCGGATAGGGAGTGGCACAGGTAAATTGCCAGTTTTTTTTACTTCATCTAACGCTGCGTCAATGCCAAGATAGGCAGAGTTGCTTTTTGGTGAGACGGCTAAATACACCGTGGCTTCCGCCAGTGGGATTCTGCCTTCTGGCCAGCCGACTTTCATTACTGCATCGAATGCAGAATTTGCAAGAAGGAGAGCATTGGGATTTGCAAGTCCTATATCTTCCGCAGCACTGATGATTAGTCTTCTTGCTATGAATTGTGGATCTTCTCCACCTTCAATCATACGGGCCATCCAATATAATGCGGCATCGGGATCACTACCTCTGATGGATTTTATGAAGGCAGAGATGATGTCATAATGCATTTCCCCGTTTTTATCATAAGCTAAAGGAGATTGTAGAAGACATTTTACGACCTCCTCGTCTGTGACTATAATATCATTGCCATCTGTCGATTCAACAATCAGCTCCAATATGTTCAAAAGTTTTCTGGCATCGCCACCGCTATACCTTAACAAGGCACCTGTCTCTGCTAAACTGATATTCTTCTTTCTGAGACAAGTATCATGCTCTATCGTATGTTTCAGCAAACTCAAAAGGTCTTCTTTGTTCAGACTATTCAGTACATAGACCTGACATCTTGAAAGTAGAGGTCTGATAATCTCAAATGAAGGGTTCTCTGTAGTTGCGCCAATAAGGGTGATTACTCCTTTTTCTACTGCGCCCAACAGGGTGTCTTGTTGTGATTTTGAGAACCGATGAATCTCGTCAATGAACAAGATTGGTGAGGCAGAGTTGAAAAAACGTCCGTTTTTTGCACGTTCGATAACATCACGAACATCTCTCACACCACAGGTTACAGCCGATAGGGTATAAAACGGAACCTCAAGTTTGTTAGCAATAATTTGTGCCAAAGTTGTTTTTCCTACTCCTGGGGGGCCCCATAATATAAATGAAGATATGCGCCCAGAGTCAATCATCTTGCGTAAAACAGCACCCTTGCCAACCAAATGTTTCTGGCCGAAATAATCATCAAGCGTGTGAGGTCTCATTCTTTCTGCTAAAGGCGACATATCCTAATACATTATTTATATTGCAAAGATAATAAAACTATTTAATATTGGCTAACAGAATATTTGTTTTTTATTGCCACTGCTTTTTTTTATTGAAATGTTTGGAAGTTACCCGTTTTGTATTTAATTTTGCATCGTTTTAAAAATGTTATTTGAGGAATAAACAGAATAAGATTAATATATGAAGCGACAGGGAAAGACACTCTCATTGAAGACTTTGACCAAGAGTAATGTTTGGGATATCCAGGAAAATGATGTTTTCAGATTGTGGGCGCAGGCTGAACGTGATGCCGACCTGAAAGATAATGAACGTCACTTTCTGGAGGTCATCAAAAGTGCTTTTACAGTAGAGGAAATCAAAGTTGACAAGGCTGAAGTCATTAGAAAATATGAAGAAAGAGGCTGCAAGGTAGGGCAGGTTCGTTTAGATGAAAATACTACAGTTAAATGGGCTATTAAGAAAAAGAACATTATCAGAATTAATGATTTAAGCAAAGATAACATACACCATATCTCCGCAAGGAAGCTTATTGAGGTGCTTGAGCGGAATTTTGGAGGTGGTTGGGAAAGTTTACCACAATCCGTTCAAGATATTATCCAGAGTGCTTTCGAAATTTCGACAACGACTTTGCCAACTGAGCGTTTGAAGAAGGCGGGAGGACTTTATGAAAAGAAGTTGAATGACGGATTTGAAGTGCTGGAACTTACCAAAGGTTCATGGACTGAAGCTATCTTCGTAAAAGAGCTCTCGAAATTAGATGAAGAAACCTTAGGTGATTTTGATGATGATGCAGATATTATGAAGATAAATTCCAAGTTGTTGGACAATAGTGATTTGGATGACGATTTACCAGATGAAGATTCATTGTTGGATGATGATACGTTCGATGAAGACAAGCTGACCGAGGAAAGTTATCATACTACTTTTGATGCTAACTCTGAGGAATTGGATATAGAGGATGAGGATGTGTCTGATGATGATTTCTAATGCTTTAAGTTTTACGTCAGAAATAGAATTAAACCCCAAAAGTTTGTTGCAAGCTTTTGGGGTTTAATGTAAGACATAACCAGTTCTATTCTCTGTTTTTATCTCATTAGAATGGTTTCATAAATTTCTTTTTATTTTGAATATATACACCTCTTGGTAGGCCTTTCCTTCTATCTCCTACAAATTTTCCGTCCGTTGTATAGATTTTGTTATCGTTTTCTTTTTCCTTTAGAGATGGTGTCACGGCATTTCCAATATTGGTTGGCCTTAAATCCTTTTTTAAATAATTAAAAGAAATACTGCCGTTAGTGTCCTCTTGGATGTTGTATATTGGTTTTTTGAGTATGCCATAATTCATGGTCACGCTTATCAGAGAGTCAACATTGCTTGTTCCAGGGAAAGGATCGCCGGCATGTTGAGCCTTATATTGTTTGGGTGTGTATTTTTTGTTGTAAGATGTCACTAAAAGTCCATCGGCTGGAACAATTGTCATACCTGGTTTTCCAGGGGTGTCATTTACATGATCGCTCATGTTCACTTTGTCTTTTTCGTAGTTAATGCGATAGACAAGCATACCGTGTCCAATTTTATTGTACAATGCTTGATACCATCCAGAATTAGGAAGGTTGTGTAGCATAAGATATTCCCTCGAATCATTACTGAGTACTTTGGTAGCTTCATTGGCTTGCAGTGTGACTTTAACAGAGTCATCAGCAAGAGTTTTCACGCTTGACCACCCCATGACCTCCTTCTCCCACGGGGTATATGGGGTAGGTGTGTACCCCGCATCTGTATATTCTCCTCCATCCATCAAATCCCAATACTCCATGGCTTGATTGTCGATTTGGGCAAGTTTTTTATAAGAGTAGAAGTCAGGTAGTCCCATTGTATGTGAGAACTCATGACAGAAAAGCCCGATACCATTGATTGCCTTTATATGATCTCCACTTGAATTTACAAGGTTTCTTGTATAATTGAGCTCGTTGCTGACCCCATATCTTCTGATTGACACCCCGTCAAGTGTGAGTCCCGTGCCAATCCATGATGATTTCGGCCATATATCAATCGATTGATTACCAACCGATTGAGAATATCCAGCAAAAATAATATATACTAAGTCAACGATGTCGTCTCCATTGTTGTCGTAGTCTTTGAAATTAACACTATCATCGACAGCTTTGCAGGCCTCATTTATCATTTCTTTGATATTGACATCTTTGGTTTCCCCACTGTCAGAACCATAATAACTGAGTGGCTTGGATAGTTTGATGGGACCCACGACATCGAATGAGGGGGTAAACTTACCACCGCTCATGTCTTTGAAATATTGACGCACGCTTCCATAGTTGCGATCTTCGTAAGTGTCGTATCTTTCCAATTTACCCTCCTTGTTCAGATATTGGTTGAAACTTTTCTTGGGATTTGACATGTAGAATGGGGAATCGGAAAACTCAACTAATATCGTGAGGACTTTGGGACTACCCATGTGAGGGAAGTAGGGCGGATTTGTACTTCCTATTTCTAAAGTCCTTCTGGCATTCAGTTTATTATTGACTGTTTTGAAGAATAGTTTTTTATTCTGATGATTAATTAGTCTCTTCTCTGTCCTTGTCCGTAGATTTGAATTGTGTGCCAGTTGAAGTGTGGACTCCAATTCACCAGCTTTGCTCACTTGGGCAATGCAGTATCCCTTCCCTGTCTCCAACACCAGTGCGCCGTCAAGGGTCGTTATCCAGCTGAAATGCTCATCTCCGTATAATTGTAGAGTGAGTGTCGTTCCATCAGGTTGCAGTACTTCAAAAGGGGTTGTAATTGCTTTGCTCGCTCTCGTAACAAAGGTGACGAGCAGAAGACATAGTGTAAGTATAACTCTTCTCATATTGTTGGTTTTTATCTATTTGTTCTTATATAATTTTCTTCTACCAAAAAAATATTGGCCTTTGGCACGTGTTCTATTGCCATATTGTATCGCATGATGCGGACAATGATGGTAGCAAGCAAAGCATGTAAGGCACCTGCCGTTGTGAAGCCATACCGGCTTATGCTCCAATCCGCCTTCAATATCATTCACGGGGCAAACCTCAGCACAAATCCCGCATCTAACACATTTTTCATCTACGACTCTGAAAGGCTTGTCGGTGATGAGAAATTTTTGAAAAAATGCCCCCACAGGACCAGAGAAGAAATCTGGGACGGGCCCTCTTGTAAGTTCATTCCAGCCTAATGGACCATTTTTATCCACTGGTTTGCGCTCATTGATGATGGCTGCAAACTCGTTGATTTGCTCTTTTGCTGTTTCTATTTTCAGTTTTTCCTTCTCTTGGGTGTCGACGTCCATACCCGGAAGGCCAACATACGATTCTGGCATGATGATAGAGGCAACGGCACTGAGGCGCAATTCGCAACTTGAGTTTATCTTTTGGAAGAGGCTTCTGAATCTTTCCATTGTCCTTCCGATAGAATCCCCAGTAGTAAGCAGACAAAAGCTGTAATGCGCTTCATTGTCGGTAGTTTCAACTTTAAGCCTTTCTAAGAACTCTGTTAAAATCCGTGGTATCCTCCATCCGTGAACGGGAAACACAAAGCCTATTATCTCATTCTCTTTGAGTGAGTAACTACACGTGTCCCTTATCGCATCTGAGATATTAACAAGCTGTTCTCCAGTTTTGTTCTTCAACTCTGTTGCCGCCCAACGACTGTTTCCTGTTGCAGAAAAGTAGAATATCATAAGGCAAAGATAAGGATAAATTCTGAATATTCAAATATGTAGATAATATTTCTTGTTAATTTTAAAATGATGATTTTAAGGTTAGCTCTCAGGTTGGAGACGAAAAATTGTGAGAAATTACCTTTATTGAGTATTCTGGCATTATTTTTTAGCGTTTGAACATCACACAATCAATCATAAGGAAACATCATCAAAATGCCAATCTATAATATGCTGATAATCAATGTGATGAATAACACTATTCAAAAGGTCAGCTATTGTCATGTGAGAGGTCACCTTTTGTGTGACGAAAGGTCATCTTTTGATCTGCCATGTCTTACCTCTCCACCAATGATGTGCTAATGCTTTTCTACAGAATACAAAGGCATTAAGATGGTTATTACTGGATATTTAGATATGATGAGGAATGCGTAAAAGATTGTTGCTTCCAGGTGGACTTCAATGCGTGGATGGAATCTCATCGTATTGTTCTCGATTGGTGAGAATTCCCGCTTAACCTAACTGCTCATTAGCCTTGCATGATGATCGGGCAGTCTAACCACTGCGGAGTGAATGGAGGCTGGCATGCTACGATGTCTCCAAATTGGGGGTTAGACTTCTTATCTAATAAAACCAGTTTAGAGTTAATTGAAATAGCTAAACGAGTTGGCTTTCAAAATTTCAATGTGTGTTTTGATTGCTACGATTTTATTTTGATATGCGAATTTATTTGGTCTATTATTAGCTAAGGCACGTGAAAAATTTGTAACTTTGTACTTGTTAACCTTATATCGAATGAAGAAAGACCTAAGTTTGCAATTGTATCCTCTGGTAAAGTTAGCCTTCTCGCTTATTATGGGAATGCAAATCGAGACCTGGTTCAATATCTCTTTCGGAGGATGGATTGGACTGATGGTTGTAAGTTTGGTTATTTCTTGTCTTGTACGGAATGCCAAATTCCTGAAGAGTATTGGGCTTTTGTTTTCAGTTGGTTCGTTGGGCGGATGCCTCATGGGACAAGCGATAAATAAGACAAACATAGATTTGCCTTCACAACCCATTTTGTACGATGCTATTGTCTTGACCGAGCCTGTAGAACACGGCAGAGTCATGAAGATGGATTTGGGCATTTTGAAAGATGACGTCATGTTCAAGGCGAAGGCTTCCTTGTTAAAAGACACTGTAGCTGCTCGATACAAAAGACTTCATGTGGGCGATGGAATGCGCATATATTCCCAATTGGAGCATCCTGTAAATTTTATTGATTCAGACTTTGATTATCCTTGGTGGTTGAAAACTCATGGCTATGTGGGAGAAACTTTTATTTACTACAAAAATTGGAATAAAGTTTCTCTTGATTTGCGGAAACTTAGTTATTGGAATCGGGCTTTGCTGGTTGCGAAACAGGTCAGAAAACGTCTTTTAGATCAGTATCATTATGCTCAAATAGAAGGAGATAATCTGGCTGTTTTATCTGCGATGACGGTTGGTGATAAGACGTTGCTAAGTAGAGAGTTAAAGGATGATTATTCCGTTTCTGGTGCAAGTCATGTGCTTGCTTTGTCAGGTTTGCATTTAAGCATTATCTATGGAATTTTATTTTACATTCTTTCCTTGTGCAAAGGTGTTGTGGGAATGCGCTTTTTACGGAAATTTGGAATAAAGGAAATCATCATTATGGTGGCGATATGGACATACGTGGGCATTGTTGATTTCTCACCATCGGTTGTACGTTCTGCATTGATGCTTACCATATATTCTATGGTGGCATTGTTGAATAGAAATAAATTATCAGTCAATACTTTGGCGTTGGCTGCAATCATTATGTTGATTATCCAACCATTGAATCTTTTCGATGTCGGCTTTCAATTATCTTTCATGGCGGTATTGTCGATTACATTATCGTCATCATTGTTTTATCATCTAATTTCTGCTGAGTTTCTACAACGATTCTGGATGTTAAAATGGATATGGGGGATGTTGGCGGTTTCCATTGCCGCACAATTGGGCACCGCTCCACTTGTGGCCTACTATTTTGGGAGATTCTCTTGTTATTTTCTCATTACTAATATGGTGGTTGTACCGTGTGTCATGTTCATTCTTTATCTTGCTGTTGTCATGTTCGCCACCGTCTCATTGCCACAAATTCATCAGGTAATTGCCGAATTAGTGGTGATGCTGACAAATCTAACAAATATGTTCTTACATTGGGTATCCTCCTTACCAGGGGCCAGCATCGACAACGTTCAAATATCAGGCTTACAGGTTTTTCTCATTTATGTTTTTTTGTTTTGTTGTTGGCTCTTGTCTATTTTCTTCCATGAAAGACTGAAATTTCATTAAATTTTTTCTATCTTTGTACCTACTTATGCAGAGGTATTTTATCAATTTCTCTTATGACGGGACTCATTATCATGGGTGGCAAGTTCAGCCAAATGGAATTTCGGTTCAAGAAGTTTTGGAGAAGGCCCTGTCAACTCTATTGCGAGATGAAGTCAAGGTGGTGGGTGCTGGTAGGACTGATGCCGGTGTTCATGCCAGAATGATGATTGCCCATTTCGATTTGTCAAGTTTGATAAATGCTGAACAGTTGGCATATAAATTAAATCGCTTGTTGCCGAGGGATATATCTGTAACTGAAATTTATCCTGTTGATGGTCATTTACATGCACGGTTTTCTGCCACGTCTCGTACTTACCATTATTATATCCATCGTTCGAAAAGTCCTTTTTTGCAGCAATATTCATGTGAAATGAATTATGAGTTGGATTTTGATAAGATGAATGAGGCTGCCCAGTATCTGTTAGGAACAAAGGATTTTAAGTGCTTTTGCAAGTCTGGTGCCGATGTGCGGACAACAATCTGTACAATCACTGAGGCAATATGGTATCAACTCACCCCTCCAAATGACAATACAGGCGGAATAAGCGACTGTCAGTGGTGTTTTGTCATTACTGCCAATCGGTTTCTGCGGAATATGGTGCGCGCTGTCGTCGGAACACTTGTGGATGTCGGGCGCGGAAGACTGACTTTGGAGGAATTTATGCAGGTTGTTGATGAGGGAAAGCGAAGTGATGCCGGTGAGAGTATGCCTGGAAAAGCATTGTTTCTGTGGGAAGTTAAGTATTGATACTGTTAATTTTATGGGATAACCCAAACCCAATTATTTTGTATAACCTATTGTTTGACAATAAAATACAATATTTTTATGTTTGTTTTCCTCTTGAATTAATAACAAAAGGAATTAGAATTGATATAAAATTGATTTTTCTTTGATGATTCACAATAATATGTTACTTTTGCAACTAAACAAACAAATTTGTTATGAAGAATATTTTTCGCGGCTTAGGTGTTGCTCTTGTCACACCGTTTGCTACAAATGGTGATATTGATTATAAGGCTCTAGAGAATTTGGTTGAGTATCAGCTCAACAATGGAGCTGATTTCTTATGTATATTGGCAACAACAGGAGAAACTCCCTGCTTGTCTTCAGAGGAAAAAAAAGAACTGACAACGTTCATAAAGTCAGTTGTCAAAGGTCGTGTTCCCATCCTAAAGTATTGTGGAGGCAATTATACTGCCGCTGTTGTAGAGGAGATAAAAGAATCGGATTGGCAAGGAATTGATGGAATTCTGAGTATATGTCCTTACTACAACAAACCGAGTCAAGAAGGTCTTTATCAACATTTTAAAGCCATTGCCGAAGTTTCGCCACTACCAGTTGTCATGTATAATGTCCCTGGTAGAACGGGGGTGAACATGACAGCTGAGACTACAGTGAGAATTGCTACTGATTTTTCTAATATTGTCGGAATAAAAGAGGCGTCAGGGGATTTGGAGCAGATAGATGAAATCATGAAACGAAAGCCTAACAACTTTGAGGTTATCAGTGGTGATGATGCTCTAACTTTCCCAATGATAGTTAGTGGTGCAGTTGGTGTTATCTCTGTTATTGGCAATGCCCTACCAAAGGAATTCTCAAGGATGATTCGTTTGGAATTCAATGGGGAATTTGAAGCGGCAAGAAAGATTCATCATCAATTTACTGAACTTTATAAATTACTATTCGTTGATGGTAATCCTGCGGGGTGTAAGGCTTTGTTAAGCGATATGGGAATGATTGAAAATGTGTTGCGTCTCCCGTTAATTCCTACCCGAATAGAAACAAAACAAAAAATGAATGAGATATTAAAAGGGATGAGACATTAAAGTCTCACCCCTTTTTACTTTTTGTTAGATGTATTTCTATAATGCATTTGGTATAGTTATTTCGCCTGCAATAGATTGGTTCATGTATTGGCGGATTGTGTCTGGGTCTGAGAAGCGTGCTTGCAGGTGCATAAGTTTTGTTACAGCAGCCTCCACTGTGCTATCATAACCTGTAACAATCCCTGCTTCTTTCAGGTGATATCCAGCATCGTACCGGCTCATTTCTACTTGTCCGCTTATACATTGGCTGATGTTCACAACCACAATTCCTCTCATTGATGCCTCCTTCAATTGTTTCAAGAGCCACGGAGTCTGTGGGGCATTTCCGCTACCGAATGATCGCATGACTATGCCTCGAAGCCCTGGTGCGTCGAGTGCGTGTTTGACGATATTTTCTTCTAAACCTGGGTACAAAGAAAATACCATTAGATTATTATCAAGGCCTTGATGGGGAATCATCGGCTTGTTGAAGTCTGGTTTGAGAATATGGTGCTCTTGGAATGTAAAATTAACACCAGCTTCGCATAAATGAGGGTAATTGAATGAGTCAAAGGCATTGAACTCTTCGGCATTTTGCTTGGTTGACCTGTTGCCACGAAGCAAGTGCCCATTAAAGTAAATACAGACTTCAGGGACCATTGGAGTTCCGTCAGCTTTATAGGTGGATGCCAACTCAATACTGGTCATCAAATTTTCTTTTCCGTCAGTTCTTAATTGTCCGATAGGCAGTTGTGATCCAGTCAAGATGACAGGTTTTGTAAGATTCTCACACATGAACGAAAGCACCGACGCAGTGTAGGACATGGTATCTGTTCCATGCAAGATGACAAATCCGTCGTATTGATCATACCTCTCGGAGATGATATCTAAAATTTGTATCCAATGTGTTGGAGACATATTTGATGAATCAATAGGTGGAATAAACTGGTATGTATCGATATCAGTAGATATTTGTTTGAATTCAGGGACATTATCAGCTAAATGGTTAAAATCCAAAGGTTCTAAGGCGCCAGTTACACAATTGCTTCCCATGCCAATGGTTCCGCCGGTGTAAATTAATAAAACTCTATTTGTTCTTTTCATGTTAGTATTATCTTTGGCGCAAAGATAGTAAAAAGATTTCATCCATAATGCATTAATGTAGTTGATTTTTCTTTTTTGATGCGTAAAACTTTAAATCAATAAGCGCAATAATCTTTTCCGTTGGTAATTAAAAAAATAGTTTTGATAGCTTAGTGTTATCTCTTATGTGCATCTAATTGTAAGCTGTCTAATTAAATTGCTAATTTGTAAATTTCCTATTGGTTCAATAATTTTAATTTATTCAATGCTTAAGACTAAATTTTCTTGATTAAGGTAGGTGGATTTAGACGTGTTATTTATAATTAAAAACCATATTGATGAATCAAATTTGATAGTATCATGGTATAGAATTAAAGGATTGTAAATTTATCCAGCTACCTTTCATAGAATGGAAGTTCAACATTCGCAAAGTAAATGCTGAGCTTTTGGCGAATAAAAGCTGAGCTATTAAGGCTCAAAAGCTAACCTATTATCAGCCAATTTGTATAATTCTGATTCTTAGTTTGTTATCTGGTTGAATTTATTTTTTAACTTTAAGCATCTATTTCGCTGTCTTTTGGGTAATTGTTCATTTTTTACTCTATGTGTAGAACTTTTCATTGTTCTTGTCTTCACACGACAAAACAAATAAGACCCATCGTGTGCAAAAGGGTTGCGGTATAGAAATGGTTTCTCTCTTATGACTGAAAGATCATTCTGTCGTGATACATGTCAATTCAAAACTCTCAATATGATTTGATATCTTCTGATAGTTTTCCGCCAATAACTAAATATTATTTATTAATCTTTTAAGAAATGTTCAAGTGTTGAATGTAAAAGTTAATCTTTCTCTTGTTGTTGTCAAAAAATAGTAGTATTTTTGCAACATCTTTGATATAATAACGTTATTGCACTTATAAATATATGAAGAAATTACTGTTGTCCCTTATTGTCGGTGTCACGATACTATCTTTTGTGGGGTGTGGCTCAAGTAAGAAAGTTGCTTACTGGCAAAATATCGACTCTATAAGTTTGGCGGCATCAAAGGGGTTATACGATGCGCGAATCTTACCAAAGGATGAACTGACGATTTTGGTTCAGACTTCAGACCCCATTACTTCCGAGCCTTTTAATTTAAGGCAGTCTGGCTCAGCTGGTTCAGGCCAAAGTAGAGTGCAGGGATACCTTGTTGATAATAATGGATACATTAATTTCCCAATTGTGGGTAAAATTCACGTCGCAGGTTTGACAAAGACTGAGTGTGAGGATTTGGTTAAGAGTAAAATTCAACCCTATTTATCACGTACGGAAAACCCATTGGTAGCCGTCCGCATGAGTAGTTATCGTGTCACCGTTACTGGCGAAGTCAATAGTCCTGGAGTTATTCCTGTATCGACAGAAAAGATGAGTATTATGGAAGCTTTGGCAGAAGCTGGCGATTTGACAATTTATGGAAAGCGAGAAAACGTAATGCTTATCCGTGAAGATGCAAATGGAGAAAAACATAATGTTCGGTTAAATCTTAAGGATGCCAATGTCATTAATTCTCCTTATTATTATTTGCAGCAGAACGATGTAGTATATGTTGAGCCCAATAATGTCAAAGCTAGGAATTCCGAAATTGGCAGTTCAACAACTATCTGGTTTTCTGTAATAGGGATTTTCACATCGTTGGTCTCTTTTTTATTATCAATTCTAAGATAATATAGATGTTGCGTGAATTTAGAATCAAACTCAGAATTTATTTTACATTAACTCATGGTTTTCTGTGATTTAACGAATGATAAGTTTGAATTGATTTTATTTTAGTATTCTAAATCTCATTTTATGTGTGGTATAGTAGGTTACATCGGGACTAAGCGTCAGGCTTATCCAATGTTAATAAAAGGTCTAAAAAGACTGGAGTATCGTGGATATGATAGTGCTGGTATTGCACTCATTAACAGTGATAACAGTCTAAATGTCTATAAGTCAAAAGGCAAGGTTTCAGACCTTGAAACTTTTTGTGCTGATAAAAAAACAGAAGGAACAGTTGGTATAGCCCATACAAGGTGGGCTACACATGGCGAGCCTTCATCAACGAATGCTCATCCCCATTATTCTCAGTCAAAGAATTTAGCTATTATTCATAATGGTATCATTGAGAATTATGCAGAGATAAAGAAGAATTTACAGGATAAGGGTGTTAAATTTCTTTCTGACACGGATACGGAAGTCTTGGTTCAATTAGTAGAATATATTCAGACCAAAAAGAATCTTGATCTTCTTGCTGCAGTTCAAGTGGCCTTGCATCAGGTGATCGGGGCTTACGCAATAGCAATCCTTGATAAGCGTAATCCTGATACGATAATAGCTGCTCGAAAACAAAGTCCGTTGGTTGTTGGGATAGGTGATGGTGAATTCTTTCTCGGTTCCGATGCAACGCCAATTATAGAATATACCGATAAAGTCGTATATCTGGATGATGGAAATATTGCAGTCATGAAGCTTGGTGAGGAGTTGAAGGTCGTTAATATTCTTAACAAGAAACTTTCTCTTGAGGTAAAGACAGTAGATCTCAATCTTGGGCAAATAGAAAAAGGTGGCTATCCGCATTTCATGCTCAAAGAGATCTTTGAACAACCAGACTGTTTACGAAACTGTATGCGTGGACGTATTAATGTTGAGCATGATAAAGTCGTGTTAAGTGCACTGATTGATTATCGCGAAAACTTGGTTAATGCTAACCGAATCATTATTGTAGCTTGTGGAACAAGTTGGCATGCAGGTTTAATTGGAAAGCAGATGATTGAAACGTTCTGCCGTATTCCAGTAGATGTCGAATATGCGAGCGAGTTTCGATACCGTAATCCTGTAGTCTCTAAAGACGATGTCGTAATAGCATTGTCTCAAAGTGGTGAAACAGCTGATACGCTGGCAGCGGTTGAGCTTGCTAAAGCGAAAGGAGCCTTCATCTATGGAATATGCAACGCAATCGGGTCTAGCATACCGCGGGCGACCGACACAGGAACATACATTCATGTCGGTCCAGAGATAGGAGTGGCTTCAACAAAGGCTTTTACTGGACAGGTTACCGTTTTAATGATGTTTGGCCTTGCATTGGCTGAAGCAAAAGGCACGGTTGAGCAAGAAGAATATTTGAGAGTTGTCAAGGAATTGGCTTTAATGCCTGATAAAATTTCGGAAGTCCTAACGATGAATGATATCGTAGCTGATCTTGCCCGTACATTTACTTATGCACATAACTTTATATATCTTGGCAGAGGGTTCAGCTATCCCGTGGCTTTGGAGGGAGCATTGAAGTTGAAGGAAATATCTTATATTCATGCCGAGGGTTACCCAGCTGCAGAGATGAAGCACGGTCCCATAGCGTTGATAGACTCTGATATGCCAGTCGTTGTTATAGCTACTCACAATGCAATGTATGAGAAGGTTAGAAGCAATATCCAAGAAATTAAAGCCCGCCAAGGACGAGTAATTGCGCTTGTCTCAAAAGGTGATCAGACTATTTCAAAGATTGCAGATGCGGTAATAGAATTGCCAGATACATTGGAGTGCCTTGAGCCCTTACTTGCAACAATTCCATTACAGCTACTCGCTTATCATATAGCTGTCTGTAAGGGAAAGGATGTGGATCAACCTCGAAACCTGGCTAAATCAGTAACTGTAGAGTAACACAATTAGAATACAAACCTTAATTAATGGAAAGAAATATTCATGAAGATTGTGGTGTGGCAATGATAAGATTGCTCAAACCACTTGACTATTATCAGAAAAAGTATGGTACATGGATGTATGCACTGAATAAACTTTATCTGATGATGGAGAAGCAACATAACAGGGGACAGGAAGGAGCAGGAATGGCAGCTGTTAAGTTATGTTCTGATCCAGGCAATGAATACATGTTCAGGCAGCGGGCAGAAGGAAAAAATGCCGTTACAGAAATCTTTGGTAATGTTCATCGTTCTTTCAATGATTATTCTGCAGAACAATTAGCAGATGCGTCATATGCGGAAAAAGAATTGCCATTTGCTGGCGAACTCTATATGGGCCACCTCCGGTATTCCACGACTGGTAAGAGTGGCCTTTCTTATGTCCATCCTTTTCTTAGGAGAAACAATTGGAAAGCTAAGAATCTAGCGCTCTGCGGTAACTTCAATATGACGAATATCAATGAAATATTTGAAAAGTTGACCGAGCAAGGACAATGTCCACGAATATACAGTGATACTTATATTCTATTGGAGTTAATGGGGCATCGCCTTGATAGGGAAGTTGAACGTTGTTTTGTTAATGCTAAGTCTGAGGGACTTGAAAAGCAAGACATTACAATGTCTATCGAAGATCATATTGGGATTAAGAATGTACTTAAGACTACCATGCACGCCTTTGACGGGGGATATGTTGTATGTGGATTGACTGGATCTGGAGAAATGTTCTCCATGCGTGATCCCTGGGGAATACGTCCTGCTTATTATTATATGGATGATGAAATAGTAGCTTTGGCGAGTGAAAGACCTGTTCTTCAGACTACATTTGACTTGACATGTGAGGATGTTAAGGAATTAATGCCTGGTCAGGCACTCATTGTGAACAAAAAGGGGCAATTTAGTCTCAAACAGATAATTGAACAAAAAGGTGATTGCGCTTGTTCATTTGAACGAATTTATTTTTCACGTGGTTCTGATAGAGACATCTATAAAGAACGTAAAAAGTTGGGTGAGCAACTAACTGAGAACGTTTTACAGTCGGTTGGATATGATACCCGCCATACTGTTCTTTCGTTTATTCCCAATACAGCAGAAGTGGCATTCTATGGCTTACTTCAGGGCTTTAAATTATGGTTGAATTCCCAGAAGGTCAATCGTATAAAAGCTTTGGGTCATTCTCCTTCCGAAGACGAACTTGCTTCTATTCTTAATCAATCAATTCGTTCTGAGAAAGTAGCTTGGAAGGATATAAAGCTCCGCACTTTCATTACTGAAGGTAATTCGCGAAAGGATTTGGCATCGCACGTTTATGATATTAGCTATGAGAGTATTGTTCCTTACGAAGATAATCTTGTAATAATTGATGATTCTATAGTAAGAGGGACAACGTTGAAAGAGAGTATTTTGCGTATTCTTGACCGACTCCATCCAAAGAAAATTGTTATTGTTTCCAGTGCTCCTCAAATTCGCTACCCAGATTATTATGGTATTGATATGCCGCGATTAGAGGAATTTTGTGTTTTCAGAGCTACGATAGAGTTAATAAAAGAACGTAAAATGTGTGCTTTACTTGATGAGATATACAGTGAATGCAAAAAGGAAGTTGTCAAATCAAGTGATGATCTGATTGTCAACGCTGTTCGAAAAGTTTATTCTCCTTTCTCAGTAGAAGAGATTAATAAAAAAATCGTTGAGATGTTGCGCCCTGAAGGTATGAAAACGCCTGTGGATTTGGTATATCAGAGTATTGAGGGGCTGCACGAAGCAATACCTAATCATAAGGGAGATTGGTATTTTACTGGCGAATATCCAACACCAGGGGGAATGAGGCTCGTAAATCAAGCTTTCATCAACTATTATGAGAACGTATATAAAAAATAAAAATTCGAATCAAGAAAGAATATATAATAATGAGGAATGTAACTTTAGTCTTAAGTGATGGTACAGAATTTCATGGTAAATCATTTGGTTATGATGCCCCTGTAGCTGGTGAGGTCGTTTTTAATACGGCTATGATGGGGTATCCAGAGAGTTTGACAGACCCGTCGTATGCTGGTCAGATGCTTACAATGACTTTCCCATTGGTTGGTAATTATGGTGTACCTCCATTTACAATTGAGGAGAACAGAATCCCTTCTTTCATGGAAAGCAACAAGATATATGTCTCAGCTCTTATTGTATCTGACTATAGCGAAGAATATTCTCATTGGAATGCTGTGGAAAGTCTGGCGAGTTGGTTGAAAAGAGAACACGTTCCAGGAATTACTGGTATTGATACCCGTGAGCTGACAAAATTGCTACGGGAGAATGGAGTGCTGATGGGCAAGATAATCTTTGACGACGAGCCTGAGAATATACCTGAAGCGGTTTATGAAGGGGTTAATTTTGTTGATATGGTTTCCACAAAACAAATCATCAAGTACAACGAAGGCGCAGGCAAAAAGGTTGTACTCGTTGATTGCGGAGTTAAGGCAAATATACTTCGAGAGCTTGTAGAGAGAAATGTGGAAATAATAAGAGTACCATGGAATTATGATTATACAACTTTGGATTACGATGGGCTATTCCTTGCCAACGGACCTGGTGATCCTGACATGTGTAGTGATGCTGTAGAGGTTATTCGCAAACAAATGAGTCTCGGCTCTAAACCTATTTGTGGAATATGTATGGGTAATCAGTTGTTGGCTAAAGCTGCAGGTGCAAAAATTTATAAGCTCAAATATGGGCATCGTGGTCATAATCAACCCGTAAGGATGGTTGGTACAAACAAGTGTTTCATTACTTCCCAGAATCATGGATATGCAGTAGATGTGAATACACTTGAGAAGGACTGGGAGGAATTGTTCGTAAATATGAACGATGGCAGCAATGAGGGTATTCGGCATAAAACAAACCAATGGTTTAGCTCACAGTTTCATCCGGAAGCAAGTTCTGGGCCTGTTGATACTGAGTTCTTATTTGATAAATTTGTAGAAACACTAAAATAATGAAAGACGAATCTATAAAAAAAGTCCTGATTCTTGGTTCAGGCGCATTAAAAATTGGTGAAGCTGGAGAATTTGATTATTCTGGTTCTCAAGCATTAAAGGCATTGCGTGAAGAAGGTGTTTCTACTGTGCTCATTAATCCAAACATTGCAACGGTTCAGACATCTGAAGGTGTTGCTGACCAAATTTATTATCTTCCAGTACAGCCATACTTTGTTGAACGAGTTATCCAAAAGGAAAAGCCAGATGGTATTCTTTTGTCATTTGGTGGCCAGACTGCGTTGAACTGCGGTGTCGAACTCAATCGCCTAGGAATTTTAGAAAAGTATAATGTGAAGGTTCTAGGCACACCCGTTAAGGCCATCATGAACACCGAGGACAGAGAGCTTTTCGTTGCACAATTAGACGAGATAAATGTAAAGACTATCAAAAGTGAGGCATGTGAATCAGTTGAACATGCCAGAAAAGCCGCAGAATTGCTGGGATACCCAGTGATCATCAGGGCAGCCTATGCTTTAGGTGGTTTGGGTAGTGGTTTTGCAGATAATGAAGCAGAGCTGGATAAGCTTTGTGAAAAAGCTTTCGCGTTCTCGCCACAGGTCTTGGTGGAGAAGAGCCTTAAAGGATGGAAGGAGATTGAGTATGAGGTGGTTCGTGACCGCTACGATAACTGTATCACAGTTTGTAACATGGAGAACTTTGACCCACTAGGTATTCATACGGGTGAATCTATTGTCATTGCTCCGTCGCAGACACTTACCAACAGAGAATACCACAAGCTCCGTGAACTTTCCATTCGGATTGTTCGCCACATCGGAATCGTCGGTGAATGTAATGTGCAATATGCTTTCGATCCGCAGAGTGAAGATTATCGTGTAATTGAGGTGAATGCTCGCCTCTCTCGTTCCTCTGCGTTGGCAAGTAAGGCCACTGGTTACCCATTGGCATTTGTTGCTGCAAAATTAGGTATGGGTTATGGCCTTTTTGAGCTGAAGAACTCTGTTACCAAAACCACATCTGCATTTTTTGAGCCAGCTCTTGACTATGTGGTCTGCAAAATCCCCCGTTGGGATTTGAGTAAGTTCCGCGGAGTTGATAAGGAGTTGGGCTCAAGCATGAAGTCTGTTGGAGAGGTGATGGCTATCGGACGTAATTTTGAAGAAGCTATTCAGAAAGGTCTCCGTATGATAGGGCAAGGAATGCATGGTTATGTCGAGAATAAAGAACTGAAGATCGACGATATTGATGCAGCCTTACGTGAGCCAACGGATAAACGTATTTTCGTTATTTCAAAGGCCATGCACAAGGGTTACACTGTTGAGCAGATTCATGAATTGACTAAAATTGATTGTTGGTTCTTGAATAAGTTGAAGCACATTATTGATATTGATGAGCGTTTGAAAAAATCCAATATTAATACTTTGGGCAAAGAGCAACTCCACGAGGCAAAGGTCTATGGCTTCACAGATTTTCAAATTGCCCGTGCTGTTGGGCTTGAGGATGAAAGCCCTAGTATGCATCATGCCATGCTTGTTGTTCGGAACTTACGCAAGGGCTACGGCATCTTCCCAGTTGTAAAGCAGATAGATACGCTCGCAGCTGAATATCCAGCCCAGACTAATTATCTTTATGTGACCTATGCTGGTATAAAATCCGATATTCAGTTTGCTAGTGATCACAATAGCGTTATTGTCTTAGGGTCAGGAGCTTACCGTATTGGAAGCTCTGTTGAATTTGACTGGTGTGGCGTTCAGGCTTTAAATACTATCCGAAAACAAGGTTATCGTTCAATCATGATCAATTACAACCCGGAAACGGTGTCAACAGACTATGATATGTGCGATCGCCTCTACTTTGATGAATTGACTTTCGAGCGTGTTATGGATATAATAGACCTTGAAAGTCCTCATGGGGTAATTGTTTCTACGGGTGGTCAGATACCTAATAATTTAGCAATGTATCTTGATGCGGAGAACGTTCCAATCTTGGGTACAAAGGCAAAAGACATTGATAATGCCGAAGACCGTGCTAAATTCTCAGCTATGCTAACCGAAAATGGAGTCAATCAACCTGAATGGCGTGCGCTGACGAGTATGAATGATATTGAGGAATTTGTTGATAGGGTAGGCTTCCCCGTTCTGGTTCGTCCTTCTTATGTTCTTTCAGGTGCGGCAATGAACGTTTGTTCTAATAACGAAGAGTTGACGCGATTCCTCCAGTTAGCTGCAAATGTGAGTGAGGACCACCCTGTCGTGGTTAGCAAATTTATAGAGAATGCAAAGGAAATTGAAATGGATGCCGTTGCTAAGGATGGTGAGATCCTGGCATACGCAATCTCGGAACACATCGAGTTTGCTGGAGTTCATTCTGGAGATGCGACTATTCAGTTCCCCCCACAAAAACTATATGTTGAGACTGTCCGCCGTGTGAAACGCATCAGTCGTCAGATTGCCAATGCTTTGCACATAAATGGTCCTTTCAACATCCAGTACATGGCTCGCGACAATGACATTTTGGTCATCGAGTGTAACTTGAGAGCCAGTCGTTCATTTCCATTTGTAAGTAAAGTTTTGAAACTGAACTTTATAGACCTTGCGACCAAAGTCATGTTAGGTGTACCAGTTGAGAAGCCTAATAAGAATCTGTTTGATCTCGAATATGTTGGAATAAAAGCAAGTCAGTTCTCATTTAATCGTTTGCAGAAAGCCGATCCTGTATTGGGAGTAGATATGAGTTCTACAGGTGAGGTAGGATGTTTGGGTGATGACACATCAACGGCTCTACTTAAAAGTATGCTTTCCGTGGGACATCGAATTCCTAAGAAAAACATCTTGCTTTCGACAGGTGGAGCCAAGCAAAAGGCGGAAATGCTGGATGCTGCAAAGACACTAAAGCAACATGGCTATAATATATATGCCACAGAGGGGACATCTAAGTTCTTGGAGGAAAATGGTATTGGTAATACCTTGGTGCATTGGCCTTCCGATGGGGGAAAAACGCCTCAGGCACTGGATTTGCTTCATGAGAAGAAAATCGATATGGTTGTCAATATTCCTAAAGATTTATCACCAAGGGAGCTGACGAATGGTTATAAGATTCGCCGTGCTAGCATCGATCTCAATATCCCTTTAATTACTAACAGCAGACTTGCAAGTGCTTTCATTTCAGCATTCTGTAATGTCAAACTTGACGATATTGACATTAAGGCTTGGGGAGAATATAAATAGGTACGAACTAATGAATGAAATAAAGCTCACACAGGTTTTACTTGTGTGAGTTTTTTATTCTGATATTTCTGTTTGAGAAATATTGCTGTCGTGTAAAAGTTTTTTATTAATTTCTAAAATTAGGGCTGACGCATCTCACGAGATATCAGACCTTTTGAAAAAAGTTTGAAGTCCGATTATAAAGGGCTTCGAGCAAAGGTATTATGTCTTTTTGAGTTTTACCAGACTGGGTACTGTCCTATAAAAGTGTGTAAGCTTCTTTTTTCTTATCTTTGTATTTGTAAACTATAAAAAAGGAAAAAATGAAACTTACACATTCGCAAATTTCGGAAATTCTTTCGAATTACACAAGCAGCAGCGAGGGTTTTGTTACCCTTCAGTCATTAATCATGAACT
>OASD01000163.1_pt1 | contig 37405 bp, 26 predicted proteins | sample 1475531 | NCBI WGS metagenome assembly OASD01 (sample SAMEA3360668, study PRJEB22359) | human gut metagenome | biome: ENVO:urban biome; feature: ENVO:human-associated habitat; material: ENVO:feces | place: Bangladesh | collected 2011
AGCTCCCAAAAGATTTATCTCCTTTGTTTGAGTGGCGTTGAGGGGCTTTTGAGCGGGGCTCAAAAGCCCCTCAACGATCATGTGACAAACTTACAGCTAAAGACCGGTGATCCCTCCGGGGCTTAGCCCCTGCGGGATCGGCAGGCTTGTGCTTTAGGAGAGGAGTCTCGCGCCGCAGTTCTCCTTTGCATAGCTGTAATGCTCTAATGCGCCACCCCTGGCGCTGCCGGGATAGGTGTCACGCGACGGCGCAATTCTGCGTATCTTTGTAGGTATGAGACTATCCTATGACATTATCGTGGTCGGTGCCGGCCATGCCGGCTGTGAGGCGGCCCATGCGGCTGCCCTGCTCGGCTCCCGTACCCTCCTCATCACCATGGATCTTGACAAGATCGCCCAGATGTCGTGCAACCCCGCTGTGGGGGGCATCGCCAAGGGTCAGATCGTGCGCGAGCTGGATGCCCTCGGCGGTCTGATGGGGGTCATCACCGATAGGTCGTCAATGCAATTTCGGATGCTCAATAGGAGCAAGGGACCTGCGATGTGGAGCCCTCGCTCTCAGAGCGACAGAGGGCGCTTCTCCCACCTCTGGCGGACTTATCTTGAGCAGACGCCCAACCTCTCCCTTTGGCAGGATGCTGTCGTGCAGCTGCTCCACGAGGGTGGGGAGGGTGGGGCGGTCACCGGCGTAGTCACCGCCATGGGGCTTAGGATAAGGGCGAGGGCGGTGATCCTCACCAATGGGACCTTCCTCAATGGCCTGATGCACATCGGCAGCGTGAAGATCCCCGGGGGACGCATCGCCGAGCCGGCCTCGCTCCGCCTCTCGGAGCAGATCACGGGGCTGGGCTTCAGGACCGATCGGATGAAGACCGGCACGCCGATGAGGCTGGATGGTCGGACGATCCACTTTGACCTCTGCGAGCGTCAGGATGGTGAGGAGGGATGGCACCACTTCTCTTTCCTCCCGGAGGTGTCCCGACTGGAGACGCCCCAGAGACCCTGCTTCCTGACGGAAACGACGCCTGCCAGCCACGAGGTGTTGCGGTGTCATCTCGACGAGGCACCGCTCTACAATGGCCAGATACACAGCATAGGACCGCGCTACTGCCCCAGCATAGAGACGAAGATCGTCACCTTTGCCGGGAAGGATCACCACCCGCTCTTCCTCGAGCCGGAGGGTGCCGACACGACGATGTATTACCTCAATGGCTTCAGCAGTTCGCTCCCCATAGAGGTGCAGGAGGAGGCGATCCGGCAGATCCCGGCGCTGCGGGACGCGACGATTATGCGGCCCGGCTATGCGATCGAGTACGACTTCTTCGACCCGACGCAACTCCACCACACGCTGGAGACGAAGTTGGTCAAGGGGCTCTTCTTTGCCGGTCAGATCAATGGCACGACAGGCTACGAGGAGGCGGCAGGGCAGGGCTTCGTCGCCGGGGTCAATGCTCACTTCGCTGCTCAGTCTCTTGCCAAGACCTTTACCCTCGCTCGGGACGAGGCCTACATAGGGGTTCTGATCGATGACTTAGTGACGAAGGGGGTGGACGAGCCCTACCGGATGTTTACCAGTCGCTCCGAGTACCGCATCCTCCTAAGGCAGGACAATGCCGACAGACGACTCACACCCAAGGGGATAGAGCTGGGTACGGTCGACTTGTGTCGTGAGAGGCGACTGGAGGCGAAGCTGGCGCTGATCGATCGCTTTGAGGAGCTGCTGAGGGACACTTCCGTAGCCGAAACGCCCGACCTCGTGGCATACTTCGAGCGGGTAGGGGAGACGCCGCTGAGGCATTCGCAGAGGCTCCGTGAGGTGATCCTTCGCCCCCGTATCACGCTGGATGGACTGGTCCCCTTTGTCCCACAGCTGGCGAACTTCTTAGAGCAGGGTCAGCTGGCGGAGGAGGTGAAGGAGACCATCGAGGTGGAGGTGAAGTATGCCGGCTACATTGCCCGCGAGCATCAGGCTGCCGAGAATGCTCGCCACTTAGAGGATATCCGCATCGCCGGTCACTTTGACTACCTCTCCATACAGTCGCTCTCGACCGAGGCTCGTCAGAAGCTCGACCGGATCCGCCCGGCGACCATCGGTCAGGCCTCCCGCATCCCCGGCATCAGCCCCTCGGATATCAATATCCTCCTGATACTCATGGGACGATAGCCCTCTTTGTTTCACGTGGAACGCTATGCTGATAGCCAAGAAAGACATACGCAACAGCCTATCCGTGATCCCCGAGTCGCCCGGAGTCTACATCTACCGCGACAAGGAGGATAAGGTGCTCTACGTCGGTAAGGCAAAAAATCTCCGCAAGCGGGTGGGGCAGTACTTCCAGCGCGAGTCGGATCGACCCAACGCTCGGGCGATGCTGCGCGTCTTTGAGACCGTGGAGTATATCGTGGTCCAGACGGAGACTGATGCGCTCTTGCTTGAGAATAACCTCATCAAGACGCACCAGCCACCCTACAATATCATGCTCAAGCATGGTAATTTCTACCCCTACATCTACGTCACGAGGGAGCGCTTCCCACGCTTTGGGACCACACACAAGCCTCAGCCGGGTGGCAGCACGGAGTACTATGGGCCCTATCCCAATAAGTCGATGGCCTATCAGCTGGTCCAGCTCTTTCGCCGGCTCTACAAGTTTCGCACCTGCTCTTTTAACCTTTCTCCGGAGAATATCGAGAGGGGAAAATTCCGGGTCTGCCTGAAGTACCACATCGGCCGCTGCAAGGGGCCTTGCGAAGGTCTGCAGACGGAGGAGGACTACGACAGGGACGTCCGGGCGGCTAAGGAGATCCTGCGAGGGCATATCACGGAGGTGAAGCGGGATATCAAGGAGGTGATGGCAAGAGCATCTGAGGAGCTGGACTTTGAGACCGCCCTGCAGATGCAGAATATGCTCTACACGCTGGAGAACTACCAGGGGAAAAGCACCATCATGAGCAACGTCATCGGTGATGCGCTGGTGGCCACCTATGGCTCCTCGAGGCGCTCCTTCTTCGTCAATTACCTCCTGACGCGGGACGGGCGGATCATCTCGGGGCGAACCATGGAGTACCGTCGAGGGATAGAGGAGGAGGATGTGGAGCTCTTTGCCTCCGTTCTGAAGGACTTGCTCGATACGCTGTCGCTTGAGGGCACCCGCGAGCTCATTCTCCCCCTCATGCCGGAGTACCTCGACCTCTCTGCCTATCGCGTCACGATCCCTCAGAGGGGCGACCGAAAGCATATCCTCGACCTGAGCCAGCACAATGTGGATCAGTTCATCAAGGATAAGGACCTGCAGGCGGAGAAGCTCAACCCCGCCCAGCACAATATGCAGATCCTGCGAGACCTGCAGAGCTCGGTCGGTCTGCCTAAGCTTCCCTGGCACGTGGAGTGCTTCGATAACTCCAATATCCAAGGAGCGGAGCCGGTGGCTGCCTGTGTCGTCTTTAAGGGCGGTGTCCCCTCCAAGAAGGACTACCGACTCTTCCACATCAAGACGGTCGAGGGACCGGACGACTACGCCTCGATGCACGAGGTGGTGGTGCGTCGCTACAGCCGCCTGCGTGACGAGGGGGAGGAGCTCCCCGACCTCATCATCACCGATGGTGGCAAGGGACAGATGGGGGTGGTGCGAAAGGCGCTTGACGAGGTGGGGGTAGAGATACCGATCCTCGGTCTCGCCAAGGACGACCGCCACCGAACGAGCGAGGTGCTCTATGGAGATCCGCCTCAGGTGATCGGCATCATGCAGCGGGGGCAGGTCTTTCACCTCTTAGAGAGGATACAGAATGAGGTGCACCGCTTCGCGATCACCTTCCACCGAAATGTCCATGCTAAGAAGTCGATCTCCTCTGAGCTCGACGCTATTGCAGGTATCGGTTCTGCTACTCAGAAGAAGCTGATCCGTACCTTCAAGTCAGTGAAGCGGATCCGCGAGTCAGTCTCTCTGGACGAACTGACAGAAGCTATTGGTCCTGCCAAGGCCCGCCTCGTCTGGGACTACTTTCACCCCGACAGCGAGGCCTGACGCCCTGTCAGCACGCCTGGGCTACACTGCTTTTTGGTTTCTCCTCCGTGCCGACCTCTTATTTCTCCTAAAGTGGTATCTTTGGTCTATGAGAGCAGTTATTCAGCGTGTGAGCGAGGCGTCCGTGACGGTCGATGGGTCTTTGGTCTCGTCGATCGGTCCCGGGATGCTGGTTTTACAGGGAGTGGAGGTGGGCGACACAGCCGAGGATATGGACTACTTAGTCCGCAAGATCATTGCCCTCCGCATCTTTGATGACGAGGAGGGGGTGATGAATAAGGACATCAAGTCCATCGGTGGGAATATCCTGCTGGTCAGCCAATTTACCCTCCTTGCATCAACAAAGAAGGGCAACAGACCCTCCTACATCCATGCTGCCAAGGGACCCGAGGCAGAGCCACTCTACGACCTTATGGCGCAGGCTCTCTCCGATGAGCTCGGGTCGGAGGTGAAGAAGGGGATCTTCGGGGCCGATATGAAGGTCCGGCTACTCAACGATGGTCCTGTGACCATTTGCATAGATTCGCGAAACAGATGACCGACACACCCAGCCCCACACTTAGAGAGGTCCAGACCATAGTAGACCGGTGGATCCGCGACTACGGGGTCCGGTACTTCTCGCCTCTCACCAATATGGCGCAGCTCACGGAGGAGGTGGGCGAGGTGGCTCGCATTATCGCTCGAACCTATGGGGATCAGAGTGCGAAGTCCACGGACGACCTCTCCAAGGAGCATCTGGCAGACGAACTCGCTGATGTCCTCTGGGTCCTCGCCTGCATTGCCAATCAGACCGATTGCGATCTTACGGAGGCCCTTGAGAGGAATATAGCGAAGAAGACAGCTCGCGACAAATTCAGACATTTATCCAATCCCAAATTATACAACCATGAGTCATAATCACCACGATAACGACTTCTTCCCCTCACAGGATAAGTACAGTGAGGCCTTCGGAAAGTTTACCTTTGACCTCAGTATGGAGGAGGTGACGGCCAAGGTGCAGGAGTGTGTCGACAAGCACTATAAGGAACTTGATACCAGAGATAATATCAACCTTATCCACAGTATGATTGACCTCACCTCGCTTACCTCTGAGGACAGCGAGGATAAGATCTATAAGCTGACTCAGCAGGTCAATAAGCTGGATGACGACCACCCTGACATTACCCCTGTGGCGAGTATCTGTGTCTATCCTAACTTTGCTCAAGTGATCAAAGAAAACCTAACCGTCGAGCAGTGCCACATCACCTGCGTGGCAGGTGGCTTTCCCTCGTCGCAGACCTTCCCCGAGATCAAGGTGGCTGAGATCGCCCTGGCGATCCACGATGGGGCGGAGGAGATCGACATTGTACTCCCGGTCGGTGCCTTCCTCGCCGGTGACTACGAGACCGTCAGTGACCAGCTGCAGGAGCAGCGACAGGCCGCCAAGGATGTGATCCTAAAGGTGATCCTCGAGACCGGTGCCCTCCAGACTCCCGAGAATATCGTCAAGGCGTCCATCCTCGCTCTTTTCTGTGATGCAGACTTCATTAAGACCTCTACCGGTAAGGGGTACCCCGGTGCCACGCCCGAGGCGATCTACATTATGGCCTCCATCGTCAAGCAGTACTACGATCAGTTTGGTCTCAAGAGAGGGATCAAGGCCGCCGGTGGCGTGCGTACGACGGAGGAGGCGCTCAAGTACCTCTGTATCCTCAAGGAGGTGCTGGGCGACGAGTGGCTGACCCCCGACCTCTTCCGCTTTGGTGCCACCTCCCTGGAGGCGGACACGCTCAAGCATCTCCTCTGATCGGAAGTTATTAATCTAAAAGGTCCACAGGCTGCGTTTCGGCAGCTTTGTGGACCTTTTTTATGTCCTCAGACGCTACTTCCTAAATACCTGTCGCTTGCGCCGTCCGACCCGTCCGACCCGTCCGATTAGGTGTCGCACTGCTTGAGTAGGCGGCTACCGGCGCAATGCCCTTGCGTGGTCTTCGGTATGGGTGATTTCTGCTCGGCGAACCGCCTGGGGTCGGAAGGGTAGGGGAGGGGCTTCTGTACATCGGTCACCGCTTCGCGGATGACCGATGCCTATGGAGCGAGCACCCTTCGGGTGCCTCCCGTATACCCCCCTTTGTATATGATTACCCTAATGCCTAAATGCGTTAGCCCCGTATCTAATGTGAAGAGGACCCTTCTATCCAAGGATGGGACGGGACTTTCTGCTATATTTGTGACTATGAAGTTGCTCACGAAAACGGCTTTTGCCTCGTCTATTGAGGTAAACCTCCCTCTGTCGAAGAGTGAGGGCATTCGTGCGTTGATCTCCTGCTACCTCCTTCGGCGGGGTAGGGGAGTTACTCAGATGCCCCATAGTGATCTCTTGGGTACCGATGCCCCGGAGGACCTCTACGCTATGTACGATGGTCTACAGGCACTTCTCTCGGGACACTCTGATATTACCCTCACCGCCTCTGCGAGTGTCGCACGGTTCCTCTTGGCACTTGCTGCTGCAGAGCGTCGTCAGACTACCTTTCACCTCACCGATCCTCAGTTGCTCCGACGCCCTATGGGTCCACTCATCGACTATCTGCGTAGTTGTGGTGTCACGATCGACCAGACGGATGACCGGTGGGTGGTCGACGCACAACGTCAGGTTGTTCCACGTGAAACAGAGATAGACGCAAGAGCATGGGAGTCAAGTCAATTTATCTCTGCGATAATCTATTTTGCGGTGGCTCAAAACTACCCTGTGAGTATCCGGAGACAGCATTCTGATCCCAGCTCAAGGTATATCGCCTTGACGATCGACCACCTGAGTCAGATCGGTGTAGATCTCACTTGGGAAGCGGATCGGATCAAGTTTGAGCCTGGTCGGAAGATAGGTTTGACTTCTCTTGATTCTTATGATCTGACTCTCCCTGCCGATTACTCATCCGCTGCCTCTTGGCTGGAACTGCAAGCCTTACATCCGGAGATCCAAATATTAGTTTTGAAGGGGCTGGATCCTAATTCATCCCATCCGGATGCTTGTGTGCTTGACTTTTTTGGACCATTTCTGGATGTCGTTACGAGTGATCACTCTGTGCGACTGATCCGACGTCTTGAACCGACTGAGGTAGACCAGCCGCTCAATCTTGACTTGTCTCAGAATCCTGACCTCTTCCCCGCTCTCTTTGCCACAGTAATTGGCGTAGGAGTGCCTGCCACTTTTACGGGACTATCCTCACTGGTCTACAAGGAGTCGGATCGCCTCAGCGCTTCGCTCTCTATCGCTCACTCGCTGGGATGGTCCGGTGAGGCGTTTGTCTCTCACTCCCCTGACAGCGTTACCTATACGGGCGTTCCACGTGAAACAATTCCCGGTAGTGTGACGCCCGATCATAGAGGGGATCACCGCCTCGCTATGGCCTTTGGCGTCCTTGCTACCGCACTGGAGAGGACGCAGGTGATGATACCGGATGATGTCGCCGTGACGGTACGGAGTTATCCCCACTTTTTTACCGACCTTTGCAGGCAAGCCCGTTGAACTTATGATGAAGTACAGACGTCGATCTCCTTGGCTCCACCTCTCTCTCCTGATAGGCGGAACGATTGCCATAGTCTACGGATGCGCCAATAGGGTGGCCCCCGATGGTGGTCCCTATGACGACCAGCCCCCGAAGCTCGTCCGGAGCAACCCGGCTGAGCGAGAGCTCAATATCTCGTCCAGAAAGGTGTCCCTCTGGTTTGACGAATTTGTCACCGTCAAGGATCCGCTTAAGAAGATCATCGTCTCCCCGCCTCAGCTACAGCAGCCGGAGATCATCTCTTATGGGAAAAAAGTGGTGGTCAACCTCAAGGACACCCTTACGCCCAATACCACCTACACGATCGACTTCACCGATGCGATTGTCGATAACAATGAGGGCAATCCGCTGGAGAACTTCTCCTTTGCCTTCAGCACAGGCGATCGAATCGACACCATGGAGATAGCAGGGACGGTACTTAACGCTCGCACGCACGAGCCTATGCAGGGGCTCCTCGTCGGTCTTCATCCCGACACCGCCCCGAGGAGTGCCTTCCACGACACCACTTTCCTCCGCACCAGTCGCACGTCCGACAAGGCGAAGTTTGTGATCCGCAACGTCCGTGAGGGACGCTACCACGTCTATGCTCTCAAGGAGAGCGATGGGAACTACCGCAACGATATGGTTGGAACCGAGGGCGTTGCCTGGCTCGATAGTGCCGTCCTCACCACCTGCAAGCCCGACATTCGCCCCGACACCCTCTGGGTTGACTCGCTCACCATCGACACCATCAAGCAGGTCCCCTTCACCCACTATTACCCCGATGATCTTGTCCTGCTCTACTACGAGCCGCGTGACCCAAAGCGCTTCCTGAAGAAGCGCGAGCGCCCCGCTCCCTATCAGCTTCGACTCACCTTCAACGCCCTCCCTGACAGCGCCATCAAGCTCGCCCGGGTCGACTCCCTCGCGCTGCCGACCGACACGATGAAGCCCCCTTACGTCATGGACAAGAGCAAGGATGGGGTCGTCAACTTCTTCTTCACCGACACCACTTGGAGCGCCCACAGCACCTTTGCGCTCACCTATCTCTCCGTAGACAGCCTCGGCCTCCCCGCCTACAAGAGCGACACCCTGCGCATCGCCTACAAGGCGCCCAAGATCGATAAGGAGGAGAAGAAACAGAAGAGTGCCCAGAGCGACTCCATCGCTCATGCTGTCGAGAGTCCTTTCTCCATCAAGATCGAGCACAAGGGTAAGGGCGGTATTTCCGACTCGATCCTCTTCGCCTCGACCCTCCCGATCGACACCTCGATGCTCCGCGCCTTCACCCTCTACGATGCCAAGGACTCGATCCTCCAGCCGATGCGGATCGACACCATCGCATTCTTTGACGGCAGCGTCACCTCGGGGCTGATCAGCGCCCGCCTCAGCTATGGCGGTCAGTACGAGCTCCACGTCGACAGCGCTGAGATCGCCGATATCTATGGTCACCGGCTCAATAAAACCGTTGTCGATGCCTTTAAGGTAAAAGAGAAGAGCGACTTCTCCTCCCTCCGCGTCACCATCCACGATCTGCCGGACTCGATCATAGGCGAACTCCTTACGCCGGATGACAAACTCGTTTGGACCTCCTACAGCCGGTCTGGGGAGATCTTCTTCCCGGACCTCGATCCGGGGAAGTACGGTCTCCGCATCATCTATGACCGAAACGGCAATCATCGCTGGGACCCTGGGGACTACGATGCCTCCACCCAGCCCGAAGCGGTCTACTACGCCCCCAAGGTCTTTGAGCTTATGAAGAATTGGGAGGTGAAGGAGAATTTCTACCCCCTCCTCACGCCCCTCCTCACGCAGAAGCCCCGGACGATGATCCAGACAAAGTTTAATGAGGAGAAGCGCAAGGACCGCAACAAAGAGCGCGAAGAAGAGCTTCGTCGGCGCCGAGAGGGCGGTGGAGACCAGCCCGGCGGCAACCCCTTCGGAGGTCAGATGCCCGGAGGTGCCCTCGGTGGCATGCGCCAAGACACCCGCCGCTACTGATCCCCACCTTAGGCGACATAGACCGCTGTAAGGCTTATGTAGAGACCCCCCTCCACAGGTCTCCTTTGAACTATACCTCTCTTATACTATAGTCCTTAGGAGCCCCTTAAGAAAGAGGGCATTTCATCTTGATAGGACGACACACCCTCGCTAATGAAGGCAGAAACGGATTACTCGGTGTAGGGGACGAAGCGGTGCTCTTGGATGAAGGTGGTCTTGACCTGACCGGGATTGGTGTGGGGGAGGTCCCCGAGTGCCTAAAGTCTATGGTGGGAGCATTGCTATAGTGGCTTGTACGCTCAGATGCTGACCAGTTGTGTTTATAGTTGCACTTAGGAGATCGGTCGAGACACAAAGAGACATTGTGTGGTTGTCGAGGTAGTATCTTTGCAGTGCGAAGAGTCGGGGAGGGCCCCCTTTACTAAGTCCCCGGAGGGAATGACAAGGAGATGCTAGGCAATTCTTTGATCAGTACTAGAAATCTTTCGTATTCCCCAAGGGCAAAAAAACTTTAGAGCACGCCTTTTTGAGAGATCAGATGGGGGTGGATACTGGGCTGGAGTTGCGGCACGCCCGAAGGGTGCAGCATTTCTTTCCCAATATCCATCCGTTAGAGATTTATTCCAATCAATCTCTCTGAACTGTGGATGGCGGTTTTTAGTCCTCTACCCAGCGGATGAGGGGGAGGTGGTGGCGGAGGAGGTAGTCGTTGGTCTTGGAGAAGGGCTTGCTGCCGAAGAAGCCTCGGTAGGCACTGAGGGGCGAGGGGTGTGGCGCACGGAGGATACGATGGCGCTCGGGGTCGATGAGGCGCGCCTTCTGCTGCGCATCCGATCCCCACAGGATGAAGACGAGGTGCTCCCGCCGCTCAGCGAGGAGCTCTATCGCCCGGTCTGTGAAGTGCTCCCAGCCCCAGCCGTGGTGGCTACGTGGCTGGTGGGCGGTGACGGTGAGGGTCGCATTGGGGAGGAAGACGCCTTGTCGCGCCCAGTGGGTGAGGTCCCCGGAGAGGGGTTTCTTAACCTCAAGGTCGTCGGCCAGTTCCTTATATATATTGTCAAGGGACGGCGGGATCATCACTCCGCGGGGGACGGAGAAGGCAAGGCCCATCGCCTGCCCGACGTTGTGGTAAGGGTCTTGCCCGACGATCACCACCTTGACCTGGTCAAAGGGGCAGAGGTTGAAGGCATTGAAGATCAGGGGGGCGGGCGGGAAGCACTGCCCCTCGGCGTAGGCCTGCCGTACTCGGTCGGTCAGCTGACGGAAGTAGGGTTGCTCGAAGTCTTCTCTTAGCACCACCTTCCACGAGGGCTCTATCTGTACGTTCATTGCCTGAGGTACTCCAGCAGTTCGGTCAATTCTTCCCCCACCCCCTTGCGGAGCGGGTCTTCCTCTTTGGCACGGGCATTGGCGAAGCGTGCGATGCGCTGTCGCATCTCGGGCTGACGCTCGGCGAGGCGGGAGAGTGCACGGAGGATGTAGGTCGCCTGGAGCGGTCGCTCCTCGGAGAGCACCTCCTCGGCGCGGTCGAGAGAGTGCTTGACGAAGCGGGTAGAGGCGCTACCGGCAACGGCGAGACGGGTCAGCACGACCCACGGCAGGACGGCCTCGGGGGACTTTGCTGCCACCTCCGTAGCCACCCTCTCCTCCTCACCGGAGCCGATCAGCAGGAGGGTGACAAATTGCTCCGCCTCCTCGATCGTGCGACACTCGCCCGCGAGCGAGAGGAGATCCTTGCGAGTCAGCTCCTCACGGGGGCGGATCATCAGGGAGAGGAGGCGCATCTCGCGGACCTCCTTCGTCCACATCAGGTCGGCAAGGGAGCGGTCGCGGGGCTGCTCTGCAGCGATCTCGCGCAGGTCGGGTAGGCTGACGCCAAAGTTGATCCCGTACTGCAGACCCTTGTCGCGCATACTCTTAGAGACATCGCCACTCATCCGCTTGCGGAGTCGCTGCCGGATCGCATTGAGCCGGTCGTGCCACCTCCCCTCGACGTAGACCTTGTGCTCCTTGCGGAGAAAGTCCTCTAAGGGCAGTGCCAGCGTGCGGTACTGCTCGCTGTAGCGGAGATTTTGCTCGATAAATCCCTCGGTGTAGTCGATCTCCACGCTCTCCCCACGGAGCGAGAGTCTGGGATTGACAAAGCCGAGATAGGGTGCCATGCCGGTGGCTCGGTCGCGACGGATCGCCTCCTCCCTCAGCTCCGGATCCACCTCGGTGCCAAAGCGGGCAACGAGGTCGGCGGCCGCCTCGTAGTCGCCCCGGCTCTTGATGCGCTGCAGCTCTCGCAGTAGCTCACCAAAGATCTCTCTCAGCCGATCGTAGTCGTGGATGAGGACAAAGTGCTCCCCATTGATCACCTCCAGGGTCACCGCCTCCGGGTACTGCAGGGCGTAGCGGGCGATGAGGGCGCGGTTTTGCATATGCGCCTCCCTCAGCACGGTGTCCTCCCCGAGACGGGAGAGCTGAGTGATGAGGGCAGAGGTAAGGTAACGGTCGTACTCCGCCCGATAAGCGTCAGGCGAGGGCAGGATCCCCAGCTCGACCAGCTTTGGGTCGGCGATGAAGTAGAGGGCATTGATATCCGCCCGTGCCTCCTCGATGCAGGAGTCGTACTCCCTCAGGTCGGCACCTGAGACGCCGGGGAGGAGCTTCCCCGAGCCGTGACCGATGATCTCGTGGAGGTCGGTGTGGAGCATGTCCGCCTCGGCACCATAGCGCCTCAGCCGCTCCTTCACCTCCTCACCGTGGTAGAAAAGGTCGATCGACGCCGCACTGCGGTAGCGGTCGATGGCGAGGGAGATATTGGAGAGGGTGACACTCTTGCTCCCCACCTCGGCCCGCATACGCTCGTCATTGGGGAGGTTGATCCCAAGTGGCGAGGCGGGGTAGCTGTCTCCCGCCAGCATCACCACGTCGATGGCGCGGGCAGCACGCCCGAGAGGCTCTGTCCGCTTGTAAGCTTTGTCGATGGGCGACTGCTGTTCGAAGTAGCCCGCCAGATCGACGATCTGCCTCACCCGCTCGGTCCCCTCGGGATCCTCCAGCTCCACGATCCCCTCATAGGAGCCCTTCAGCCCGAGCGGATCTTCGTAGGTCTCGATGAATCCGTGGATCAGGTCCACCGGCTCCAGTAGACGCACCCATGCCTCGCTGTAGTCGGCAAAGGCATCGATGTCCCCGCTCTCGTAGTAGGCGATCAGCGTCCGGAGGGTCTCCCTTGCCGCTTCGCTTGGGGCGTAGGAGAGCGCCGCGGTGAGCTGCCGGACGATCGCCTGCAGGGCGTCACCGTAGAGCCCGTCGGTATAGGCGGTCAGCTCCTGCAGTTCGCCTTTTTCATCCTTCACGAGCCGGCTATTCAGTCCCGGGGCGATGCGGTACTTGTCTTTTCGCTTTTCGTAAAACTCCAGCGCCTCCGCTGTGGTGACGCCGGGGCCGTAGAAATTGACCGCTGACCGCTCCACTAAGGTCTCCCGATCCCCGTCCGCTCGGCGAAGGGGGTCCTTGCTCGGGTCGAAGATCATCTCATCCAGGGCGTCAAGGGTGAAGCCCTGCGCCTCGAGGTACGCCTCCACATCGTACGGCAGCTGCAGTACCGCCTCGTGGAAGTAGGTCCGGCTAAAGGCGGGGACCGTCTTCGTCTCCTTGTAGTGGTGGTGGAAGCCGGAGTACATCCAGAGTTGCGTCAGGTAGTCCTCCATATCGTGATTGCGGAAGGTCCCCTGCTCCCAGATCGCCTCGAGGATCGCCCGTGCGGCAAGCGCCATCGGGTGGTGCTGCAGGTAGAGGATATCCCGACCGTAGAGGCACGCCTCGGCGAGGTGGTAGACGTAGCGCTGAGCCTTCGGCTCCAGAGTCTCCCAGCCGGGGACCCGGTAGCGCAGGATGTCGATATGCTTGGAGTGGAAGACGAGATCGTCTGCCGTTGCTTTCAGTGTCATAGGAAAAGAGAAGAGAAGTAGGTCACCTATCCCGATAGCTGCTGCCACCGATGAACTCCCTCAGGAGCGACCCATGAGGGAGCAGCTTCTCCGGGATCGGATCAAAGAAGCGCAGCTCCCGCAGGAGTCGAGCCGCCACCGGATAGACCGGACTCATCTCCGGCACCCGACTGATCGCCAGCTCTGCCTGCTGTCTCAGCGCACCGAGCTCGTAGACCATAGCGCTATTAAAGATCACGTCCGCCTCCTCCTGGTAGGGGAAGACCCACTTCTCCTCACCGGCACGCACATCGGGCCAGGAGGTAAGCGTCTCCTCGGGCGGTTTGTTTCGGTACTTCACATCCCTCACCATCCGCCGTAGCAGGCGGTTGTCACTTGTGCTGAGCCAATTGTGCTTGTCGTAAGAGATGGCTGTCAGGGCGGAGACGTAGATCTTGTACGACGATGCCTCCACGGCATCAGTGAGGATGATCGGGTTGAGCCCGTGGATCCCCTCGATGATGATCATATCCTGCTCGGTGAGCCGAAGCGTATTCCTTGGGTCCATCACCCGTTCACCGAGGACAAAGTCGTACCGCGGCATTGGCATCTCCTCCCCCCGGACCAGCCCCTTCAGCGTCTCCCTAAGGAAGGGCAGGTCGAGCGCATAGACTGACTCGTAGTCCGGCTGCCCCGCCTCGTTGTGCGGGGTGATCGCCCGATTGACATAGAAGTCATCGAGAGAGATCGGGTAGGGCCGGATGAGGTGGGTCAGCAGCTGGGTCGTCAGGCGGCGGGAGAAGGTGGTCTTCCCCGACGACGAGGGCCCCGAGATCAGGACTGCCGACACCCCTTTGTCCCGATGCAGGCGAGCGATGTGGGAGGCGATGGCAGCGATCTGCTTCTCCTGCTGTGCCTCAGCCACCTGGATCATCTGCGTTGCCTTGCCGGAGCGGATCAGGAGATTGAGCGGCGTCACGTCCTCCACACTCAGTCCGGTGATTAGTCGATGCTGCGAGTCGAGTGCCTTGAAGAGCTTGGGCTGCAGTTCTTTCTCAGCGAGCCTCGTAGGATCCCGGCGATCCGGCACCCTGATCAGGAAGCCGTCATTTGCCGGCTCGAGGTCAAAGAGGTGGAGCTGCCCCGTCCGCGACAGCACCTGGTGGAGGATATAGTAGTAGTCGCCCTGCAGCTCCCAGAGGACCACGGAGTAGCGCCCGGAGTCGCTGATGAGCGCTGCGGTGTCGACGTCCCCTTTCTCCTCCATATACTTGATCGCCTCCTCGGCAAAGAGCCTCACCCTATTTATCGGCAGGTCGGCATCAATGTACCTCTGGATGCAGGCGCGCACCCGATCCAGCTCCTCCGTCGTCGGGCGACGGTCTCCTATGGTGCCGTAGTAGCCCTTGGCGAGGGCAAATTCGAGCTTCAGGGTGGGTAGCTTCAGCTCCCTTGCGGCAGCAGTGAGCAGCAGTGCCAGGGTCCTGATGTAGGCTCTGCTGCCCTCCTCCGAGGAGTAGTCTGCAAAGGTGAGCCTGCAGGACTCCACGATGGGTCGCTGGAGCGCCCACGGGTGATTATTCATCGTGGTGGCATAGGCATCGCTGATGCCGATCGCCTCGAAGTCTTCGCGGAAGCGGTCAAAAACTTCTGCCGGGCTCAGCAGCTCCTCCGTCGCGAGGCTCCGCTTGATCTGTGGGAGAAATATCGTCTTACCTGTAGTCATACTCTATCGCATTCACTTTTTCCAAAGGTACTACATTCCGCCCTATCCCACGTAGTCCCACTCTTCCCCGACTCCCTGTACTCCTGCAAAAGAGACGTTAAGTCTGTGGGTTAGGAAAAAGATTGATTAACTTTGCGCCAAAGAGGGTCACCACCCCTCAGTAGACCATATGTAGGCCCGGTATGAGTCATCACCACAGTCCCTGCCGGATACTCTGCATAAGAACCGGAGTTTTACCTTTTACAACTTTATAATGAAGAATCTACTATCACTCCAAAGCAGGCATTTCCTTCTGCTGCTCATGTGCTTGGTGTTTGCTCTTCCGCTGTCGGCGCAGAGCAAACTCACGGTGAAGGGCCATGTAGTGGACGAACAGAATGAGCCCATCATCAGCGCCACGGTGGTCGTCATCGGGCAGGCCAATATGGGAGCAATGACTGACATTGATGGAAACTTCCAGATAGCCGACGTCCCCTCCGACGCTACGCTACGCTTCTCCTACGTGGGATATAAGACGCTCGAGGTCCCTCTGAATGGACGCACCTCTCTGACGGTGGTCCTCAAGGAGGATAGCGAGCTCCTTGACGAGGTCGTCGTCACCGCTCTCGGCATCAAGCGCCAGACCAAGGCTCTCGCCTACAATGTCCAAGAGATCAAGGGAGACCAGCTCAGCTCCCGTAAGGACCCCAACTTTGTCAACTCTCTCAACGGCAAGATCGCCGGTGTCACCATCAATACCAGCTCCGCCGGTATGGGTAGTGCCGCGAGAGTGGTCATGAGAGGTACCAAGTCCATCCAGGGCAATAACAACGCACTCTACGTGATCGATGGTGTGCCGATCTACTCTCTGACCCAGGAGCAGGGCTCAGGTCGCTTCTCCTCCTCCGGCTCTACGGAGAGCGCTGCGGACATCAATCCTGACGATATCGCCTCGATCTCTGTCCTCACCGGCGCCTCTGCAGCCGCCCTCTATGGATCGGCAGCGGCCAATGGTGCCATCCTCATCACCACGAAGAAGGGTCAGGCGGGAGCGCCCAAGGTCTCCTACGCCATGAATATGGACTTCGGGCGACCGATGATCCTGCCGGAGTTTCAGAATCGCTACGGCAGTCAGGGCAACCTCCTCTCCTGGGGCTCACTGATCCCGGAGGGCGACCCGAGATGGGAGGTAGGCGACTTCTTCCGCACGGCATCCAATATGACGCACTCCATCTCCGTCTCCGGAGGTACGGAGCGCAACCAGACCTACGTCTCCGGCAGTGTGACCACGACGAAAGGTCTCGTGCCTAATAACAGCTACAATAGATACAACCTCTCGGCACGCAATAACACCTCCTTCCTTGAGGATCGCTTGAATATCGGCACCTCGGCGAGCCTTATATTCGAGGACCATATGAACCTCATCAACCAGGGTGAGTACATGAACCCCCTCGTGGCAGCTTACCTCATGCCGAGGAGTGAGAGCTTGGAGTCGGTCAAGAACTTTGAGAAAGCCGATCCCAGCCGCAACATTTATGTCCAAAACTGGGCATACGGCAATGGAGACTATACCCTCCAAAACCCCTACTGGATTGCGTACAGAAACCTCCGCGGCACGAAGCGCGAGCGCTACATCCTGGGGCTGAATGCCAAGTACGACATCATAAAGTGGTCCGAGTCGGACTTCTGGAACATCGCCGGTCGTGTCCGGTGGGATCGTACGCTCGTCAAGTCTACGGACAAGCGCTATGCGACGACCGAGAAGACCCATGACGTCAGCAAGAATGGCTACTATGGCGAGCTGAAGGGAAGCGAGAGCCAGACCTACGCCGACCTCCTCACGACGGTAAATAAGGGATTTGAGCTGCAGAATGACTGGCGACTCAATGTCAATGCCACCCTCGGTGCCTCCATCCAGGACACCCGCTACGACGACACCACGTATGGCGGTCCGTTGCGAGAGGACGGCATTCCCAACGTCTTCAATATCTTCAATATCGATCAGGGTGCCCAGAAGACCAAGCCGATCCCTCACGGATGGATCGAGCAGACGCAGAGTATCTTTGGGAGCGTGGAGCTGGGACTCAATTCCTACCTCTACCTGACCCTCACGGGACGTAATGACTGGGCATCACAGCTCGCCAATTCGCCCCAGAAGTCGTTCTTCTACCCCTCCGTGGGTCTCTCCGGCGTCATTACCGAGATGCTGGATGAGGAGACCTACCAGAGGATCCGTCCGGTGCTCAATTACTTCAAGGTGCGTCTCGCATACAGCTCGGTCGCCTCTCCATTCCAGCGCGGTCTGACGACTCCGGTCTACCTCCCCGATGAGGACAGCAAGAAGTACAAGACCCAGACCTACTTCCCCATCGGTCAGCTCTATCCGGAGCGTACCAACTCATACGAGGTCGGTATCTCCTCTCGCTGGCTTAATGGTCTCATCACCCTCGACGGGAGCTACTACCTGACTGATACCAACAATCAGACCCTGCGCGTCGCCGCCTCTCCCTCCTCCGGTTACGACGCAGTCTACATCCAGACCGGTAGCGTACGCAACCAAGGAGTGGAGCTTGCCCTGGGACTTCACTTGGGCAAGGATGAGGGCTTCCGCTACGACGGCAACTTCACCTACGGATACAATCACAATAAGATCGTGGAGCTGGCCGATAACTACTACAACCCCCTCACGAAGGAGCAGGAGTCACAGCCCTTCCTCGACATGAATAGCATGGGCTCGATGCACTATATCCTCAAGAAGGGCGGCTCACTCGGCGACATCTACACCACACAGGACTTTACGCGAGACGCTAAGGGCCGGGTGCTGATCAATAAGAATGGCTCCCTGAGTGTCTCCAACTTCAAGGACGACCAGATGGTCAAGCTCGGCAGTGTGCTCCCTAGCCACAACCTCGGCTGGTCCAACGAGCTCTCCTACAAGGGACTGAGCTTGGGCTTTGCCCTTACCGGCCGTGTCGGCGGCGTGGTCGTATCTATGACTCAGGCAGCCCTCGACCACTATGGCGTCTCTGAGGCGACTGCCGCAGCCCGGGATCTCGGCTATGTGCCGGTCGATGGCAGACCTGTCGATCCTCAGAGCTACTTCATCGCCCGGGGTATGAATCGCCTGGCGCAGTACTACGTCTACGATGCCACCAACTTCCGTCTGCAGGACCTCCACATCTCCTACAGATACAAGTTCCCCGCATCCATTTTCATCTCCGATGCCACGCTGTCCCTCTATGGGAGGAACCTGTGCTTCATCTACAATAATGCTCCCTTCGATCCCGAGTCTGTCTCCTCGACGGCTAATTACAACCAGGGCATGGACTACTTTATGCTGCCGTCCCAGAGGACTCTCGGATTTAGTCTAAGTCTCAATTTCTAAGTCACACACTTGAGCTCTTATGAAAAATATAAATCTTACCCTCACTGCTTTTTTGGGCTTCACGCTCCTCGTAAGCGCCTGCACGGAAAAGTTTGAGGACTACAATAAAGATCTCTCAGGCATCACGGAGGCAGAGATGTCCCGTATCCCCACCGGAGGTGCTGAGCTGAGCCAGCTTATGAATTGGGTCATCCCCAATCAGGAAAACGGCTACCAGATGGACTACGACCTCCCGGGCGTCCTGTCCGGCTTTGTCGGTTCGCCCAATTTCACCTCCGACTTTGCCCGATATGCCCCCAGACAGGGATGGAATGACTACCCCTTTGATGACACCTTCGGGGGACACCTCTACACACAGTACAATGTGCTGAAGCGGAAGAGCGAAGGCGATATGACCAAGCCCTACTTTGCCCTCGGTACCCTTCTCCGCATCGCCATAGTCCACCGCGTGGCGGACTGCTACGGACCGGTGCCCTACTCCAAGGTCACCGGAGTAGATCTCCGCGTCCCCTACGATACTGAGGAGGAGCTCTATACCGCCATGCTCGCTGATCTCAAGACTGCCGTAGAGGCGCTCGACGAGACTCCCGCGGGGGATTTCTCGTACGAGGACTACGACAAGGTCTACGGTGGCGACATGCATAAGTGGGCCACCTACGGTCGCTCCCTGATGCTGCGTATGGCGATCCGCATCTCCGGTGTGGCCCCCTCCATGGCCAAGGAGTATGCAGAGTATGCGGTGCAGAAGGGCGTCATCGAGAGCAACGACCTGACGGCTGCCTTGCCCTCGATCGACAACCCTGCTGTCAAGATGAATGACTGGAACGACTCTCGCGTAGGGGCTGATATCGTGGAGTATATGCTTGCCTTTGGCGATCCGCGCACCTCCGCCTACTTCACTGCCGTACGTGGGGAGGAGCCATTCGGCCTTCACGTGCCGCCCGTAAAGGGCTTTAAGGGCGATCCTCAGCAGGATGAGTACTCTCGCGTGAATGTTGCGAAAGACTCACCCATCTACCTGATCACTGCCGCCGAGGTCTCTTTCCTCAGAGCTGAGGGTAAGCTGCTCGGCTGGAGCGTCGGCGACAAGAGCGCTCGCGAGTACTATGAGGAGGGGATCCGCCTCTCCTGCGAGCAGTGGGGCGTAGAGGTAGGCGACTATCTCTCCGGTACTGAGACCAGAGGAGGCTTCCAGGATCCCGTCTTCCCCTCTGCTGATGTCCCTTCATTCTCGTCCGATATCACAGTCTCGTGGGATGCAGCTGCCGGTGACAAGGAGAGGGAGCTGGCGCAGATCATCACCCAGAAGTGGATCGCGCTCTTCCCCTACAACACCATCGAGGCATGGTCCGAGTGGCGTCGCACCGGGTACCCCAATCTCCTCACTGCTACCGTCAATGAGAGCAAGGACTGTCAGGACATCGTGCGCAGAGCTGATGGCAAGGACTATGGTGGCATGAGGCGCTTCGCCTTCTCCAATAAAGAGAAGGTCAATAACCTGGAGAATGTGAATGCCATCCTCCCCTCTCTGAATGGCCCGGATACACACGCCACCGATCTCTGGTGGGCACTCAAGAAGTAATCCCCCCTACATCAAGATAGTATTGTATGAATAAGAATAGATATTTCATCGCACTCCTGCTGCCACTGCTGGCCCTCGGCAGCTGTGCGGACTGGACCACTCAGGATCCCATCCCCGTGGAGGCTCCCGTACTCCGTCCGGCAGACAAGGTCGTCAGAGAGTACAAGGCTGATATTTTCTCTCGCCCCATCGTCATCGGTATGATGCACGACTGGTGCAAGCAACCACTCCACTGGCTGTCGGAGACCCCGGACAGCCTTGACGTGGTGATCCTCAAGGGGGTGACGGAGGAGCTCACCTCCACTCAGAGCTATGACCTCGCAAGCGCCCAGAGTGCCAAGCATACCAGGGTGCTTCTCGGCATGGACCTCAGCCAGTACGATGTCAGTGGCTCTAAGGAGCTCGACCGACAGCTCACTAAGGAGCGAATGATCCTCAATACCAAGTGGGCTGCCGCTGAGACTGAGCCGACGCCCGAGGAGAAGGATGCGGAGCTATCCGCCATGACCGAGAGAGTGACCAAGGAGCTGCATGACAAGTGGCTCCGGTCCGCTCAGCAGGAGATCGTCAGAGGTCTCGGGCTGCTCTCCAAGACGCCCCTCGACGGCTACTCGATCAAGCTCCCCGTGGACTTTGCGCTCTTTGACAAGGCTGAGATCACCGATATCCTCGCTGACCTCTACAAGCGTGCCTCTTCGCAGAGGGCTGACTACCTCATCGCCGTCGAGAGCCCCTATGCGGAGGCTGCCTCCTTTATCGAGAAAGCGACCTGGGTGCTCTACAGCTGCACCGCTGTCGACCCCACCCTCGCTCACTTCACCGAGCAGGCATCACTCTGGTCCGGCAGTCGCTTTATCCCCACCATCGATCTCTCGGATAAGAAAAACGCCATCGGCTACCCCGACAGCCCCATCTTCTCTGCCGACAGGATCTCAAGGGATAGGGAGCTTATCCACTGGACGTCTGCCAATAAAGCCGGAGTCGCCTTCGATCACATCGAGATGGATGCCGGCAATAAGTCCGGCACGGAGGGCTTTGCTCTCCTCAGGGATCTGATCAATGCCAATAGTCTAACGAAGTAAACCGAATGCCATGAAACAGATAACTCTGAACTCACTTCTCCTCTCTGCCCTCCTGGCACTCGGCTTGGCGGCATGCGACAGCAAGAGTGACCTCGAGCCCGGCTCCCTCACCGGCGACACCGCTGCGGTGCTCAATCTGGTGAAGGACGATGGTAAGATGAGTCAGTCCTCCCCCTACAGGATCACCAGCTTCGTGATCAGCGACCCGGAGATCACATCACAGGACGTGACGATGAATGTGCAGCTCTTCAGACCCGCAGAGGAGACCCGCAAGGTGACCCTCACCGTGGATAAGGAGGCTGCCGACCGCTATCAGCACCTACAGGGTCAGGCGTACAAGCTCCTCGATCCCTCCATGATCACTCTCCCGGAGCAGGTCGTGGTGAAGAAGGGAGCAACCTACTCCGACAACTTCACGATCAAGGTAAGTGTCCCTGAAACCTTGGAGCCCAATACCAAATATCTCTTTGCCATCGCGCTGACCGAGGTTGAGTGCAGCAAGGTGATACGCCCGATACACAGCATTGCTCTCTATACCGTAGAGCGCTTCGTCGAGTCCGATGACATCCTTAAGTCCGTTCGCCTCACGAGAGACCTCTACTTCACCCTGGCACAGCCCTTCGGCAACAAGGGGGACGAGGCCATGACCTTAGAGACGCTGATCAACGTGGAGAAGTTCCGCACCCCTGATGATCCCGGAGAGGCAAGCATCTCCACCCTGATGGGTGTCGAGGGCGGCACGCTCATGAGATTTGGCGATAGTGGTGTCCCCGGCAATCAGTTGCAGGCCAATGGCACAAGGGTCGACTTCACCTTTGAGACCGGCAAGTGGTACCACATCGCTATGACCATCGCCGACGGGATCACCAAGGTGTACATCAATGGTGACCTCAAGGCGACATTCCCTGGCCGTGGCTCGCTGTCCGGAGGCAATCCCTTCCTGATCGGCCAAAGCTTCAGCCAAGGACGCGGTATCCAGGCCCGACTCTCCGAGACCCGTGTATGGTCAGTCGCCAGGAGTGCTGAGGAGATCAAGGATAATATGTACAAGGTGGACGCCAAGTCCGGCGGGCTGCTCGCCTACTGGCGCATGATCACAGCTGACGGCTCCGTCGTCTCCGATGCCACCGGCAACAACTACGACCTCCTGCAGAAGGGGCAAGCCGCTAAGAGTGGCGATCAGCCCGTGGAGATCTACGAGGAGTCCTCGCCCATCACTATTGAGTAAGAGAAACTTTACGATGATTATTTCGATGAAAAGAAGATATACTGTCTCAGGGCTGGTGGCTCTTGCGATGCTGACGGCATCGTTGCTGACAGGGTGTAGCGAGCAGGAGCCCATCCTGCTACCTGCTCCCACGCAGTCAGCCACCACTCCCGCCCTCAAGCCCTACTCGATTTCCTCACAGGACGGAGATGAGCAATTCACGAGTGTCTACCACTCCAGGACGGTGGACCTGAGGGTCGCCCTCCCCTATGAGGGCTGCACGGTGCAGCTGCTTCCTACGACAGACGAGGAGGTCGGCGCGATCACCGATAAGCTGGAGCACTTCACGCACTTAGGTGCCTTCACTCTCCTGCCGGAGGAGTGTCGCACCACCGAGTGGGTCGATGATGCCGAGGATCCTCTCATCAAGCACCTCAAGGTAGCCCTCACCGGCATTGAGGATCTCGAGTATGGCTACTATGTCCTGCCGATCAAGGTACAGGCCGCAGAGTACACCATGAGCCACTACATACTGGTCAATCGCCTCGGCGATGTGGTCCCGCTGGACGAGGCGACCAAGAGACTCCCCCCGGATCTCTTGGGCGGCCCTGAGAGGACGGAGCCGATGAAGATGGTCGCCTATGTCGAGACGAATGATAATGACATCAGGAACTACGGCAACCTCGTCCTCACGGGCAGCCGTCTCCCTGTATTTGACTTCATTGTGCTCTTTGCAGCCAATATGAATTACGATGCTGTCGAGGGAAGGAGGTACATCTCCTTCAACGACAAGCTCCAGCCTATCGTACAGCACCCCGAGATCTACATCAAGCCACTGACAGACCGTGGGATCAAGGTGATCGTCGACATTCTGCCCAATCACCAGGGCGTGGGGTACAATAACTTCCAGAGCTACGAGGAGGCTCTCGACTTCGCCAAGGAAGCGAAGATGTGGACCGATAAGCTCGGTATCGATGGATGGGATGTGGATGAGGAGTATGCCGAGTACGGGAAGCTCCCCTCCCTCGGGTACACCGAGATGTCTGCCCTCTGGATGGTCAAGGCCTTCAAGGAGGTCATGCCCGACAAGCTCATCACGCACTACGAGTTCAATAGCCCCTTCAGTGCCGGTCTGACGGACGAGGACGGGAAGTCCGCCAAGGACTATGTGGACTACAGCTGGTCAGACTACAGTGTCTCCTCACTCAGCTTCATCGATATGCCTAAGCTCAGGTATGGCAATAGATCCATTGAGGCCAATCGCTCATGGGCAGTGGCCGGAGCAGCCTCATCGGCTCGGGGGGTCCTCAGCTCCGGGCTCGGGCTCTTTATGTACTTCAATCTTAACCCCGAGGCGCTCCACAACGGCAGCCAGCTCGGATACCTCAGCGAGGTGACCAAGATCTTCTACGGAGAGTCCTGTGACTTCGTGGGACCACTCTACAAGGGCCCGGCTAAATGACCAAGACAGCAATGGATATGAATAAGATACTTAATGCAGCCCTACTGACTGCCCTTACACTCTCCCTGACCCTCCTCCTCGGCTCCTGCAACTGCGGCGTTGACATCCCTGATGCTCCCCCTGCGATCACACTTGACCGCACCGAGGTGACCGTCCCTTGTGGCGGGACCGCTCAGGTCATCGTCACGGAAGGGTCGGGAGACTACTCTGTGGTACTCCCTCAGGTCTCTACCGCCACTGCTGTTACACATGGAGATACGATCATACTCCATGGTAAGGCTGATGGTCAGGTGAGCGGCGTAGTGAGAGACAACCAGTCCCGGATGACGGCTCAGCTCAAGGTCTCCGTCACCTCCGCACAGCAGCTCCTACGGCTCTCACAGTATGATGCCGGGCTACCCATCGGCAGCTACGTTACCCTGTCGGTACTCTCCGGCAGCGGAGACTACACCGTAGAGGTGGCCGATGAGGCCATTGCCTCCGCCAAGGTAGTACCCTCCGGGATCCGCATCGTGGGTCTCAAGGAAGGCAACACCACGGTCTCAGTCAAGGATAATGCCACCGGGGCAGTAGGCAAGTGTGAGCTTACCGTCTCTATGAGAGCCTTCAAGCTCGACCTGCCGGAGCTCCCCCTCACCTTCCCATACGGTGAGAGTCGCATCATCGGCATCCTCAGCGGCAATGGGACCTACAGCGTCAAGAGCGCAGACCCCGCTATCGCCGGTGTAGAGTATCAGTCGGGGCAGTTTGTCATCACCGGCATCAAGCCCGGCAAGACGACAGTCACCCTGACCGACGACATCTCCGGCGAGAGCCGGGAGGTGGAGGTGGTCATCACGCTCAAGCCACTCCTCCTTGACTTCCAGGCTGAGATGGTCGAGGTGCTCCAGGGCTACGACACCACCCTCAGGATCATCTCCGGCAACGGAGCCTACGAGCTGACCGCTGACGAGGCACTCTTCACTGCTGAGCTGAGAGAGGACCTCATCATCCTTACGCCTAAGAGCAATGGCGACGGTAAGCTGATCATCAAGGACACGAAGAGCGGGGAGACCAAGGAGCTCACCGTCCGAGTCCGCGACCTGATACACTCCGGTAGGGTCACTCTCACCTCCGTGTCGATACGTGTGGGAGAGACAGCCAAGATAGAGGTCCTCAACGCGAGTGACTGGGACTACTATATGTGGAGTGTCAAGGACGGGTCACTGGTCTCGCTCTACACGCGAGGTGGCTGGGGCGAGCCCTTCTCTTGCACTGTCAAGGGTATCAAGCCCGGTAAGACGATCATACAGCTATCTACTAGCGACTGGGGCAGTGGTGCCAAGGTGATCGAGGAGATCCCGGTCACCGTCACCGAGTAACCCCTTCCTATTCCCGATGAGAAACGGGGGTGTGCCGAGATGATCTCTCAGCACATCCCCGTTTCTCATTCCTCTTAGGGATTGCTGATGCGAGGTGCTACTCTCCTTTGTTGCGGTAAACGTAGTCGATGCCTACGAGCCCGCCCACGAAGGTCATCACCTCGCCGTAGGCTACCAGCACGCTGGAGTCAATGATCCCCTGAGGGGGCATCCAGAGGGAGGTGAAGAGCAGGTTCAGGCCACTGGCGCAGAGCATAGAGGCCCATATCAGTCGGAATCGGTTGTTTCTTTCATTCATAGTCGTATTGCATGGATTAGTCGTCGCCATAGCATTGTGAGCAGCATCGCCACCATTAGGCCCATCCCGAGACCTACCATAAAGGTCCGGACGGGAGAGGTGCCTCGGCGACTTAATGGTTGCTCTATAGTTGTCTCCCTCTTCTCTTGCGTCGCTTTGGTCTTCCCCATCTGCTTGGTGACCTGATGCCTTGCCAGCACTACCTTTTGCTTCTTAGGCGCCACAGACCTCAGCAGGGTATCGAGAGGAGTGGGAGGGGCATTGTCCCACCACTCGATCGTCACGGTGTCCCGGAGGTCCGTATTTGTGATCTCTCTCACCTCATGCTGCACCGCTGTCTGTAGCGTTTTCTCTCTGCTCTTGCAGCTAACCATCAGGCACAGCAGGAGTAGGAGGGCGATGCTCACTCTGAGATGACCCATGACTTATTGTAGAGCTTGGCGTCAAAGCAGGGACAGAGCTTGGTCCACTCGTCCGGCGTGATGATCCCGTCGTGGTTTCGGTCTCGCGACAGGTCCCGGTGACCCACGACGTAGGCATCGGGGTAGAGTTCCAGCAGACGGTGGATCAGCTGTGTCAGCGCCTGTCGCTGCATCGGTGTGCGAGTGTCGGCAGGCACGTACTTATGGTCCAGCCCGCCCTCGTAGCAGATGCCTATGGAGCGCCTGTTGAAGCCCCTCACGTGGGCACCGGGTAGCTCTACGGGACGCATACCATACAGCGATCCGTCCTTCGTGATGTAGTAGTGGTACCCGCACCCCCTAAATCCCCGCTGTACGTGGTCCCGGATCAGCTGCTCGGGGGAGTAGTTGTCGCAGTTGCGTGTGGCGCTGCAGTGGATCACCAAGAGGTGGATGGCTCTCTCAGCGCGCCTGATCTCCTCCGGTCGGGTGAGTAGTGTGGGCCCACCATAGTCCTCCATAGGGTCGGGGGAAAATTTATCGGTTGCTACGGGTGTGGTGTGTACTTGTGTCATATGGCTTGTCTTGCTATAATGTGTGTTACTGTAGTGGTGAGGCGAGGAGGTGTCACCCTCCTCACCCCTGTGAGCCCTACTGGTGGGTGGACTCAGGACCCTTCAGCGAGAGTGGTGTCACAGCCCGCCATTGCCCGACTCCTTATTCTCCTTAGGCGTCACGCTCTCGGCAGGCTTCTCATTGGCCTCCTCTGCCTTCTTCTTCTCGGCGATGAGGGAGCTGAAGCTCCGCACCGGCACGGTAGCCATCTCCGCCAGCATGATCGGGCTGGGCGTGTAGCGTATGTGGACCTTCTTCACATTGCTTGAGGTGAAGTCCTTCTCCGTTGCGGCCGCCTTGCTGCGGAAGCGTAGGGCAAAGGAGCCCAGCTCGCCCAGGCGCACGGAGAGTCCCTGTGAGAGGTACTCCAGCACCACCTCCGGCAGTACGGTGAGGACGGCGTTGACGTCCGCGCGGTGGACGGTAGATCGCACAGAGATGCTCTTGGCGATCTGGTGGAGAGGGACGACGCCCATCATACGCGAGGTGGCGACAGCCACGCGGGGCATCTTGGCGTTAGGGATGGAGTTCTTGCGCTCAGTTACACTGTAGATAAATGCCATAATTGATTTTTGTATTGCAAAGTAGATGAATAATTAATAGACGATTCGCCGCTCCTCTTCGGCACCCGAACGAGCGGGCTTCTCTCCTCCTCACAGTAGCGTCTGCAGCCGCACTGATCTCTCGGAGGCTATGATCGGAGAGGGTTGTCGGTGATCGTGATGCAAAAGTACGATCCCCCTCAGGGGTGATTGTCTCTTAGTATCGCCTTCTGTCTCGTCGAGGAAAAAATGGTCAAGTTTTGCGCGTTGGATGAATAATGCATACCTTTGCAATATCTCGGTAACTAAACTATGACAGAAGAAAAACAACAACAACATTCGGAGCCAATGCTCAGCACCTCCGATCTCCGACTGCTGGAGGAGATTAAGAGCTGGGAACCTCTCAAGGGGGACCTGGGCGGCATCGTTCCCGTCAAGCAGGTAGCGCTTCAGTACTACCCCGACTACCATCCGCAGAGCGCCTCGAGGGCGCTCCGTATGTCTATCAAGAGCTATCCGCTGCTCAGCCATGCCCTATCCTTAGTCGGCTGGACCAGTCCCAAGCGAAACTTCACCCCTCGACAGACTGCCGTCCTCGCACACTACCTCGGCACCCCATAGCCGTCCACCACGCCTATATATAAGGACCAAAAGACCATCTGCGCTGTCACCCTTGAGCTCATCCTCGATCGTGGCAGCGCAGCTCGCATATCCTGTGAGGCTCATTCCCTGAGAGCTAAGTCTCTCTTAATGACCCAATGATAAGTCGCACATTATGTAGGGGTAGAGTTCAAGCATATGAGCGAAGCCCAAGAAAGATGTGACCAACGGACTGCTACACCGCTACAGCCTTTCTGACTATTCACTGTGGAGGTTTGATATGATTGCTTAGGTGGTATGTGATTTTTCTAAGGTACTCTCGAGAAAATTTACTACCATTGTACACTTGCCTAAGCCAGACGGGATAGCTGCCGGGACTGTGTCATCACATGTGACGTGATGAGGTGGACTCTTCCTCTCGCGATGCCCGCTCTTAGGTGGGGAGTGCCTCAGCAGGGAGGCACCAGATCATACTTAATCACATTAGTCAGCAGACATGAGGTATGCCACCAATTGTTCGGCTTGAGTCACGCCGTAGCGAAGAGGTACAGACCTATGAGTAACATCAGCTATTATGAAAACCATTGATCAGATCCGATGGGTGATCGTCCTGCTTTCTCCATGGATCGCCCTCTCTACCGCAAGCGCACAGGAGATCCGAGGTGTTACCCTTCGTGAGGATGGCAGCCCTGTCCCCTACGTGGGTGTCGTCCTCCGCACGACAGCCGACTCTACCCTCATAGCCGGCACCTATAGCGATGAGAAGGGGCGCTTTGTGCTGACACCAAGTGGAGACTACCCGGAGGGTGTCCCTCTCAGTCTCTACTGCTCAGCGATCGGCTACGAGTCCCGCACGCTGCCTGTCACGCGCCTCGATGAGACGATCAGGATAGTACTCCGAGAACAGTCTGAGACCCTCTCAGAGACGGTGGTCATCGGAAGCCGTATCAAGCGAAGTGCTGCAGGGTACGTGGCGCAGGTCAGCGATGACCTGATCACCAAGGGGGTCAATATCGACAAAACGCTCACGTTCCTCCCCGGCATCACCCATAATCCCACGGGGTACTATCTGAATGGTATGCCTATTGCTCAATTCTATATCGATGATCGCAAGGCATCCGTCAGTGAGCTGGAGACAATCCCCGGAAGTATGGTACAGTCCATCGAGGTCTCCTTCATCGACCGTACCGGGGTGGAGAAGACCGGAAGTGTCGTGCACATCCGCCTGAAGGCTCCGGAGATAGGTGGCTACTATGGGAACGTGCGCACTCAAGCCATTGCCAGGGGAAAGTACTTTGACGGGATCTACCCAGGGGCGATACTCAACCTCCGCAAGGGGAAGACAGAGGTCTATGCCAACGTCAGCGGGTTCTATAGTTATGACAGAAACAAGCAGAGAGACGACACCGACTGGACAAGTGGGAAGTACCTCCACACCATTACGACCCAAAAGGGGAAAAATGCCGGGATTAACTCCGAGCTAAATGTGAATTACAACTTCACTGACGAGCATCGTCTCGGGGCTGTGATCTCAGCATCCTATGGTAAGTGGGGTCTCCGGTCAGAGGAAGTGAATAGCTCGAGCGACAGCGCTCACGAGTATGGTGCCTCGACGACCGGGGATAGTCATCGCACCATATGGCAGGGGAGGCTGAAGTACAGCTACACCCCCAAGAGCAATAAGTTTGACATCCAGACGTGGGCAGAGATCCTAAGCAGAGATCGCGATATGAGTAAGCGGTACAGTGCTCCGTCCCGTATCGGCAGTGGCGACGAGGATCTGCACCAAGATACTAAAATGTGGGAGCTGGTCGCCACCTCATCACAGAGATGGAGTGAACGTCTCTCCTCCGATATTGCGCTCGTGCTGAAAGGGTCACGGGAGCAGATCCTCTCTCAGTCCACACTCCACCGGAGGCAGGAGGCAAGTACAGCGGCTCTGGTCCAGAATCCCTATCTCATGGCGGGAGTCTCCTATGACTTAGAGCAGCTGTCACTCTCCGGACGACTCTCGTACCAGGGCTCTTTCGTGACGTATGAGGATCGGGAGAGCGAGGTCGTCAGCCACCACAATACTCAGGGACCGGAGGTGAATGTCAGCAGCTCCTATTACTTTGACCCTAAGAGGGAGAGTGGTCTGACTCTACGTTATGCCCATAGGGTCTACACCTTTAATTACGGTATGATCAATTCGACCAAGACCTGGCAGGATCGATACCACTACTATATGGGCAATCCCGATATCAAGGCTCCCACGGATGATGACATCAGACTTTCCGGGAACTATCGCAACCTCGTCAATGCATGGATCGGTTACTCGGTGGAGACGAATCCGGTCACCGTGGGGACATTCATCGACCCGGATCACCCTGAGCTCTCCTACACCACTCCCGTCAACGGTGAAACGGAGCGGTGGTGGAACTTTGGTCTCCAGGCAAGCTATAGACCGGCTTCTTGGTGGCAGACCCGGCTGAATCTCAATGGTGGGATCGGAAGACAGTGGGGTGAGATAACGCCGGGAGAGAAGATCAGTGTCCTCAGCAAGCGTCTCTGGGCTGACTGGAACCACAACATCTCCCTCCCCCGGGACTGGTCACTCTTTGCCATGCTCTACTGTGAGCCGACTTACCGAACCTATAATCAAAAGTATGTTGCTGTCTATGGACTTGACACAAGTGTCACAAAGAGAATAACGCCGACCATAGAGGTTTCCCTCTATGCTTCCTATGGAAACTTGCGAATACTTCACACCTACCTGACAGACGCAGTGCAGACCTATGAGAACCTCATCCCCACACCCTATGTCTCACTGACCCTCCGATGGAGCTTCCGCAAGGGCCGAGATGTCAACGTCCGTCGCGAGTACACCACTCAGAGGTATCAAGGCTGGCAGCCCCGCTGAGTTGGTCGTCTGCGGCTGTCTGGTGTCGATCAGAGAGGTGATTTAGTCACGTTTTTCTCTACATTTGTCGAGTACTTGATCTAGTGATAATCACGTGTGGGCACTGCATCAGTTTGAAGAAGAATAGACGCTTTTATAACGTTCAATCATATTTTTGTTACTATCATATTATGAGAAGATTACTATGGTCGGCAGTTATTGCCGTATGTCTCGCCACCCCTCTCTCGGGGCGAGCTCAGGTAGTATTCTTGGATGATGTGACGTCATCCCCCATATCGGAGGTTGTGCTGATGGGTGGAGATGGACACCTGATCGGGCTATCCGACCGAGGGGGCAGGGTACTGCTGGATAGCTATCCGTCCGGTGTGCATGAAAGAGCATATAGAGGAGGAGATACATCAGTACATTCACTCTGAATTGTCTTGATATGAAAGAGAAACTTTACCTAGTACTATTAGCCACCGTACTGATGTCGCTCGGAGCCGGAGCGCAGCAGGTGGCGACGATCCAAGGAGTGATCACGGACAGCGCGGGGCGATCTCTCGCGAGTGCCGGCATCACCGCCCTCACTCTTCCCGACTCCGTCCGGGTCGGGACTGCGATCAGCGATGACGAAGGTCGATACGTCCTGCAGGATCTCCGGAAGACTCCGGACTGTCTGCGGGTGAGTCTCCCGGGCTTTGTCCGGAGGGTGGTTCCCATTTCCGAAGCCGATCGTATTGTCCTGGAGGAAGATCCGACCCTCCTTGCTGAGGTGGAGGTGGTCAGTCGCTTTACCCGTAGAGATCCCTCCGGCACGCTTCATGTCACGATGCAGGGCAATCCGATTGCCAAGGGGAATATCACAACTGATGCACTCCGACTGGTACAGGGGGTGGAGCTGTCGGGAGAGGAGTTGCTCATCGGCGGGAAGCCGGGGACCCTGATCTACATAGACGGTCGGCGGTCTTCGCTAAAGGAGCTGTCCTCCCTCCCCGCTACTTCAGTCAAGGCTCTCGAGATCATCCCGCACCCCGGTGCCTCTTATGGAAGGGAGGCGATCGGTGGTGTGGTCAAGGTGACCCTCCGCAAGAAGGAGGGTGTCATGGGCTCCCTCGTCGGTCGGGGACAGCTGGATCGGGAGGCACCCGTGGATGGACTGGTCACATCCACAACCAGGTATCAGAGAGGGCGCTTCTCCCTCTATAACAGTCTCAGTCTCGGTGTCGGGACTTTCCGCTCCCGTCATCTATGGAGTCGTGAGGACGGGGAGGAGTACAAGGTGAGCCGTGACAAGAGGCAGCGGGTGCTTATGGACAACATTGACCTGGCGTTCGCCTTCGGCAAGGCTCATGACCTGCACCTCTACGGTGGACTTTACCTTTTGAACGATCGGATCGACCGGTCGATCGACCGGGAGGGCTCCTTAAGGCAGGAGGAGGACATCAAGTCTACCAACGCACACGCCGGACTGCTTCACTCGATAACGCTGCCGGTGGCCAAGGGGATGAGAGTCAGGACACTGGTGGAGTATACGCATCAGCAGCAGTCCGATGATATGCTCTACCGTACAGTCAGAGAGGAGAGTGCCCGCATGAGCGAGAAGATGGACTACCTCCGCGTCGAGCCCACGGTACGTCTCTCGCTCCCCGAGGGAGCCACCCTGAGTGGGGGTATTCGGTATCATCTGGCGCAGGATCAGAACGAGCTCTCCGGGCTTGAGACCTCTCTCCTTCCGGGACTGGTCAATCACCATTACAAGATATGGGGAAGTGACATCGACCCGTGGATCGAGTATTCCCGGATGATTGGTCAGCGGTGTTATGCCATGATGGGGCTCAACTATCTCCGCACCGAGATGAATTTCTCTGATCTGTCGGCGAAGGATAATGATTATCATATCGTTCATCAGGGGCTTCTGGCCTCGCTGCAGCTTCAGTACCTCATCAATCCGGCAAAGCAGTCGGGCGTGGGTCTTAGCTACAAGAGGCAACTCTCCCTCCCCAATTATGGTTACTACAGCCCCATCTCCTACTATCAGGCGGACGATCTCTACAGCAGGGGAAACCAAAAGCTGAGAGCTGAGGTGTACCATAACATCGGGATAGAGTACCATATCAGTCCTGAGTGGCTGCTCACCTACGACCTGAGGATGGGAAATGACCTGATCCGCCTGATGACCCACAGAGATCCGGAGCGTCCGGAGATCCTCTACACGATGCCGGAGAATGTGGCTCGGATGATGCGCCATACACTGGCTCTCTCCTACACCGCACGCCCCACGAAGCAGTGGAATACAAATACCCGTGTCTACATCCGCCACGGACGAGAGAGTATGCCGGAGCTGACGGTCTCTTACCCCGGCATCGGCTGGAGCTCCTCCAACCAGTACTGCCTCCGGGACAATCTCGGTCTGTCCCTCAGCCTAGCCGGTCAGACCCTCGAGAGACACCTGGATAGTGAGCTCGGCACTCGGGCGTCGATGGATCTCGGTGCTTACCTCATCCTGCTTCGAAACCAGCTGACAATAAATCTGTCAGCGGACAATCTCCTGCACACAAGGGATGTTATGCGGGTCACCACCGGTCCCGTGGACGTGACGAGGGTAGATGTCTCACCACGCACTCGCCTCCGACTGACCGTCACCTGGCTCTTCAGCTCCGGGGATAAGGTTCGGCAGGGAAGCGCCTCGACCGTCTCCACGCCGACGAAGGAGAGACCGATCCTCTAAGTCCTCTGACCAATTGTGGGTCGCCGAGCAGAAACTCCCTTTCTCGGCGACCCGCAAGGGGTCGAGGCCTAATGCGTACGCTTATACATCGGTCGAGGCACGAAGTGCCGAAGACCGATGCCTATGGAACGGGCATCCTTGCGGATGCCGTTATGCTTCAGAGCCTACTATATTTGGGCAGAACGTCCGACTCGTCCAATAAAGTCTCTCAACGATCATGTGACAAACTTACAGCTATGGAGCGATGATCCCTCCGGGGCTTCGCCCCTGCGGGATCGGCAGGCGGGAGCATCAGGAGAGGGTTGGTATATGAGATGGTACAGCAATATGGATTATCACTTCTTTGCAGTAGAGTTCAAATGCGACACCCCTGACCTCTCGTCGAGGTGGGTTAGGTCTTGTGGGGGGATATGTCTACATTTGTGTGACCCACTCACTTAATACTAAGTACTAAGACTATGGATAAGAGAAAAGACTTACATGTGACCCACCGCAAGTCGGATGGGAAGTGGCAGATCCTCAGCGAGGGTCAGCCCAAGGCGCTCAAGCTCTGCCCCACTCAGGAGGAAGCGATCCAGGCTGCCCGTGAGATCGCGATCGACCGAGGTGTCTCGGTTGTCATCCACGGCATGGATGGGAAGATCCGCGAGGTCTACTCCTACGACGATAGAAAGCAGAAGTAACGCCGCTCACGCTGCCTCTCCTGATTACCCTCCTGGAGATCTACTTTCGAAACCTCGCTAGGGGTGTACGGAATGAAGGTCACCGAGCGGGAGCGACACCCTATCGGGGTCGTATCATAAAGGTGAGACGCAGGAAACCCGGGGTCTTCGGCACTTCGTGACTCGACCACCGGGCTAAGCAAAACGGACCCCTACCGGGGTCCCCGGCTAGATCGTCAGGCGGGGTGCTGTCAGGCGGGCTACGCCCCTGCGGGGATCGTTAGGCGGGGCGGACCTTATGGGCGAATACCAGGTGTCTGTTGCGCTGTCCGACCCGTCCGACTCGTCCGATAAGATAGTGCGACAGTCGGTGGTGGCACCCCGATAGGGGTGCATTTTGCATAGCCCGGGTGTCGGAGGGGCGTAGCCCCGAAGACCCCGGGTAAGCATAGCCCTCTTTTATCCCACGACCCCGCCAGGGTGTCGCTCGTAATGGTGATCGTTAGAGGGACCGACACCTTGGCGGGGTCGTTTATCCCAAAATACATCCTCGTTTCCCCGGGGTCTTCGGCACTTCGTGCCTCGACCACCGGGCTATGCAGAACGGACCCCTACCGGGGTCCTCTGCTGTATCGTCACCTGGGGACCGACACCCTAGCGACGTCGTATTGGAGTATTTGCGCTATATTTACAGACAAGGGGGAAGGGAGGAGCACCTTCACTTTTCCCTCCACTAGCTGTACGTGATCATGAACAAGAAAAATAATACTACCCTTCCCACGCTGATAGCCGGTGTCGTTGCTATCCTATCCATCGTGGGGCTCCTCAGGGCGACTAATTGGCTGATCTTCTGGATATCCATCGGTCTCCTCGCTGTCTCGGTGATCGTGATGGTCCTCCTCGTGCTTAGGCCGAGGCGGGTTCGTCGCGCCGACTACGAGCAGCGTGTCTCCGATCGCATCTCTCACCGGGATCGCTAAGCCATGTACCGTCATCGCGCCATATCGTACGAGAGCAGCTTCGGCGAGATCCTCCGGTACCTCCTGGCACTGGAGCACGGTCTCTCTCGGGAGCAGATCCACCGCGTGCTGGAGGTGCTGAGACGCTCCTTTGACCGGGGTGCTTACGAGGCGAAGAGCATCGATAGCCTCAAGACGCAGCTCCTCACCGCCGTCTCTGCCGTCGAGGAGATCGGTCTCCACTCCACCTCCCTCCTTGCCATCCTCCTCTGGCGTCCGCTCAGCTGCGGCGTGGTGACGGAGGAGCAGATCGAGCAGAGCTTCGGCGCCGACACCGCTCACCTGGACCGCCTGCTCCTCCGTGTCTGCGAGGTGTACGACCCGACGGAGGTGATGACGAGCGACAATCTCGGGCGCTTCCTCCTCTCCTTTGCCGAGGATGTGCGGATCATCCTGATCCTAATAGCGGACCGGCTGGTTCGGCTGAGGCTGGCCGGTCATCTCCTCGGCGAGGAGGAGCAGCGGGTGCTCTCCGACGAGGTGCACACCATCTTTGCCCCCTATGCGCACCGTATGGGGCTCTATGCGGTCAAGAGCGAGATGGATGACCTAGCGCTGAAATACACCGACCGCAAGGTCTACACCTATATCAAGGAGAAACTGGCCCAGACGAAGGATGCTCGCGATGCTTACATCGCTGCCTTTATCGAGCCGCTGGAGAAGCGGCTGAGGGAGGCGGGGCTGAGGTTTCACATCAAGGGCAGGACCAAGTCCATCTCCTCCATTCACCACAAGCTCCAGGTGCAGAAGTGTGCCTTTGAGCAGATCTACGACCTCTTTGCCATCCGCATCATCCTCGACTCGGAGCCAAGAGAGGAGAAGGGCGACTGCTGGCACGTCTACTCTATCGTCACCGATATGTACCAGCCCAATCCCAAGCGGCTCAAGGACTGGATCTCGATCCCGAAGAGCAACGGCTACCAGAGCCTCCACATCACCGTGATGGGCCCTGACCACCGCTGGGTGGAGGTGCAGATACGGACCGAGCGGATGGATGAGATCGCCGAGAGGGGACTGGCGGCGCACTGGCGGTACAAGGGGATCAAGAGTGAGACCGGGCTCGATGACCTGATGACGGAGGCGCGTCGGGTCCTCGAGATGGGGGATAAGCTCCCCGAGGATGAGGTGATCAAGGACTTCCGGATGGATCTCTACGACGAGGAGGTGTACGTCTTTACCCCCAAGGGGGAGGTGCTGCAGCTGCCCAAGGGCGCCACGGTGCTCGACTTCGCCTTCTCCATCCATACCAATGTCGGCAGCCACTGCGTCTCCGCCCGCGTCAATGGGCGCAATGTGGGGCTGCGGTATGTGCTGCAGAATGGCGACTCCGTCAGCGTCATCACCTCCGACAGCCAGGCACCCAAGGCGGACTGGCTCGACATCGCCCAGACCTCGAGGGCGAAGAGCAAGATCCGCAGCTACCTCCGCAATAAGGACGAGGAGCGGGTGGCACTCGCACGGGAGGATCTGGAGCGAAAGATCCGTAACCGGAAGCTGGAGTGGGACGAGGGCGAATTTGCCCGTCTCATGAAGCGCCACGGCTACAAGGGCGAGAGTGACTTCCTCCTCGCTGTGGCGGACGGGCGCTACGAGGTCAATCAGGTGCTCGACGACTACAAGGCACTCCTCGAGGAGCGCACCGAGAGTGCCAAGGAGAGCAAGCCTAAGGTCTCGGCAGAGGACTACGAGCGGGAGACGGAGCTGGAGCAGCTCTCCACGGCGGATAAAGACGTGATCCTCATCGACGGCAAGCTCACCGGCATCGACTACGAGCTGGCGCAGTGCTGCCACCCGATATACGGCGACCGGATCTTTGCCTACGCCTCTCGCACCGGCATGAGGATCCACAGCTACGACTGCCCCAATGCCACCGACCTCTTCACCCGCTACAGCTACCGCATACACAAGGCGGAGTGGGCGGGTATCGCTGCCGATAGAGCCGCCCGGGAGGTGACGCTCAGGGTCGTCGGTGAGGACGACATCGCGGTGGTCAATAATATCTCCACCCGGATAGGGCTGGAGAAGGGGGTCAAGCTCAAGAACTTCCGCATCGAGTCCAATGACGGGCTCTTCCTCGGCTTCTTTACCCTCTATGCGGATGATGAGCGGTCGCTCAAGCAGCTTGTCCGACTCATCCGGCAGGCGAAGGGGGTGAAGTCCGTCGACCGCATCGAGTAAGTCAAGTACCCCCTCTCACGCCATCTCATCGGACGAGTAGGACGGTGCAATAGACACAAAGTGCTCTCTTGGAAGGCATACCCCACCGACCGATCCCGCAGGGGCGGAGCCCCGGAGGGATCACCGGTTTTTAGCTGTAAGTTTGTCACATGATCGTTGAGGGGCTTTTGAGCCTCGCTCAAAAGCCCCTCAACGCCACTCAAACAAAGGAGATAAATCTTTTGGGAGCT
>OASD01000166.1_pt1 | contig 36837 bp, 35 predicted proteins | sample 1475531 | NCBI WGS metagenome assembly OASD01 (sample SAMEA3360668, study PRJEB22359) | human gut metagenome | biome: ENVO:urban biome; feature: ENVO:human-associated habitat; material: ENVO:feces | place: Bangladesh | collected 2011
GTTAGTCACATAAAGAGATAGCAGATTTAGCTAAAAAAAGGAAAATAACAGTCCATAAAGCGTTGACATTACTTTCTGTTCTACTAAGTAATTTCTCGCCGATAAACAACTAATCTATTGATATTTAATAAATTATTGCATTTTACTGACAAAATGCCGAATTGAGATCATAAATAATCATGCAACAGGTTATGCAAATGCATAAATATGTGATGAATGTCACTTATTTATTTCAATAAATATATCACCTAAAAACAACGCGGGGCAGGGAATGACTGCCCCATTTTTAATTTTTACGTAGGGTGCGTGGTTGACTACTCGTTAGCAAATAATCAAATAGCTAAAGCATTCATCGTGTTGCCCGTATTCATACCCATGTGACTTTGACAACGGTACTCCTTAGAAACTCTCTTCGGACTGTTGCCGAAATGTTTGCGGAACGCATAAATAAAATAAGATGTACTGGCATAACCACATTGTTCGGCAATTTTATTGACTGAACCTTCTACGCGTATCAAATTTTTTGCGTGCTGCATTCTGGCATCTAATAGAATCTGTGAGAATGTCGTTTGCTCTTGCTTTAGTTTTTTCTTCAACAGGCTTTCACTGATGTACAGGCAGTCACAAATATCTTTCAGCTTCCATGGGTGCGCCAGCTTCATGTTGACAATATTTCTCACTTTCCCGGAAACGGATAGCACACCGTTAGTTAATAGTGTAATGAAACCTTTGCATGCGGCAAAAATAGACAGGCAAGAAAAAAGCAAAAGTTCTGAAAAATTATGATGATTGCGTTCTTCCGAGTTGAGATAAGCAATCATTTCATTAAGCAATCCAGTCGGTACATTTGAAGCACGTAAAAACTTCGCAGGAACAGGCATCGTCACTGTCTGGATGTTAGTGCATTGTAGATATTTTTTAATAGTATTTTCATTAAATCCGATTTCTTTAAAATGCCGCTCATAAGGTTCAAAATGTGTACGAACAGCGTTATCTACCATCAGGATCTCGCCGTCAGAGAAGGCGTAATCTTTATCTAAAATGTTAGCGTTGAAAGCATGATGAATAAATATGACAGAACAAACGAGCGACATTTTATCTCCTTAAAACAATAAAGTTTTTATCGATACTTTGTTAACATTTCAGATTTATAATTTGCTGTTTATTATCAGTCTTGCAAACTATTGATAATGAAATGTGTAAGATCTCTTGCAATGCGACCCATTTCTGAAATACCCAGCTGATCAATTGCCGAAAAAATGGCTATCAACGTAAGGGTCAGTAATAAGACAACCACAATTACAGACATGATTTCTTTATAGTTGTCTCTTTGCGTGATTTTGTTTTTCACTGTGGTCGCATGCATTTCAAATATGTTTATTTAGCGGATAACGTTAAAAATCGTTAATCAGTATGCTTAATATAACAGGCTGGAGAAAAGAGGAAATAGGACTGGCACTTCAGTACTGAGCGGAGTTTCTTACAGCTGTAGGCAGAGGTTTATATCTTATAGTATGTAGTTTAATTTAATCCATGTGAGCAAATTGCGCGATAATAGTCAATGAGGGATTCTTCTGCTGTGCGGATGACAGCAGAAGAAATGAGAAGAGGCATTAATTTGATGGTTCTAATTCAACCGGAATACTTTTATAGCCAGGAATGCCACTTAATGGATCGTGGTTATCGAGTGTTAGCATGTGATTCGATTCTGGAAAATAGGTCACCAGTGAGCGGTCAGCCATAGGGTAAATGACCACTTTTAATCTATCCATGCGGCGTGAGCTACGTTTACCGTCTGGCGTGAGCGCAATAAGATTAACTCTTTCGCCGTTTTTTACACGGCAAATTTTAGCTTGTTTAGCACTCATAAAGACCACATCTCGTTGACCGAATACCCCTCGATAGCGATCATCCATACCATAAATCGTCGTGTTGTACTGATCGTGGCTGCGTACTGTCGCCATGACCAGCTTACTGTTAAACGCTGAAGAGGGATCTTCTAACAGCCCTTTGCTGGTAATGAAATTAGCCTTACCTGACGGCGTCATCCAGCGCCTTTCAGCAGCTGCATTTATCAGGTGAAAACCACCGGGATGACGGATGCGTTGGTTATAGTCGGCGAACTCTGGCAGCACAGCTTCAATGTCATTGCGAATGCGATCATAATCTTCCACCAGATACTCCCAGGCTACCACGCTCTGGGGTAGTGCTGCCTGCGCGATTCCCGCGACCACTGCACACTCTGATTTCAGCATTACACCGGCGGGTTTTAACACGCCACGCGAGGCATGAATCATCGACATTGAATCCTCAACGGTTACCGCCTGCGCACCGCTTTTTTGCATGTCAATCTCGCTACGTCCCAGAACCGGCAGAATATAGCTATGCCGTGCGGTCAGCAGATGAGAGCGGTTAAGCTTAGTGGCTACGTGTACCGCCAGATCTAATTGCGTTAACGGTACAGCGCTCGCTTCCCGATCTGGCATTGCCAGTGCAAAGTTGCCCCCCATGCAGATCAATGCTCGAGCCTGCCCTGTACATATTGCTTGCATGCTGGCAATTGCAGCATGTCCAGGTGCTTGAGGTGGTGTGAAGCCATAGCGCTCACCCAGGCGAGCCAGAAACTCTGCAGACGGTTTCTCGGTGATACCGACGGTTCGGTCGCCCTGTACATTAGAGTGGCCACGTAGTGGGCAGATACCCGCACCAGGCTTGCCAATGTTACCTTTCATCAACAGCAGATTGACCAGTTGCTGTACATTCTGGGTACCATGTTCGTGCTGAGTGATCCCCATTCCGTAACAGATAATGGTTCGTTCGGCAGCGGCATATGCATCAGCCAGTTCGGCGATTTGAGTCTGACTTAATCCAGAAATACGTTCGATATCTTTCCACTCGGAATTGAGAACGTCACGGCGTAGCTCGTCAAAGCCGACGGTATGCGTTTGAATAAATTCGTCATCCAGCAATGAGGGCCGACCTGCGGCACTTGCAGCATCATCGCGCTCAATTAACAGGCGCATCATCCCCTTGAGCAACGCCATATCGCCACCAATGCGCACGTTATAGTAGGCACTAGCCAACTGAGTCTCAGAGTTCGTCAGCATTTCAAACGGGTTTTGCGGTGCGGTAAATCGCTCCAGGCCACGTTCCTGTAGAGGATTGATGGCGATCATTTTCGCTCCCCGTTTCACTAAAGCGCGCAACGAAGTCAGCATGCGGGGGTGGTTTGTACCAGGGTTATGCCCAATGCAAATGACTAAATCGCACTTCTCAAAGTCTTCCAGCAACACAGTCCCTTTACCCACACCGATACTCGCTGCCAAACCCACACTGGTCGGTTCATGGCACATGTTGGAGCAGTCGGGAAAGTTATTACTCCCGTATTCACGGGCAAAAAGCTGATAAAGAAAGGCAGCTTCATTGGAAGTACGGCCCGAAGTATAGAATTCAACCTGATTGGGATCACTATAGCTTTGAAGGCGTGCGCCAATTTCGTCGAAAGCTTGTTGCCAGCTTAATGGCTTGTAACAGTCGCTGACAGCATCATATTTCAAAGGCTGAGTGAGACGTCCCGCAGCCTCAAGCTCGTGATCTCCCCAGGTAAGTAATGATTGAACCGTATTCTCAGCAAAGAAAGAGGCATTTACCTGCTTATCCGTGACTTCCCAGGCGATTGCTTTTGCGCCGTTTTCACAAATGTCGAATGACGCACTGTGCTTAGGATCTGGCCATGCACAACCCGGACAGTCAAAGCCCTCTGGCTTATTCATGTCAAACATGGCAATAACATCCTGGCGTATATCCATCTGCTTACGTACTGCATTCGCTACGGATTTAACAGCACCCCAACCACCTGCAGCACCCTGGTAGGATTCAATTTTTTTCTTCATCTACTTATCCTGTGTGGAAATGAATTATTAGGATTTGTAATAGCGATGATGCACAGTACATACAAAGGGATTATCGCCAACATGGATATATAAGAGTAGGGGACTACTCTCTTTCTATTTTTAATCTATTATTGTTAAACAATAGATTAAATACGATAAGTTAAGCATCATCTCTCATAGTGTTTAAATTAACATATTTTTCAATATAAAAAATAAGACTCTGGCTTCAATTGTGCGCGGATTTTCTTACAGGTGTAGGATAATAGCCTTCACAAAATAATTATCCGCGCAATTTTCGTGAATGGAGCGTATAGACTAAGGTCAAAATCACAATTATTCATAGATAAAAGTGACACCAATGACTGACTGGACGATTCCGGCTGAAACCTTGTTTCCTGTTTGTCCATAGGTTGCGCTTAAACCCAGAGGTACTTTGCTTTTATTTACTGTCCCCAGGGAGACATTTTCTCCCGTAGCCAGTATTTTTCCATTACGGATCAGAGAGACACCCACTCCCGATGCTTTTGTTGCATCAGGTGCTGTGTTAGCAAACACTTGTCGGGCACTGTCAGTGGTGGCACCCGAAAGATAAAATGAGAGCTTTTGTTCGCTTGAGCAATATACGCCAAGGGGTATTTCTGCGCTTCCAGGAAAGTCCGGGAGATTCACGGTGACATTACGACTATCAACAGTGCAGCCGCCTGTTGGCATAACAACACTGTTATTTGAAATAATATTCCACGTAAAATTACGCGGATTTCCGCTTCCTAACGTGGCAATTTTATACATATGAATACGGGCAATAACTTCCCCCGCGTTTATGACAACTCCGCCGGCCGCCCCGACTGGGGTAATATAGAGTTTTAACGGTAATGGCATCGGTGTCTTATCACCAATATCCAATACGTTGGTACTTGTCGTCAACGGGAAGGGGTAGGTCACATTATTCCAGTACAGCGATCCTTTATATGACTGTAGAGAGCCTGCGAAAGCTGAGCCTTGTACCAGGTTTATATGATCAGTGTCTTACCAGCCGCCGTAATCATTCCAGCAACTTATATGCTGAGACAAGTCTACAACCAGATTCTGGCCCGGCTGTATTACAGGGTCGAGATTAACATAAACAGAGGTTGTACCAGCTCCAATACTTGACCCGCCATCGACATTACAACTGAAGGCAAAAACTTTACCTGCCATTAATAGAAGATAAATACCGAACAGGACCTTTATACTGATTGTTTTACCCATGATATATCCTAAGGTTAAAAAATTGATTTAAAAAGAAGGCTAAGAAAATCGAATCGACGTTATTGCCAGGTGTAGATCACATTGATTAGCGCCTCGATCGTTCCCTGGCTTGCGTTTCCATTCACCGTGATAGCTCTTGCCTTAAGTGGAAACTGTGCATTACGAGTGATCTCATCAACAATAACCATTTTGCTATCGCCATTTTTTAACGTCGCATCCTGGTCATCCCTCAGCTCTATCTGAATATTTTCGGCAGTACCTTCATTTTTGTAATAACCCGTATTGTCAGTTGAACCTGTCACGATTGCCGTCACTGCACTTGTTTCAACCGGACAATCGGTTAATGACAAAGTAATATTGTGCCAGCCAGATGCAGAACCAGGTTGTTGCAGATTGCGCGTATAAAGATCCCCGAGATTAACGTTAGCTTCTTTGGTTTGAATAGTGCAGGGTTTAGCGACTACCCGACCATTAACAGTGATAGTGACATCGGCGGCCTGGAGAGTTGCTGTGAATAACGCGCAAAACGTAGCTAACAGGAACCTCTTGTGAAGTCTTTTCATATCTGACTCTGATTATTGAAATTCAAGGGTAAAGGTTGCCGAAGCCCTCACCAGTCCCGGATTGACGGACTTCTGAGTTGACTTCAGACGAGCGGAGTAAGGCAAAATATTGTTCTGTTCTGGTACCAGTGGGATCCACTGCATCCCGGCATGAAGGTCATTCAGTTTCACCGGACGCATATTTCCGTCCAGTATTTCTATACCTAAACCGGAGGCCGTATTGCTTCCCTCATCCAGTTTCAACAGAGTATTATTTTCTGCATCCTCAATACCGTTAAATGCAACCCGAACCCCCGTTGTCCCTTTGCTGCATTCACTTAACGTAATCTGAAAAGGGACGGCTGGACTTGTGCTACCGGTCGTTGGAAATTGTCTGGCACTGTTTTTTTGGAGATCTACGGTAAAATTAAGCGAATCCGATGAGACTGTGCAGCCATAATCGAGGACGCGCCCGCTAATTTTAATAACGCTATCTGCGGATAAAGCAGAATAGGTGGTTAACCCCAGACATAAACCGAGGAAAATAACGTTATTGTATTTCATAATCTATTGTTCCTTAGCGACAGATTGCTGTCTGCTGGTTCAGCAAGGTTCCAGGAGAGACTTCAGGAAGCTTGTAATCGACAATACAGTTTGAGTTTTTATCATTGCCCCATGAAACCTGTAATTTCCCTGACTGTGGAAGTCCAGTCAGATAAACCTGACCATTTTCCGCGACAATGCTGCCATTTTTATTCTCTCCGTGAGTGACAATTGCACCGAATGGAACGCTTTTATTACCGTACTTCAACGTCATTAATACTTTCCCGCCGATTTGTGCATTAAATGTTGCTCTGGCAATAGCACCGTGAGTTGGGATGACAGTGACTACGGTTTCATCCAGTTCAACATTATCTGCAAGGGAATTCGCGTTAAGAGCGACACGATTTTCTCTATATTCTGTCGCAAATGGTAATATTGCATAGCCACGCCAGTCGGTATGAATTCCGGTCTGGTTCTCTATTTTGACATTATCAGCGCCAGGAGCCTTAACCAGAACCATTGTGTCGCCCAGCGGCTGTCCAAAGGTGATGCCATCAGCATGAGCAATAATCCCACCACTCATTCCGTAATAAATCTGGCTGCTGTCACCATTCCGACTGTAACCGACATTCGTATTACCGTAAGCTCCACGATAATTAAGAGAACTGTAACCACTGGTGCCAGACGATGTATTACCTCCGTGGGTGTTACCGACCTGAACGCTATAATTCAGGTTATTATCCGGCAGCAGAGTGCCATAAACCCCCGATAGATTGGTCATGCCGCCTTTCAAATCGTTTGACATACTGTAACTGGCGTTTGAATTACGAAATGCCGACTGACTGTCTGTACGCATCCAATGACTGAAGGGAACATTAAGCGTAAAAGCGAGTAAATGATCCCGATCGTTTTGCCATATATTATTGGAATAGCTGTAATTCAGCGAAGTCGTAATATCACCAAACGGCACATTTAATCCAAATGATATTTGCTGGTCGCTGCGTGACGTGTTCCAGTAACTTTGGCGACTGGCACTGAAAAATGTCGTACCGTAATTTCCAAGCTGCTGAGAGATGCTTATTTGTTCCTGACCACGCTTACTGTAGAACAGATTAAAATAATCAATAAATTGTGTCTGCTCATTGGTGTCTCCGGTAGGAGGCTTGACGGTGTAACCACTCATTCGACTGTAGGCACTGTCGGATAAGTTATAAAAACCTTGCGTAGAATAGCGATATCCTGCGACCTGGATATTGGTTCCTGTCTGGTAGAAGGATTTGCTGTAGACGGATTTAACCGATTGCCCACTGTGACGGGTGCCATCTGCAAGTGTCGTATTGGCCTGCGTGATATCGAAAGAAAAGGCACCAAAAAGTCCTAAATCTTTCCCAATACCAAGGTTGAAGGCCTGATAATCTTCTGCAATTTGCATTCCGCCATAAGGTGTCCAGTTTCCTTCCAGACCATGCATCAAGCTACCTTGTATGAACTTGGGAGAGCTTTGCAGGTTATTTCCACTACGATATTCCCCCATGGCAAGCGCATAACGCGTATATCCAGCACGTTGGAGAACCGGAACAGACGAATAAGGAACATATAATGTCTGAATACTGCCGTCTGCCTCTTTTATGGTTACTTGCAGATCACCACCATTGGTCGCAGAGTTGATATCATCAATAGTAAAAGGGCCGGGTGGAACAGTAGTCTGATAAACATCGTATCCGTTCTGTTTTACACTCACTTGTGCGGTTCCACGGGCAATACCATGAATCACAGGAGCGAAACCATGTTGGCTATCGGGCAACATCGCTTCTGTTGAATTTATTTTGAGGCCACGAAAGTTCACACTATCAAAAATATCGCCATCGGTATAACTATCACCTACCGTTAACCGTGAGCGTAAGGGAATAATGTCACGTTCAGCCGACGTATTGATATGCTGCCATTTATTGCTGTCAGATGAATTGCTACTCCCACTGTTATAACTCCACGTTGAGTTATCGCGTAGTCGCCAACTACCAATGTTGATGCCACTCTGTAAATTCAAATATGCATAGTTTGATTTTCCTGCATTATGGTTACTACGATTATTAATAGAATTACCATTAAAACTATAGTTTAGAAGCCCAGCATTTATTCCTTCTTCCCACAGATCAGGAGAAACATAGCCGCGAGCCATTCTGCCAACATAAATTTGCGGAACGGAGAGTGACAAATGTTGCTGACCAACATCAAACTCAGTTGATGCGTCGGCCAAACGATCCTGAAGTGGTGTGCATGCGCTGTTGTCCGGCACATGTTTTTCTGCCGAATGTTCTTTATTGTCTAATAACGCTGATTTTTTTATACCAAGACTGACAAGAAGATCTGTACTCAGGCATGGGATGAGTTCTGCATTATTATCATCTGCAATAAAAGTAATATCCCGACTAGTCATAAATTCATCGTTCAAATAAATGTCGACCCGATATGTACCAGGTGGTGCCTCGCGTCCCTTAGTAAAGGCGGATAAATCGACAGATTCAGCAAGATCATTGCTTAAAAACCGTGGATTAAAATAATACTCTGCGTCAACGGGAAATACCGCAGTTGCTAAGCCAAGGGCAATGGTAAGCCGTGCAAAGCGAGGCATTATTAACACCTGATGCATACGATATGCCTTAAATGCGGCACGAATGGCTGTCATTATTAATTCCGATTGAGTTTATTATTAATTAGGTCACTGGCTTACTGCATGGTTGCCTTAATACGCGGAGTTAATGCACCGTAATCATTGATCGTCTGAAAACTGATATCCCCGGTTGCAGCATGCGTGATATCCACCGATACTTCACCTTTTGGCGGCACCATGGTGTTTGGGAGATTGCTATTTCCTGCTTTCATATTTGTTACGGTAATGAAATAGGGCGTTGGATTAATAAGCGTGAGTTTGCTACCGCTGCGACGAAACCGAAGCATTGCAGGCGCTTCTTCAGGTGCCATTGCCAGGTTCGTGGGGCGATAAAACATTTTTATGCGGCTAATAATTGCCAGCTGTAATGTATTCTCATTCTTCTGGTCTTTTTCCATAGCAGGAATAGCTTTAACATTCACCCAGAACAGGCTTTCACGGTCGCCTGGTAACTGATGATTAGTAGCGTTGATTATCCGCAGCGTATTCTCTTTTTTACCTTGCATGGAAAAAAGCGGTGGGGTAATGACAACCTAATCACAACAAGTTTATTGTGCACTTGTTGAAGAGAGTATTTGCAAAAACATTTTATGTCGCTAAATAACATGACGATTTCATTATGCATGTTATTTATAAACCGTGACTAAACAGAATATTATTGCGAACAAGGGAAGTGTCAGGAAAGGTCAAGGGCTACCAATGGTTAATATGGCTATAAATCATTAGCTATGGTTAATGTTTGCTTGCTGAAACTAACACCGAATTGCTCTAAACAGATAAGTGCAGGGTTTATTAAAGCTGACCGACAGACTTTCTTAACCTGGTAATATCTCTCTTGGGTGACTCTCCAAACATCCGCGAATATTCCCGACTGAAATGGGATAGCTTTCGTAACCGACAGCATAGGCTGCTGTGGTGACATCGTAATGTTCATTCAGCATCGGTCGCCTGACTTCATTGAGACGTAGCCATTTCTGATACCGGAGTGGACTCATTCCCGCTTGATCCGTCCTTAAATAAGTAACAGCACCCTCTGGTGTTTTCGTATGCAGTGTCTATGCGACAGACACTGCGCTCTTAGCATGGGGCAGGGAATAACCAGGCTATTTCTCCATGCACAGGCCAATTATGAAAGAGGAGAGGCTTAAGTTCTTGAACCCTGAACGAATAACGACTACCAGAAAAGCACTTCGCATCACTCAGACATGATTTAACATAATATACATTATGCGCACCAGTATAAACCAAGGAAGAATCCAGTCGTTGGCGGTCATGATTGTCGTGCTCATTAACAACGACCAAACCCCATATCTCACTTACTACCGTATTCTCGGCTTAACCGTCCATGCAACCTCAACACATTGGTTTCAACTGCCGTCACCACGTTCTCCGGAAAATCTGTCGGTAATGAAGTCTTCACGTTATCCAGTGCTGCCGGAATCATTCTGGCAAAGTCACTTAGGATTTCATGCATCTGCACTTCCGGGAATCTCAGCACCTTTGCTGTCGCCAAAAAATGTCGCGGATAAATTTTATCGATTGCCGTTTTTTTGCCTTTGGATGCGTTAAGCCCCATTGCCAGTTTGAGATCGCTGATGTGTATTCCCGTACCGCCAAGGACCGGAAATGCTGAAATGATGTCGTAAAATGGCGTGAGTCGATAACTGCCGCCAGCCTGAATAAATACGGAGAAGTTTTTTGCATGGCCATCCGTTGCGCCAATCAACCACTGGAAGACCTGGAATTTCATAAAATCATAACGATCGCGAAGCGCCTCGCTGGACCCCATCAAAAACGCCATGATCCGCGCGATGCCTGGGCCTCCATCTGATTCATATTTCACAGATGAAGGTAAACCGAATGTCTGACACATATCCTCCTGTGGCAAGCGAAGTAAAACCGTTCGCTCAGTATTCCAACGCCTGTCAAAACGTTCGACCGCTAACGCGCGCACCCTTCCCGCTTTAATGATTTCTGCGTCCGGAACATTCAACCCAAGTTCTTTCGCCAGCAGCAGACAGTAATACTCATTATCAACGCTTTGGCTGAGATCGAGCGTCGCATTGGGCTGCCTGATTTCGCCAATCGGTATTTAATGATGTGCGTCGTCGGCGTTATTCCTTTCGGAATGCACCAGTCATTGCCTATTCTAAGCAGCGCTGTCTTCTCCTGCGCGCCAGCAACCGAGATGCGAAAGTCATTTTCTTCTCTAATCATGCCCAGAGGGATATCTGCTTTATAAGCCGTTAATACTTCTTCAAGCCTGGCTTCAGTAAGCTTTTCCCATGCCATTATCGGGCGCGTTATGGTTTCATTTTCGGGTAATAACGTTACGGCACCAACGCTGTCTCGCCCTATTTCTGACAATAAATCAAACGGTTGTCTGGATTTAGCATGATAACGTTTAACGATCCGGTCACGTACAATCGGGCTATCGGGTAACAGGTTATCGAAGAAGTTAAATACGGCATCTGAGGTGATATTCCCCCTCTGCAATGGCAGCGAAAGTGACAACGGTCTGGCATAACGGCTGGCTAACCACTCCGGTGCATACTTAAAGGTGTGCGCGCCGTTGGCTAACTTCGTTAACTCGCCTACCCGCTGGTTGTTCATCCAAGTGACAAGTTTAGGCATTACCACTCCAGATCTTGCTGTTCTGTTGATTCTGGCGAGGCATTTTTCGTGTCGCATAGTGTCATTGAGAGTTCAAGCGACTGTAAAATCTTAAAAAATGTCGTGAGCGTGGTATTGTCAGGGTTGTTTTCGAAATTGGAAATTGTCGCCTGCTTAATGCCAATTTTTTTCGCCAGCTCGCTCTGCGTCCAGCCATTTTGCTGGCGAACCAGTTTCATTGCATTCGCCAATTGCGTTGGGCTATAGATCTTCTGAAAGCTCATCATGTCATACGTCCACAGCAAATTTATCCGCTTAAGGGGATATTATCAGTTTTATCCTTTAGTGAGGATAAAGTCAATCTGGAAACACATCTTATCCGCTGTACGGGATAAACGCTGCGATATCCGCGATCGCGGATAAAAGGGAGGCTTTAAAGCCTTTGAAGTCGGCAATATTAAGCCGCATGCCATCTCGACATGCGGCTTATACGGTTTACCAGCTATATTTCACTCCCAGCATGCCCTGAGTATCGCTATAGCCTTTATCACCTAGTTGCACACCGACATTCCCCCACAGGCTAAGGTTGTTATTTACTTTCGCCTCAACCCCGGTACGTACTTCACCGAGATTACGCGCACCTTCACGGCCTACGGTTTGACCATTCATCTTCACGGCGTAGACTTTGCTGTTGTTGATCCAATTCGCTTCAATGTAAGGCTGGAACTCACTTACCTTCACGCGAGACATTAAGTTCACCGTCACCAGCATCACCGATATAGATATAGCGGAAAGCTTCGCCTGTTCCGAGGAAACTCCAATGCCCTTTATCGGTCACGTTGACGACACCGTGGGAACCGTCTTCAACGCCCACCAATGAATATTCTTTGTTATTAATTAGTCCATTATTGGAAATATTGACTGCGCCATTACCGAAATATCCATTATAGAGTCTGCGTACCGTGATGACAGAGTCTTGATCCTGCACATTCAGGGTTCCGACACCGGTGGCATTGCCACCGATAATCGTATTTTCAGCCGTAACCAGCCCCCCCTCGCGAATAGTCGCTTCCCCCATCCCTTGATTACCAATTTGAAATTCAATTGAGGAATCGTTATTTTTTATTAGCCACTCGCCACCCTTTTCAACGACAACCTGGCCATTACTGCCCGCCTGATAGCCTAAAATGGCGACGATTGAACTCGTGACGTAACCCTTATCCGTAATATTTAATGAGCCCGTACCGTAACTCCCTATTTCGAATAATTCGGTCGTCAGAACAGAGTCCTCTCCCTCAACATTGACCGTCCCGACGCCTCCTGTCGAAGAACCTAATCTTAAATAGCCTCCATCGACGTGACCCTTCTGTTTAATATTCAGCGTCCCCGTTCCGGATTGACCCACATTTAAAGGCCTTGCATTATTTCCGCTATCATACAATCGCCAGGTGCCACCCAAAACATTAACGGTGCCCTCTGAGTCCTCATTAGCGCCAATGACGCTGGTAGTAATAGTGGTTAAGGAGGCATTACCGCCAGCCAAAATATTAAGCACTCCAGTGCCATACCAGCCAACCAGGTAGGCATCATAAGCAACATCAGTATCAATATTGGTAATCTGATCATTATCAACTTCCAGACTTGCACCAGACGCTGAACCGCTTAGTGCCAGCAAAACACCCAGCGTCAATCTACTGAATTTCGTTGTCAGTCCAGAGGATTTACGCAAATTAACCGTCGATGTTTTACCTGCCCTGCGAGTTAATTCCGAGCAGGCCTGAAATACCTGTAGAGTACAATTCCATATCACGCGATAGATTCTATTCATATAAACGCTCCATATACAAACAATACAGCCACGAAAGAGATGAGTCGTCAGACATTAAAAATGAAACTTATTAAATTGTCAGAGGTCTGTATTGAGTGTTAGTTGGAGGTGGGAAGGTGTCAATTTGGCTAATTTGCTAATACTTTCGAATTGATAGATTAAAAAATGCATAGTTCTTATTTTATTTAAAAATGAACTATGAGTTATTGTTGATTAATAAGAAAACTGTTTCTTTCAATAGGAAAATTATCATCATCATATTTAACAAAGAATAGCACTAATTGCTAAAAATCGAAGTTTATTAAACCCCTTTTGCATCCATTAGTGTCTTTAGGAATATTCGCTATAAAATAAGGGTTGTGCTTAATGCTTTAAGAAAAATAGCAATTTTCCCTTGAATATAGTACTGGTGATGGAACGATGAATCTGCAAGCTGGCTTTTAACAAGCCAGCTCTAAAAGAAGGGAAATAAGAATAACTATACTCAAAAACTAACAGCCACGGTCATCATGATGTGGCTGTCAATGAAACTATAACCCAGGCGCTTTCCATAACGACGTCGTCAGTCCATGATCAACCAGCCCCAGCTGATCCTGATAAACTGCCTGCCACTTATCGCGTGAATCCTGATAAAGTTCATGCTTTTCCGGGTCTGGTGTGTGCGTCCGTTCCCAGCGAACCAGGCGTTCTCCGGTTTCTGCCATTGATGAAAAAATTCCGGCACCGACGCCAGCTGCAATGGCACATCCTAATGCAGTGGCTTCTTTGACCACCGGAATATTGACGGGTAATCCCGAGACATCAGCGAGAATTTGACTCCATAATTTCCCTTTTGAACCTCCGCCTGCAAAGACTAACGATGAAGGATGAATATTCGAGAAATCAGCAATTTGCTGCAAGTTACACGCTGATACAATCGCCGCATTTTCTTCCAGCGCACGGAACAATGTCGCTTTGTTACATTTATCCGGGTCAATGGACAAGTTAATAAAGGAAGGCGCAGCGTGATACCAGGTTTTAAAGCGCATTCTGTCGGAGAAGATCGGCATTACGCCCCACGACCCAGGCGGCACCCGACTGGCCATCTCTTCCAGCAGCGTATAGGTGTCGATGCCTAAACGTTCGGCAATCAGTTTTTCTTCGGCACAGAAAGCATCGCGGAACCAGCGCATGGTGAGTCCGGTAAAAAAGCTTATAGATTCAGCTTGTACCATGCCAGGAATAACATGAGGATTAACGCGCACGTTCATTTCTGGGTCTGTCACCGGCGCGGCTAAATTTACAACTTGCTGCCAGAATGTGCCGCCAAGAACCGCGGTTTGTGCCGGACGCACAACGCCTAACCCAAGGCAACCAAGCTGCACGTCGCCTCCTCCAACGACCACCGGAGTGCCCGCCTTCAGACCGCAGAGTTCCGCCGCTTGTGAACTTACCACGCCCAGCAATGTGCCGGTTTCTTTGACAGGAGAAAGAATATCGGCACGCAGGCCAGCCATATCCAGCAATGCAGGTTTCCAGTCACGGGTGGTTAGATCAAGAAGTCCCGTGGTGCCAGCGTTAGAGGGATCCACCGCCAGTTCGCCGCTGAGCATATAGGCCAGCCAGTCGCTGATCATGGTGATGGTTGATGCCTGACGGTAAATATCGGAACGATGGTGCGCCAGCCAAAGTAATCTGGGGATGGCACTTAAAGCCAGTGTTTGTCCGGTCGCGCGATAAACTTCGTTTTCAAAGGTATTGTTGTGCAGTTCTTTAAGTTCGCTAACTTCGCGCGCTGCTCTGGCATCCACATTGGCGCAGGCCCAGATCGGTGTTCCTTCATTGTTATATAAAACAATGCCTTCACGCATAGAACATGCCGAAACGGCAGCGATATACTCCGGGTCTATGCCGGCGTTGTGCAGCGCCTGGCGCATACACTCACACGCCAGTTGCCAGTTTTTGTTGAGATCAAATTCCATAGAACCAGGAACGTCCGGTACTGCCAGGTGCCGCCACTCCGCCTGTCCCACTGCTATTTGATTGCCTTCCAGGTCGAATATCACAGCCCGAATACTTCCGGTACCTGCATCCAGCGCCATCAGGTAATACTTTGATTCTGAAGGGGTAAAGAGTCGAGCCATTAGATTATCCTCGGCTTATGCGTTCTGTCTGTTCCTCTATACGTTCTCCATCATTCCCGGTAATAAGGTCATGCAAATTTAACTACGTAAAATCGCCGCTGCTGTGTCCTGATCGGTAACCAGTGCGTTGATATAACCGCCTTTCATTGCAGCGGCAATTGCTTCGGCTTTATTTTCTCCCCCTGCCACGCCAACCCGGACGGGTATGGTCTTCAGCGAGCTTAAAGGTAAGCCAATCAGTTCGTTATGTATTTTAATATCCGTGACAACGTCACCTTTTGCATCAAAAAAGTAGCCTAAAATGTCGCCAACCGCCCCTTTTCGACCAATCATTAACTGTTCGCCCTGGCTGATATAACCGGAGCGAATGATCGTCGCGTCGTCCTGTTGACTGACGGCCCCAATGCCGACAATCGCCACATCGGCTGCTTGCGCGGCTAACAGAACATCTTTGACGCAATTTTCATTTTTTAGCGTACGGGCAATGTCAGCGGAGGATGCCCGCAACGGAGCCGGAATAATATTCACACTGCACGCCGCGTTAAGCTGCCCGATACCCGTCATATAAGAACCGACGCCACCGGAGAGCGTGACCAGGCGAATTTGCTGTGACGAAATAAAACCACTTAAGCGTTGCAGCGTATTCATGGTTGCCTCGCCAAAACCAATCGCCAGCATCTGTTGTGGTTGAAGTAAACTCATCAACATATGCGCCGCGCCTATCCCCAGTCGCCCGCCGACATCAGCATCCGCAAGCCCAGGGATCACCCGGACATGTTGCAGCGAAAACTGACGACGTAATTGAGTTTCATATTCCAGACAGCCTTCAAAGCGAGAATTAATCTGTACGCGAATAATGCCGGACTGATGCCCTTTCTCCAGCAAGCGCGACACTTTCAAACGGGTCAGGCCGAGACGATCGCTGATCTCGCTCTGGGTCAGCCCGTCGTGATAGTAAAACCACGCGATCCGCGCGACCTGTTCTTCTTCACACATTCCCTGTTCTGAAATTGCCGAATCGTTGATTGTCATAATTCATTCTTCACTTTGAACATATTTAAATCTTTAATGCAATTGTTCAGTTCTTGCGCATTTATATCTGTGATGGCAGCCACAGTTTGACTCTACGAGCATGAACAAACGCAACCGTGAAAATCAAAATAGCATAAATTGTGATCTATTCGTCGGAAATATGTGCAATGTCCACCTAAGGTTATGAACAAATTAAAAGCAGAAATACATTTGTTCAAAACTCACCTGCAAAACTGAACGGGGGAAATATGCAAACGAGTGATACCCGCGCGTTACCGCTACTTTGCGCCCGCTCGGTTTATAAACAGTATTCAGGGGTCAATGTCCTGAAAGGCATCGATTTTACGTTGCATCAGGGGGAGGTCCACGCCCTGCTCGGCGGCAATGGTGCCGGTAAATCGACGTTAATGAAGATTATTGCCGGTATTACCCCTGCTGATAGCGGTACGCTGGAGATTGGGGGCAACAACTACGCCAGATTAACGCCAGTTCATGCTCATCAGCTGGGCATTTATCTCGTTCCCCAGGAACCGCTGCTTTTCCCAAGCCTGTCGATAAAAGAAAACATCCTGTTTGGGATGGCAAAAAAACAGCTCTCCATGCAAAAAATGAAGAACTTGCTGGCGGCGCTGGGCTGCCAGTTTGATCTGCATAGTCTGGCAGGATCGCTGGATGTCGCCGATCGCCAAATGGTGGAAATCCTCCGCGGGCTAATGCGCGACTCGCGGATTCTGATCCTCGATGAACCTACCGCCTCGCTTACCCCTGCGGAAACCGAACGCTTGTTTACTCGCTTGCAAGAGCTGCTTGCTACTGGCGTGGGTATTGTTTTTATCTCGCATAAGCTGCCGGAAATTCGCCAGATTGCCGATCGAATTAGCGTGATGCGCGACGGAACCATCGCCTTAAGCGGCAAAACCAGCGAACTGTCTACCGACGACATTATTCAGGCCATCACGCCAGTGGTACGGGAAAAATCGCTCTCTGCCAGCCAAAAATTATGGCTGGAGTTACCTGGTAACCGCCCACAACATGCTGCCGGAACGCCGGTGCTGACACTGGAAAATCTGACCGGCGAAGGTTTCAGGAATGTCAGCATGACGCTCAATGCCGGAGAAATTCTGGGCCTGGCTGGGCTGGTGGGGGCCGGACGCACAGAACTGGCCGAGACGCTCTATGGTCTGCGTACTTTGCGTGGCGGACGCATTATGCTGAATGTTAAAGAGATCAATAAATTATCCACTGGAGAACGTTTACTGCGCGGTCTGGTTTATCTGCCGGAAGATCGCCAGTCATCCGGACTGAATCTCGATGCTTCGCTTGCCTGGAACGTCTGCGCCCTTACTCATAACCTTCGTGGATTCTGGGCGAAAACCGCGAAAGATAATGCCACCCTGGAACGTTATCGTCGGGCGCTGAATATTAAATTTAACCAACCGGAACAAGCTGCACGGACATTATCCGGTGGCAACCAGCAAAAAATCCTCATTGCCAAATGCCTGGAAGCTTCGCCGCAAGCATTGATTGTCGATGAGCCGACGCGCGGCGTGGATGTCTCGGCCCGTAATGATATCTACCAGCTGTTGCGCAGCATCGCCGCACAAAATGTGGCAGTGCTGCTTATCTCCTCCGATCTGGAAGAGATCGAACTGATGGCAGATCGCGTGTATGTGATGCATCAGGGCGAAATTGCCCACTCTGCACTGACCGGGCGCGATATTAATGTCGAGACTATTATGCGCGTTGCCTTCGGCGATAGTCAGCGTCAGGAGGTGTCATGCTGAAGTTTATTCAGAACAACCGTGAAATCACGGCACTGCTGGCGGTGGTGCTGCTGTTTGCATTACCCGGTTTTCTCGACCGCCAGTATTTAAGTGTGCAAACGCTGACCATGGTTTATAGCAGCGCGCAAATCCTGATCCTGCTGGCAATGGGCGCGACGCTGGTAATGCTTACGCGCAATATTGATGTTTCAGTGGGTTCGATTACCGGAATGTGCGCAGTGCTGTTGGGGATGTTACTGAACGCGGGGTATTCACTACCTGTTGCTTGTGTCGCGACTTTACTGCTTGGTTTGCTCGCGGGATTTTTCAACGGTGTCCTGGTCGCGTGGCTAAAGATCCCTGCCATTGTTGCCACCCTTGGCACGTTAGGGTTGTACAGAGGCATCATGTTGCTGTGGACTGGCGGTAAATGGATTGAAGGGTTACCCGCCGAACTGAAACAGCTCTCCGCACCGCTGCTGTTTGGCGTTTCCGCGATTGGTTGGTTGACGATAATTCTGGTGGCATTTATGGCCTGGCTGCTGGCAAAGACGGCGTTTGGACGCAGTTTTTATGCCACGGGCGATAATTTACAGGGCGCTCGTCAACTGGGTGTTCGTACGGAAGCCATTCGCATTGTGGCATTTTCGTTGAACGGCTGCATGGCGGCACTGGCGGGAATTGTGTTTGCTTCGCAGATTGGTTTTATCCCCAACCAGACCGGTACCGGGCTGGAGATGAAAGCAATTGCAGCCTGCGTGCTGGGCGGCATTAGTTTGCTCGGCGGTTCCGGTGCGATCATCGGTGCGGTACTCGGCGCATGGTTCCTGACGCAGATCGATAGCGTACTGGTGCTGTTGCGCATTCCGGCATGGTGGAACGATTTTATCGCGGGCCTCGTGCTGCTGGCGGTGCTGGTGTTTGATGGACGCCTGCGTTGTGCGCTGGAACGTAATCTACGGCGGCAAAAATATGCCCGCTTTATGACGCCACCGCCATCCGTTAAACCCGCTTCGTCAGGTAAAAAACGGGAGGCCGCATAATGCGTATTCGCTACGGTTGGGAACTGGCTCTTGCCGCACTGCTCGTTATTGAGATTGTCGCATTTGGTGCAATTAACCCGCGAATGTTAGATCTCAATATGTTGCTGTTCAGCACCAGTGACTTTATCTGCATTGGCATTGTCGCCCTACCGCTGACGATGGTGATTGTCAGTGGCGGGATCGATATTTCGTTTGGTTCGACCATCGGCCTCTGCGCCATTGCATTGGGCGTACTGTTTCAAAGTGGTGTGCCGATGCCGCTGGCGATACTCCTGACCTTACTGCTCGGCGCATTGTGCGGGCTGATCAACGCCGGATTAATTATCTATACCAAAGTTAACCCGCTGGTGATTACGCTTGGCACGCTGTATCTGTTTGCCGGAAGCGCTCTGCTGCTTTCCGGTATGGCCGGAGCGACGGGGTACGAAGGTATTGGTGGATTCCCGATGGCGTTTACAGATTTCGCTAACCTGGATGTGCTGGGACTCCCCGTTCCGCTGATTATCTTCCTGATATGTCTCCTCGTTTTCTGGCTCTGGCTGCATAAAACCCATGCCGGACGTAATGTGTTTTTGATTGGGCAAAGCCCGCGCGTGGCGCTTTATAGCGCGATTCCAGTTAACCGCACCTTATGTGCGCTCTATGCCATGACGGGGCTGGCGTCTGCGGTCGCCGCTGTGCTGCTGGTATCGTATTTTGGTTCAGCACGTTCCGATCTCGGTGCGTCGTTTCTGATGCCCGCCATCACCGCCGTGGTGCTTGGCGGTGCCAATATTTATGGTGGTTCCGGTTCCATTATCGGCACCGCCATTGCGGTTTTATTAGTGGGATATTTGCAACAAGGTTTGCAAATGGCAGGAGTGCCAAATCAGGTGTCCAGCGCCCTTTCCGGTGCGCTACTTATCGTCGTTGTCGTAGGTCGTTCCGTTAGCCTGCATCGCCAGCAAATTAAAGAGTGGCTGGCGCGTCGGGCCAATAACCCATTGCCATAAAGGATATCTTCATGACACTTCATCGCTTTAAGAAAATCGCCTTACTTAGCGCTCTTGGCATTGCCGCAATCTCTATGAATGTGCAGGCCGCAGAGCGTATTGCATTTATTCCCAAACTGGTTGGCGTGGGATTTTTTACCAGCGGTGGCAACGGCGCACAACAAGCGGGTAAAGAGCTGAGCGTTGATGTGACCTACGACGGGCCGACAGAACCCAGTGTTTCTGGTCAGGTACAGTTGATTAATAACTTCGTCAATCAAGGTTATAACGCCATTATCGTTTCTGCGGTTTCGCCTGATGGCTTGTGTCCGGCACTGAAACGCGCCATGCAACGTGGTGTGAGAGTGCTGACCTGGGACTCTGATACTAAACCGGAGTGCCGCTCTTACTACATTAATCAGGGAACGCCCGCCCAGTTGGGAGGTATGTTGGTGGATATGGCGGCGCGTCAGGTGAATAAAGACAAAGCCAAAGTCGCGTTTTTCTACTCAAGCCCCACCGTTACGGACCAAAACCAGTGGGTGAAAGAAGCGAAAGCGAAAATCGCCAAAGAGCATCCTGGCTGGGAAATTGTCACTACGCAGTTTGGCTATAACGATGCCACTAAATCATTACAAACCGCAGAAGGAATATTAAAAGCGTATAGCGATCTCGACGCCATTATCGCCCCCGACGCCAACGCCCTGCCCGCTGCCGCACAAGCCGCAGAAAACCTGAAAAATGACAAAGTTGCGATTGTCGGATTCAGTACGCCAAACGTGATGCGTCCATATGTGGAACGCGGCACGGTGAAAGAATTTGGCCTGTGGGATGTGGTTCAGCAAGGCAAAATTTCAGTGTATGTCGCGGATGCATTATTGAAAAAAGGATCAATGAAAACGGGCGACAAGCTGGATATCCAGGGCGTAGGTCAGGTTGAAGTCTCGCCAAACAGCGTTCAGGGCTATGACTACGAAGCGGATGGTAATGGCATCGTACTGTTACCGGAGCGCGTGATATTCAACAAAGAGAATATCGGCAAATACGATTTCTGATGTGCATTACTTAACCGGAGTAAGTTATGGCAGATTTAGACGATATTAAAGATGGTAAAGATTTTCGTACCGATCAACCGCAACAAAATATCCCTTTTACCCTGAAAGGTTGCGGTGCGCTGGATTGGGGAATGCAGTCACGCTTATCGCGGATATTTAATCCGAAAACGGGTAATACCGTGATGCTGGCCTTTGATCATGGTTATTTTCAGGGGCCGACTACCGGACTTGAACGCATTGATATAAATATCGCCCCGCTGTTTGAACATGCCGATGTATTAATGTGTACGCGCGGCATTTTGCGCAGCGTAGTTCCCCCAGCGACCAATAAGCCGGTGGTACTGCGGGCGTCAGGTGCGAACTCTATTCTGGCGGAATTAAGTAATGAAGCCGTGGCGTTATCGATGGATGATGCCGTGCGCCTGAACAGTTGCGCGGTGGCGGCGCAGGTTTATATCGGCAGCGAATATGAACATCAGTCGATCAAAAATATTATTCAGCTGGTTGATGCCGGAATGAAAGTGGGAATGCCGACCATGGCCGTGACTGGCGTGGGCAAAGATATGGTGCGCGATCAGCGTTATTTCTCGCTCGCGACTCGAATCGCCGCTGAAATGGGGGCGCAAATTATCAAAACCTATTATGTCGAAAAAGGTTTTGAACGGATTGTTGCCGGATGTCCGGTACCCATTGTTATTGCTGGCGGTAAAAAATTACCGGAGCGCGAGGCGCTGGAAATGTGCTGGCAGGCTATCGATCAGGGCGCTTCTGGTGTGGATATGGGGCGTAATATTTTCCAGTCTGACCATCCGGTGGCGATGATGAAAGCCGTACAGGCGGTGGTTCACCATAACGAAACGGCTGATCGGGCATATGAACTCTATCTGAGTGAAAAACAGTAACTGCGGATTTAAGGAGAAGAATTATGCACGTCACACTGGTTGAAATTAACGTTCATGAAGACAAGATTGACGAGTTTATCGAAGTTTTTCGCCAGAACCACCTGGGCTCTGTACAGGAAGAAGGCAATTTGCGCTTCGATGTCTTACAGGACCCAGAAGTGAATTCGCGCTTTTATATTTACGAAGCCTATAAAGATGAAGACGCAGTGGCATTCCATAAAACCACGCCTCACTACAAAACCTGTGTCGCGAAACTGGAATCTTTAATGACCGGGCCGCGTAAAAAACGTCTGTTCAATGGGTTGATGCCGTGAGGCGAATTTATCATTTTTATCTACAATTGGGGTAACGCGCTGACGGGAGTAAAAATATGTCTGACTGGAACCCCTCTTTATATCTGCACTTTGCCGCTGAACGATCGCGTCCGGCGGTGGAGCTGCTTGCCAGAGTGCCGCTGGAGAATATCAAATACGTTGCCGATCTTGGCTGTGGCCCAGGTAACAGCACCGCCCTGCTGCATCAACGTTGGCCTGCGGCCAGGATAACAGGCATCGACTCGTCTCCGGCGATGATTGCTGAAGCGCGCAGTGCTTTGCCAGACTGCCAGTTCGTGGAAGCAGACATCCGCAACTGGCAACCGGAACAGGCACTCGATCTGATTTTTGCTAATGCCTCACTGCAATGGCTGCCCGACCACTACGAATTGTTTCCTCATCTGGTTTCTTTACTTAATCCGCAGGGCGTGCTGGCAGTACAGATGCCAGATAACTGGCTGGAGCCGACCCATGTGCTCATGCGCGAAGTTGCCTGGGAACAAAACTACCCGGATCGCGGGCGTGAGCCGTTGGCTGGCGTTCATGCTTACTACGATATTTTGAGCGAAGCCGGATGTGAGGTCGATATCTGGCGAACCACCTACTATCACCAGATGCCGTCACACCAGGCGATTATCGATTGGGTGACTGCCACTGGATTACGTCCGTGGTTACAGGATCTGACCGAGAGCGAACAGCAGCTTTTTCTTAAGCGCTACCATCAGATGCTGGAAGAGCAGTATCCACTGCAAGAGAACGGACAGATACTGCTGGCATTTCCGCGTCTTTTTATTGTTGCCCGGCGTATGGAGTAAATATCACGTCAGCTGGTAATGACGATCGGGAAGAATTTTTGCTGGAATTTCGGCTTCATCGTTCATCTGTAACAGGTCAATTTCAATAGCGTTGCAGATGGCATCCAGCGGTAAATCATTGTTTTCAGTACCGAACGGATCTTCCAGTTCTTCCGCCAGACAATCCAGCGAAATAAAAGTGTAGGAAATCAGCACAGAGATAAAAGGCGTCATGTAATGCAGGTCCACGACCAGCGCGAACGGCAGCATGATACAAAACAGATAAACGGTACGATGCAAAATCAGGGTGTAGGCAAAGGGAATTGGCGTATAGGCAATGCGCTCGCATCCTGCCAGGACCGCTGAAATATCATTAAGCCGATCGTTGAGGCTAATAAACAGGATATCTGAAAGCTGCCCATTGCGGCGCTGAACCGCCAACCACTCCCCCATTATTAACAAGATACGGTTAGCTGGAGAGTTCGAAGCCAGTACAGGCTGAAGATCTTCAGTCTTGAGATAATGAGCCAGCACTTCCGCCTGTGGCTGTTTGCGTAATGTCATGCGTAAACAGTGGGCGAAGGCGATTTGCAACCGGGCAAACTCCCTTACACTTGCCGAATCCGGCAATGTCGTTTTTACCTCGCGCAGTAACGACCGTGAGGCAATCATCAACTGCCCCCAAAGTTTTCGCGCTTCAACGTAACGGGCGTACCCGGCATTATTACGAAAACCAAGAAAAATGGCGATGGCGACACCGAGAATGCTGAACGGTGCGAGGGTGAATTTGATGCCCAGATGCGTGTACCAGGGCAGCATGAAAATAACAGCGATAGAAAAGAGAAAATTGAGTAGTAAGCGCGATGATATCTTGGATAATACTGAGCCGTGCCAGACAAAAATACGGCGCAGCCAGTGTTGTTGTGGACGAACAATCATGGTTATCTTCAGGCGTGAAAAAGTCGCCCTATTAAACGTGATTACGATCACATTCTCAAGACGCTACTTACAAATTACCTACAAGCTTACAACATTAACAGGCGCTGCATGTGGCATCTGTTAATGATAAAGGCACATAGGATGTTGTAACTAATATAGTGAAATAAGAAACCCGGTCGAAACCGGGTTCAGAAGTAACGGTGTTATTAGCACAACGGACGTACAGCTTCGCGCATCCCTTTTTCAAGAATCGCATCCAGGTCATTAGCAACCTGCTCGACCAGACCAGGCACTTGCGTCAGGTCCTGCTCCCAGTGGTCTTTTTCTGCCAACACAATCGCTACCAGTTCCTGGGTACCGATAACACGGTCACGATGCTGGCTCCAGAGTTGCTGATAACGTTCCAGCCAGTGTGCATCGTCCTGTACCGGATATGTTTCTCCGTTACGCTCACCACGATAGAAGGCAATCAATGCCGCTAATGCGAAAGTAAGGCGCGCCGGAAGTGTGCCTTTTGCCTTCTGCCCTGCCAGCAGCTGCGGCAGGATGCGAGTGCGGAACTTGGTCATACCGTTGAGCGCGATAGACAGCAGCTGATGCTTAATGTACGGGTTACGGAAACGCCCGGTGACTGCACTGGCGAAAGATTCCAGTTCATCACGAGGCAAATCCAGTACCGGAATAATTTCTTCGTAGATAGCTTTTTCAACGAATGCGCAAATTTCAGCATCGTTCATCGCTTCACCTACGGTATCCAGCCCTGCCTGGAACGCCACCGGCACCAGCGCGGTGTGCGCACCGTTGAGGATTGCCACTTTGCGTTCTTTGTACGGTTTAATATCGTCAACAATCAGCACGTTGAGCGGATATTTGTCCAGACGCAGTTCAGTCGCTAAGGATTTCGGCCCCTGAATCACAAACAGGTAAAAGTGTTCAGCGGTGTCGAGGAAACCATCGTGATAACCCAGTTCTTCTTCCAGTTTAGCCACTTCATCGCGCGGATAACCGGTAACGATACGGTCCACCAGCGTAGAACAGAAGCTGTTAGCCTGATCCAACCATTGAATAAATGCTTCTGGCAGTGCCCACTCTTGAGCATAGCGCAGCACCAGTTCACGCAACGCGTCGCCATTGTAGTCGATCAACTCACACGGGATGATGATCCAACCTTTATCCAGCGCACCGTTGAAATGGCTAAAACGTTCGAACAGCAGACGGGTCAGTTTTGCGGGATAGCTTACCGCTGGCGCGTCATCGAATTTATCGCCCGCATGGTAGCTGATACCCGCTTCGGTGGTGTTAGAGAAAACAAAGCGCATTTCCGGATTGTGCGCCAGTTTCAGGAATTCATCGTATTCACTGTAGACGCTGATTTCACGATTAACAGAGCGAATCAGACGCGCGTCGCTGACCGCTTCCCCCTTCTCATTCAGGCCACGGATAATGGTGGTGTACAGACCATCCTGCGTGCTCAGTGACGGCGGGAATGAAGTTTCAATCGGACGAACAACGACCACGCCAGAATTCAGATCGGTGTGCTCATTCAGGAGATCGATTTGCCAGTCAACAAAGGCGCGCAGGAAGTTACCTTCACCAAACTGAATGATACGTTCTGGATACTGTGCACCGGGAAAATCGCGACGATTTAGTGTTTTCACAATGGGTTCCCTTCTGATTAGTCATACAACCTGTTTGAATTGGTACGACAGGTTAGCAAACTTTAATACGCCGAACCCCTGTTTTGATCAACTCCTGATGATTAATGAGCAGTTTTATGAGAAAAGTGTGGCGCGGATCATGGTTTAATCGAGGAAATACGCCTTTTCCTGGATCATAAAGTGGTAGAACACATTGCATTCAAATCGCGCGGAATGAATAAAGATGTCAGACAACTTCCTCACCGTAACGCATAGTGCTGGTACGGTTGCGCCCATCTTTCTTCGAGCGATACAGACACGTATCGGCTTCGACCATCAATTTATTAAAATCATCGGTCAGCGTTCGGTACGATGCGCGACCACTACCGACGCCAATACTTACCGTGAGATAAAGCGTTTTTTGTTGCCAGGTGAATGGTTGCAGTTCAACGCCTTTACGGATTTTTTCCGCCATTAGCAGACCATCGACAGGATTCACCGACGGCACTGCAACAGCAAATTCTTCGCCGCCCATGCGCGCCACCAGCCCCTTATCACCGACAATCTTCTGAATATGCCGGGCAAACACGCTTAACACTTTATCGCCACATTCATGTCCATAGTTATCGTTAATGCTTTTGAAATAGTCAATATCAAGCAGCATGACCGTCAGATGTTGTGTCTGTTTCAGCGATGGACTTTTCAGCGCCTCATAAAGACCGGACCGTGAGTAAACCTGAGTCAGAAAATCAAAGTCGGCTCGCAGCGCAACTTGCTTCATTAGCGAATTGATCGCTGCCACGCTAAAAGAAACCATAATTGGGCATATCGCCATCGTGGCAATACCGAGACGTGCGGAGAACATTTCCGGAATGGAGAACGGCGAACCGACCGAGATATCAATCACCGAATTTGCCACCAGTACGATTTCCACCGCACCGGTGACAAAGGTCAACAGACATGTTACCTGCGGCGTATAGCGCACTGCACACCAGATTAATGCAGGCAGCGGGAACGCCAGACTCCCCGCTCCGCCAATGACTACCGAGGCAATAACCGACACAATAAGCGCGATGGCGGGCATCATCTGTTCTGCTTTAAAGCGCGGCAGCACTCCAGGAATAGCCAACGTCAGCATACAAGGCACGATCAAAACGCCCGTTGAGAATTGCTCACTGAACCAGTCCGCAAGCAAAGGCCAGAAATCCAGACTATCAATACTGACCGAACCAATCGCCCCGACAATAGCGCATAATAATGCGGCAATGAGACAGTAATTAAATAGCCGTAAGGCACTTACTGGCTCATACTTATTTTTCCCCAGACGCTTATCCCGCACGACCAGTAAGGCGACGGTAACAATAAACATCATATTGGAGAAATTGATAACCAGTGAAACCAGTCCCCATTCGGTGGTTATGGCATCATAAACCAGCATCGCCACATAACTGATCGCATAGTAATGCAGTCGATTAAGCCAGACATAGCGGGCAAACACCCCCGCCATTACGCCATTCAGCGGCCAGAAAAGAGAAAGTTCGTGAACCAGCCGTAACTCTGCACCAATAAAATAGAACAGCGTGGTTAGCGCAAAAATAGCGATGCTATTACGTAGCAGATGACCTTCCTGGAACAAACGGAAAGTTGAAATGGGGTGTACATGCATTAATTATCTGTCCATACAATTGCGGGTGGCAATTATCTCAACGTAATAAGTAAATTCTCATAAAGGATAGCATGTTCGCTAACAGCGGCGGCAAATAAAGGTACCCTGGGAATGCTATTTTATCGTTTTCCGCAATTCTCATGGCTGATTCATCTGTACAACCAGCCAGTGATAGATTACCGCCACGATATAACGTTGTTGTTCTTCGCTTAACGAAACACCCTGCGGAATGTTATGCCACTTAGCCAGACAACCGCGACAGCAGGTCGCGGTGGCGTGCTGAGCGATAAACACCGGATGCCCGCGCATGGGGGTTTGCTTACCGTCATTAGCCGGTAATGCCGGAGCAAGACGTTTAGCGACAAAATCCGCCGCATGTTGTTCGATGACTGGCGCGCCTTTCTCCAGGCAATACTGACGCTCTTTCATGCCCAGACGAAAGCGAGAGCGAAATTTTGAACGGGATAAACGCGCGAAGAGTGGATCGAGAGACTGCATTAATAAACCGAACGCCCTAACTGTTTCGTCAATTGTTCAAGGACGGCAATACCCGCAAGCGAGTTACCTGCATCATCCAGTTCCGGACTCCAGACAGCGATGGCCATTTCATGCGGAACAATCGCCACAATACTGCCACCAACGCCAGATTTCGCCGGTAGCCCCACCCGCCAGGCAAACTCCCCCGCGTTCTGGTACATACCACTGGTCGCCATCAGCGCGTTAATTTGCCGCGCCTGCATTGGCGTCACCACAGGTTCATCAATATGAATAGCTTTCCCCTGATTAGCCAGAAAGACAAACGTCCGGGCCAGCTCTACACAGCTCATTTTCAGAGCGCAGTAATGAAAGTAGTTTTGCAGAACGGTTGTCACATCATGATGGAAATTGCCAAACGACTTCATCAGCCAGGCGATAGCCGCATTTCGCGCGGAATGTTCAAATTCGGAACGCGCTACCACCGTATCGTATGAAATATCAGACACACCGCTTAAGCCGCGCACGACTTCCAGCATACGTTGCCGTGGTGCGCTTAATCGCCCTTGCAACATATCGCAAACCACCAGCGCACCAGCATTAATAAACGGATTACGCGGAATACCCTGCTCCATTTCCAGTTGCACTAAAGAATTGAACGGTGATCCAGACGGATCTTTGCCGACGCGTTGCCAGATTTCCTCTTCGGAGTAATGACGCATGGCGACAACGAGACTCAGCACTTTGGAAATAGACTGAATGGAAAAACGTTCTTGCGCGTCTCCGGCCTGAAAAAGCTGTCCGTCAACGGTACAGATAGCAATGCCCAATCGGGAACCGTCTACTGTAGCCAGCGCCGGAATATAATCCGCGACTTTACCCTGACCAATGAGCGGCCGCACTTGCCGCAAGATGTTTTCTAAAATTGCATTATCCATGGCGACTGCCACTTTCTACTCCTGGACCGCAGGTCTGAAAAGACCTGCGAGTATATCAGAGCTGAATATGTCGCGTCAGATCCGGTCTTTCCACACCGTCTGGATATTACAGAATTCGTGTAAGCCGAAATGGGAAAGCTCACGACCAAAGCCACTCTTTTTCACGCCACCAAAGGCCACTCGCGCGTCGCTGGCACAATAACCATTGATAAACACCCCACCGCATTCCAGACGTGCCGCCATCTGTCTGGCCTGTGTTTCGTCGGTGGTAAAAATGGTCGCTGAAAGGCCGAACTCACTATCATTAGCCAGTTCCAGCGCATGTTCTGCATCTTTCGCAACGGTGATTGCCGCAACAGGGCCAAACATTTCTTCCCGAAACGCGGTCATTTCTGGGGTAACATTCGCCAGAACCGTTGGCGGATAGTAGTTACCTGCCCCAGCCATCTTTTCCCCGCCCAGTAACAAACGCGCACCCTGCGCCAGGGTTTTCTCCACCTGATGATGCAGCTCATCACGTAAATCAAAACGAGCCATTGGTCCGAGAGCGTTCTCTTCATCACGGGGATCGCCCATTTTCAAGGCTGCCGCAGCTGCCACAAAACGTTCGGTAAATGCAGAAGCAATTCCCTCTTCGATAATAAAGCGTTTTGCCGCTGCACAAACCTGTCCGGTATTCTGATAACGTCCGGCTACCGCCGCTTTAACCGCCAGTTCCAGATCGGCATCGTTAAGCACAATAAATGGATCCGAACCGCCCAGTTCCAGTACGCATTTTTTCAGTGCCGCTCCAGCCTGTGCGCCAATAGCCGCTCCCGCACGAACACTTCCGGTCACCGTGACAGCAGCAATGCGCGAATCTTTAATCATTTGACTGACACCGTCGTTGTCGGCATTCAGCCAGCCATATACGCCTTGCGGGATTCCCGCATCTTTAAACACCTGGGCAATGAGCTGAGCACAGCCCATCACATTCGGCGCATGTTTAAGTAAGTAGCCGTTACCTGCAAGAATGATGGGAACCGCGCCACGCATCACCTGCCATAACGGAAAGTTCCACGGCATAATCGCCAGAATCGTCCCCAACGGTCGATACTCAATAACTGCCTGCTGATTTTCCACCAGCGTAGGTTCCGCCTTCAGCATTGCCGGACCATGTTCTGCATACCAGTCACACAAATTCGCCGATTTCGCCACTTCAGCGCGCGCCTGATTGATTGGTTTGCCCATTTCACGGGTGATCATTTGCGCCATTTCTTCGCTACGGGCGCGCAGAGCCTTACCGATACCACGCAGTTTTTCAGCACGATAATCTATATTTGTCTCGCGCCAGTCGCGAAAGCCTGCTGCCGCCAGCTGAAGTGCGTTTTCGATATCGTTAGCGCCAGCCCACGGCAGCACAGAAAGTTGTTCACCCGTGGCAGGATTTATTGAAATTGCATGAGTTGCCGGAGTAATGGTCATCGGGGTATCTCCTTTATGAGTCATGGTATGAAGATACGCAGATTTACTCTTGCTTTAAAATGAATAATATTAAGCCACTTATTCACGAATCGAGAATATTATGGATCTGACACAACTGGAGATATTCAACGCGGTTGCCGAAGCTGGCAGCATAACCCAGGCAGCAGCAATAGTGCATCGCGTGCCGTCGAATCTCACTACCCGTCTACGCCAGCTGGAAACAGAACTGGGGGTAGATCTGTTTATTCGCGAGAATCAGCGTTTACGTCTCTCTCCTGCCGGGCATAACTTTTTACGCTATAGCCAACAAATTCTCGCGTTAGTGGATGAAGCGCGGAGCGTTGTCGCTGGCGATGAGCCGCAAGGTTTATTTTCTCTTGGTTCGCTGGAAAGCACCGCAGCAGTGCGCATTCCGGCCACGCTGGCGGAATTCAACCATCGTTATCCCAAAATTCAGTTTTCACTTTCCACCGGCCCTTCCGGCACTATGCTGGAAGGAGTGCTGGAGGGAAAACTGAATGCGGCATTTATTGATGGGCCCATTAACCATACTGCCATTGACGGGATACCGGTATACCGCGAGGAGCTGATGATCGTCACGCCACAAGGTCATGCGCCAGTAATCCGCGCCAGTCAGGTTAACGGCAGTAACATTTATGCCTTCCGCGCCAATTGTTCGTATCGTCGCCACTTCGAGAGCTGGTTTCATGCTGACGGTGCCGCTCCGGGAACTATTCACGAGATGGAGTCGTATCACGGGATGTTGGCCTGTGTGGTCGCAGGAGCAGGCATTGCGCTTATTCCACGCTCTATGCTGGAAAGTATGCCGGGGCATCACCAGGTTGAAGCGTGGCCGTTAGCTGAGCAATGGCGTTGGTTAACAACCTGGCTGGTCTGGCGTCGTGGTGCGAAAACGCGTCCGCTTGAGGCATTTATTCAACTACTGGATGTGCCTGACTCGGCAAAACAGGGTTACCAATGAGCTATTTTTGATAGTTCTTGCAGCTCAAATGCCCTATATAGTGATGTTCCGATGACTTATGACTATATGGGGCAAATATGGTTACGCCAGTAAGCATCAGCAATTATATATCTCTTCCTGATGATTTTCCCGCTCGTAATATTGCACCTCAGGTAAAAGAAGTTTTAAAGGATTTTATTGATGCACTCAGTACCATAATATGTGATGAAGAGTGGCGCACGTCTTTAAACATCAACTCAGCCACAAAAAAGATATTTAATAACCTTGATAACTTATCATATATTCAGAGGACTTCTTTCCGGGGTAACGACACGCTATACAATGAAAAGGTTCAGTTTAAACTCACTTATCCCGTCAAGAATGGAAGACACAAAGAAAATATTGAATTTCAGGTAGTAATAAATTTAAGCCCTATTTATTTAGATAATTTTCGCCATGATGGAGAAATTAATATTTTTTGCGCTCCCAACCCAAAGCCTGTCACTATGGGGCGCGTATTTCAGACCGGCGTCGAGCGTGTGCCCTTTCTGTTTCTGAATGATTTTATTGAACAATTTCCGATGATCAACCCTGGCGCTCCCATCAAAAGAGCGCATACACCACATATTGAACCCCTGCCTCCGGATCACCATACCGCTGCAGATTACTTACGCCAGTTTGATTTGCTTGTCCTGAATTTTATCTCTCGCGGTAATTTTGTCATACTCCCCCGATTATGGAATAACTCTGAGGTTCACAGATGGTTCGTCAATAAAGATCCTAACTTGAACACCGCCATTCTCGACATAACGGACAGCGAATTAAAAGAGGATTTATTGCAAAGCCTGATGGATTCATTAGGTTCTAACAAACATGTACTACCCGAAGTCTGCATCTGCTTTTTATCCCTTTTAGCAGAACAAGAATCTCCTCATTTTCAGGACTTGTTTTTATTTTTCGCCAATATGTTATTGCACTATCACCAATTTATGAATCCCAATGAAAGTGATTTGAATGACGTGTTGATGCCAGCATCATTAAGTGATGATAAAATTATCAAACATATGGCGCGCAGGACCCTCAAACTTTTTGTAAAAAATGAAACGCCGCCAAAAGTTACTCACGAAGACCTGGTGAAAAACAGGCCTCGCTCCCCTGTCAGACCACCTATACCCGCAACCTCCAAAACGCCAGACCTCCCTGAACGTCATTAAACCGTGATGTTACCGACTCTCTGACGCGTGAAAGAATCAGCGTCAGAGAAACGGAAAACGCGATCCAGATCACAAATGCATTGTATTCACATCATTAACCGTTTTAAGATCATTTCATCACTTTTTCGCAACTCACCCGATAATCTGTTATGACAACAAACACTGTTTCCCGCAAAGTGGCGTGGCTACGGGTCGTTACGCTGGCAGTCGCCGCCTTCATCTTCAACACCACCGAATTTGTCCCTGTTGGCCTGCTCTCTGACATTGCGCAAAGTTTTCACATGCAAACCGCTCAGGTCGGCATCATGTTGACCATTTACGCATGGGTAGTAGCGCTAATGTCATTGCCTTTTATGTTAATGACCAGTCAGGTTGAACGGCGCAAATTACTGATCTGCCTGTTTGTGGTGTTTATTGCCAGCCACGTACTGTCGTTTTTGTCGTGGAGCTTTACCGTTCTGGTGATCAGTCGCATTGGTGTGGCTTTTGCACATGCGATTTTCTGGTCGATTACGGCGTCTCTGGCGATCCGTATGGCTCCGGCCGGGAAGCGAGCACAGGCATTGAGTTTAATTGCCACCGGTACAGCACTGGCGATGGTCTTAGGTTTACCTCTCGGGCGCATTGTGGGCCAGTATTTCGGTTGGCGAATGACCTTCTTCGCGATTGGTATTGGGGCGCTTATCACCCTTTTGTGCCTGATTAAGTTACTTCCCTTACTGCCCAGTGAGCATTCCGGTTCACTGAAAAGCCTCCCGCTATTGTTCCGCCGCCCGGCATTGATGAGCATTTATTTGTTAACTGTGGTGGTTGTCACCGCCCATTACACGGCATACAGCTATATCGAGCCTTTTGTACAAAACATTGCGGGATTCAGCGCCAACTTTGCCACGGCATTACTGTTATTACTCGGTGGTGCGGGCATTATTGGCAGCGTGATTTTCGGTAAACTGGGTAATCAGTATGCGTCTGCGTTGGTGAGTACGGCGATTGCGCTGTTGCTGGTGTGCCTGGCATTGCTGTTACCTGCGGCGAACAGTGAAATACACCTCGGGGTGCTGAGTATTTTCTGGGGGATCGCGATGATGATCATCGGGCTTGGTATGCAGGTTAAAGTGCTGGCGCTGGCACCAGATGCTACCGACGTCGCGATGGCGCTATTCTCCGGGATATTTAATATTGGAATCGGGGCGGGTGCGTTGGTAGGTAATCAGGTGAGTTTGCACTGGTCAATGTCGATGATTGGTTATGTGGGCGCGGTGCCTGCTTTTGCCGCGTTAATTTGGTCAATCATTATATTTCGCCGCTGGCCAGTGACACTCGAAGAACAGACGCAATAGTTGAAAGGCCCATTCGGGCCTTTTTTAATGGTACGTTTTAATGATTTCCAGGATGCCGTTAATAATAAACTGCACACCCATACATACCAGCAGGAATCCCATCAGACGGGAGATCGCTTCAATGCCACCCTTGCCCACCAGCCGCATAATTGCGCCGGAGCTGCGTAGGCTTCCCCACAAAATAACCGCCACCAGGAAAAAGATCAGCGGCGGCGCAACCATCAGTACCCAATCAGCGAAGGTTGAACTCTGACGCACTGTGGACGCCGAGCTAATAATCATCGCTATGGTTCCCGGACCAGCGGTACTTGGCATTGCCAGCGGCACAAAGGCAATATTGGCACTGGGTTCATCTTCCAGCTCTTCCGACTTGCTTTTCGCCTCCGGTGAATCAATCGCTTTCTGTTGCGGAAAGAGCATCCGAAAACCGATAAACGCGACGATTAAGCCGCCTGCAATTCGCAGACCGGGAATCGAAATGCCAAATGTATCCATCACCAGTTGCCCGGCGTAATACGCCACCATCATGATGGCAAATACGTACACCGAGGCCATCAACGACTGACGATTACGTTCGGCACTGTTCATGTTGCCTGCCAGGCCAAGAAATAACGCGACAGTTGTTAATGGGTTAGCTAACGGCAGTAACACCACCAGCCCCAGGCCAATTGCTTTAAACAAATCTAACATTGGTGGTTGTTATCCTGTGTATCTGGGTTATCAGCGAAAAGTATAAGGGGTAAACAAGGATAAAGTGTCACTCTTTAGCTAACCTTGCATCGCATTGACCAAAACTTGAACCGATTTAGCAAAACGTGGCATCGGTCAATTCATTTATTTGACTTATACTTGCCTGGGCAATATTATCCCCTGCAACTAATTACTTGCCAGGGCAACTAATGTGAAAAGTACCAGCGATCTGTTCAATGAAATTATTCCATTGGGTCGCTTAATCCATATGGTTAATCAGAAGAAAGATCGTCTGCTTAACGAGTATCTGTCTCCGCTGGATATTACCGCGGCACAGTTTAAGGTGCTCTGCTCTATCCGCTGCGCGGCGTGTATTACTCCGGTTGAACTGAAAAAAGTGTTGTCGGTCGACCTGGGAGCACTCACCCGTATGCTGGATCGCCTGGTCTGTAAAGGCTGGGTTGAAAGGTTGCCGAACCCGAATGATAAGCGCGGCGTACTGGTAAAACTTACCACCAGCGGCGCGGCAATATGTGAACAATGCCATCAATTAGTTGGCCAGGACCTGCACCAAGAATTAACAAAAAACCTGACGGCGGACGAAGTGGCAACACTTGAGCATTTGCTTAAGAAAGTCCTGCCGTAAACAAAAAAGAGGTATGACGATGTCCAGACGCAATACTGACGCTATTACCATTCATAGCATTTTGGACTGGATCGAGGACAACCTGGAATCGCCACTGTCACTGGAGAAAGTGTCAGAGCGTTCAGGTTACTCTAAATGGCACCTGCAACGGATGTTTAAAAAAGAAACCGGTCATTCATTAGGCCAATACATCCGCAGCCGTAAGATGACGGAAATCGCGCAAAAGCTGAAGGAAAGTAACGAGCCGATACTCTATCTGGCAGAACGATATGGCTTCGAGTCGCAACAAACTCTGACCCGAACCTTCAAAAATTACTTTGATGTTCCGCCGCATAAATACCGGATGACCAATATGCAGGGCGAATCGCGCTTTTTACATCCATTAAATCATTACAACAGCTAGTTGATAACGTGACAACGTCACTGAGGCAATCATGAAACCACTTTCATCCGCAATAGCAGCTGCGCTTATTCTCTTTTCCGCGCAGGGCGTTGCGGAACAAACCACGCAGCCAGTTGTTACTTCTTGTGCCAATGTCGTGGTTGTTCCCCCATCGCAGGAACAACCACCGTTTGATTTAAATCACATGGGTACTGGCAGTGATAAGTCGGATGCGCTCGGCGTGCCCTATTATAATCAACACGCTATGTAGTTATTGTCAGGCTCTGATCACAGAGCCTGACATCTCCGTAATATCTTCCTCAAGTCTCAAATATTTTCGCCATTGTTGGCGATGAGATCCCGATACCAGTAAAACGACGCTTTACGTATCCGTTCCAGCGTTCCCTTCCCTTCGTTGTCTTTATCGACATAAATCATTCCGTAGCGCTTTTTCATTTCCCCTGTTCCGGCAGAAACCAGGTCAATGCAGCCCCACGGGGTGTAGCCAATTAAGTCAACACCATCTTCAACTACGGCTTTTTTCATTTCCCGAATATGGGAAGCAAAGTAATCAATGCGATAGTGATCGTTCACCGTGCCGTCAGCTTGTCTCTGGTCAACTGCACCAAATCCATTTTCGACAATAAACAGCGGCAATTGAAAATGATCCCAGAACCAGTTGAGTGAATAACGTAGCCCTGCCGGATCAATTTGCCATCCCCATTCGGATGTATCGATATAAGGGTTGCTGACCAAGTCTCGTGGTTCAACATAATCCAGTTGCGGGTTATCGGGCGAAAATTGTGTCGTAAAAGACATGTAGTAGCTAAAACCGATAAAGTCGACACATCCACTGGCAAGAATCGCGTTATCTTCTGGTGTGATATCGAGGTTGAATCCTTTCCTGGCAAAGTAATTCAGCATATGTTGCGGATAATATCCACGAGCATGAACATCAGTAAACCAGTAACGACGATGCATCGCTTTCGTGGCCATCATCATATCGTTGGGTGCACACGTCAGAGGATAGATGGGGCACATGGCGATCATACAGCCAATGTTAAATTCAGGATTGATCGATTTTCCAGTCTGTACCGGCTTTGTTGAATAAATCGAACTTTTGCTGAGTTGAAGGATCAGATCACGCATCT
>OASD01000169.1_pt1 | contig 36445 bp, 31 predicted proteins | sample 1475531 | NCBI WGS metagenome assembly OASD01 (sample SAMEA3360668, study PRJEB22359) | human gut metagenome | biome: ENVO:urban biome; feature: ENVO:human-associated habitat; material: ENVO:feces | place: Bangladesh | collected 2011
TTATAGCCCTAACCCGTGCTTTTTGATTTAAAGAATCAAAAACACGATGGTAGGACTTATACAAAGACGTCCGACGACATTTCGACGAACAGGAGAAATGAGTCGTTGACGTCGATTGTGCACCCGCCGTTACGTTCTGGGAAACGTACAGAGCGAAGATAAGTTTATATAAAACAAAAAGAGAACCGGCGATTGCCAGTTCCCATATATACGCCGTAATTTGCGAGGAATTTTCGATGAGAAACGCTTAGATGAAATATTTTAGGAGTGAGGCGTATTGATAAATACGTCGCAACGACTAAAATATTGAATCAAGCGTTTATCGCGAAAAGGCCCGCAAATATTCTCACCAATTTGCGAGGATATTTTGATGAGAAACGGTTAGATAGAGTGTTTTTGGAGTGAGGCGTACTGGCAAGTACGTCGCAGCGACGAAAACACGAGATCAACCGTTTGTCACAAAATAGACCGTAAATTACAGAACAAAAATAAGATATCCTACATACGCTGCCAACATCGCCACCCCCTGCACCTTATAACTTCTTTCTTTAATCATAATCGGAAGAAGTGCAAGCAATGTCAATCCAACCATGAACGGCAGATCGAATGAGGCTGCGGCTTCATTGATAACGAGCTTCGAGCCGGAAACAAACGATGCGACAGGCATAACCATTGTTATGTTCAAGATGTTTGCGCCGATGATGTTTCCGATTGATAGTGACGGTTCTTTTTTTATGATTGCGGAAATTGTGGTTACAAGTTCCGGAAGGCTCGTTCCGATTGCAACGAGAGTTACCGCAATAATTCTTTCTGGCACTCCGAAATATTCAGCAATTTTGCCGCCGTAGTTTACCATGAAATTTGAACCCAAAACAATCATTGCCGCACCGACAACAAAAAGTATAAAATGCTTCGTGAGATCTTTCTTTTCCGTTTGCTCACTTGTTGCTTTCGCTTCATTAACAGCTTTTTTTGCATTCATAACATTGAAAATCATGTATGCAAAAAATATAAGTACAAAAATGACATTTGTCGAGAGTGACACGCTTCCGTCTTTACCGGTTAAATAAAGAAGTACAACCGATGCAATGAGGAGCATGCTTTGAACAAAATAGTCTTTGCGCTTACAGATATAATTCATAAATATCATTGCAACCGCCATGATAAGCCCTTGGTTTGCAATGACCGAACCTACCGCATTTCCAATTGCCATGTCGGCTTGACCCCTGTATGCGGCGAAACTCGAAACCATAAGTTCAGGTAAAGTCGTCGCAATCGAAACGATTGTCGCCCCGATCAAAAATTTCGGAATGTGGAGCTCCGTTGCAATTTCACTTGCCGCGTCCACAAAAACATCTCCACCCTTAACAACTAAAGCTACTCCAATTACAAAGAGCAGCATCATAATCCAAATACTCAAAATAATTCTCCTTTTCTAATAATATCGATGTATATATACCCGATTTGAGTGGAAATACACATTGGAGTATGGATTTTTTATCGAGAATAAGAAGATATGTTTCAAAAGAGCAGCGTTGTTTGTAAAGTTGTATGAGTACGTATACGCAGCACGTAACGGCGCCCGGCTTTTTATACATCGAACAGAAATTTGCGATTTCGTCGTGAGATAAGAAAAAAGTTGTATCGCCGCTAAGAGAGAAGGTAAGGATAAAATTTTGAAAAATTGTTTTAGGTTTGGGTTCGATATTATATAGATTCAGCGTTGTTGGTTATAATACATATTCCAAAACACAAAAATGGGTGGGAGGACATCGTTGTTCCTTACGTCACAACGTATGCCATCCCGCTACGTTCAGCGATTGCGTGTGTATATAATTGTAACATTTATCTGGTATGATACATCTAAAGTGGACAGTCCAACTAATTAAAAACCCACAAAAAAATACCTTCAGATGATTTAAAATCAATCTCAAGGTATTTTTGGCATTCCTTAACTAAAATTCTTCGCTAAAATGGATGAATAACGCCGCTTTGGAAGAAGCGAGCAACCGAAGCGTATTGGTAAATACGCTGCAGGTTGGGATGTTCTGAAAAGCAAGTTAGTCGCCATTTTAGCAAGAATATTTACGTGCGAGAGTGTTTTAGGCGCGAGGCTTTTTGCGGCAGGACATCGTTGTTCCTTTCGTCACAACGTATGCCAGCCGCTACGTACAGTGCTTGCAATATCATATATTTTAAAAGATTTATCGCAAAAACCACCGCAAATACCCCCAAACAATTTGCGAGGATATTTTGATGAGATGCGCCGCAAACTCAATTTTTGATTGCGCAGGTGTTTGCAACATCATACAATTTATAATCAAAAAAAAAGAACCGGATATACCGATTCTTTCATAAACACCGTAATTTGCGAGGATATTTTGATGAGAAACGGTTAGATAGAGTGTTTTTGGAGTGAGACGTACTGGCAAGTACATCGCAGCGACTAAAACACGAAATCAACCGTTTATCGCAAAATAGACCGCAAATTAACCCTACTTATACCATTTAGACTGTTCTTCCACCATCCCATAGTACTCTCCCTTTAAACTCATAAGTTCTTCATGTGTGCCTCTCTCACTAACTTTTCCGTTGTTCATGACAACGATTTCGTCGGCGATACGAGCGGAGCCGATTCTATGGGTTATGAGGAGCGAGATCTTTCCGGCTGAGATTTCGCGAAGTTTGTTATAGAGTGCAGATTCTTCGAGAGGGTCGATTGCGGCGGTCGGTTCATCGAAGGCGATGATGTCGCGGTCGCGATATACTCCGCGGGCAATCGCGACTCTTTGCCATTGTCCACCGGAGAGATCCGTTCCGTTAAATTCACGTGAAAGCACGGTGTTGCCGCCGTTCGGAAATATCGGAAGATTCGAGTTCAGTCCCGCTTTTTCAAGAGCCAATCCGAAGTCGTCATTTTTATTCAAGTCCGAAATTTCAATGTTTTCATCGAGTTGCATTTTGTATCTGTAGAAGTCCTGAAAGATTGCGGAAGTTTTTTCTCGAAGATTCGGATTTTCAATTTCCCCGCCCTTTTCATCAAAGTATTTCACTTCGCCTTCGGAGGTGTCGAAAAGTCCGAGCACAAGTTTTAGAAGTGTACTTTTTCCGCTTCCGTTTTCCCCGACAACTGCGATGAGTTTGTCTTTTTTGAGGTCGAGGTCTACATCTTTCACGGCATATCTTTCAGAGTTCGGATATTTAAACGAAAGATTTCTAATTTTTACACTTTCAATCGGCGTCATGTCCGTACCGTTATCGGCTTCTTCTTCACGCATCATGTTGACGTAGAAATCTATTCCACCGTATCTTTCTGCGAGCGGTGCAATTGAGTTTTGGAGAAGTTCCTCCATTATGCCGAACATAAATTCCATCGAGGTGATTGTCGCTGCGAGAAAACCTGCATTCGTGTCGCCCATGAGCGTTGCTCTTAAAATGAGATATATTACGCTCGAATAAGCGGCGGCGGTTATGATTTTCAGTGTAAATTCAATCCAAAATGTCTTTCTGTTCGCTCTTTTTTGAACTTTTTTCACTTCGTCCCATCCGGTTTTATATTTATTGTGGAGGAAGTTGTAAAATCCGCCCATGCGCATTTCCTTTGCAGCCGAGCCGATGATGTAGCTTCTATATTCATCGCGCACACGTGTAATTTTCGTTTCTTCATTTTTCAGTTTCACGACAATTTTCATCTTAAAAATGTAACCGATTAAAGCCGGCAAAAAGAGTATTGGAAATATTAGTGCAAGCGATGCATTTTTCGAGGACATATACCATATCATTATTATAAAATACGGCAAATATCCCGACACAACCATCGCAGCAAGCCCCGTGAAAAGCATTGCATCCGGTCCGCCGGCGCGCGCTCTCGTTAATTTTAAAAGATTTTCCGGATTTTCAAAGTAAATCGGTTTTAATTTTTTTACTTTTGACATTATTCCGTTTTCTGCAGTTTTTCCGGCAAGCGATATAAATTTATTTATCGAGTAGTTCACAACGGCGTTAATAACTTGTCCGAAAATCAGGAGCGACACGAAAAGCACAGCGCCGAGTATTGCTGTCGAGAGCATTCCGCCGTTTATATATTCATTGATCGTTTGAAAGAAATATGCCTGGATAATCACGTTCAGCCCAAGAAGTGTCGATTGAATGAGCGAGGACACAACCATCAAAATGAATTCGCCCCTATTTTGTTTGACCGCCGGTTTTATCGCAAACGGCATCAAATCGTGTATCGTTTTGAAAAATTTTGAGATTGATTTCATGAATACCACTCCTTTTGTGAATTGTACATTGCGAAATAGTCGCCTTTAAGCGCCATCATTTCGTCATGTGTGCCGTGCTCAAAAACTCTTCCCGCTTTGAACAGGAATATTTCATCGCTCAAAGATGTCGAGCCTAGTCTATGCGAGATGAAAATTACGGTTCTGCCCTTTGTGAGTTTTCCCATTTTTTCATAGAGTTTCGACTCTGTTTTAGGGTCCATCGCCGCTGTCGGTTCGTCCAAAATCACAACCGGCGAATCCGACACAATCGCACGAGCGAGAGCAATTCTTTGGCGCTGACCGCCCGAAAGGTCGAGTCCTCTGTCGTCGAGCTTTCCGATTTCCGTCTCGATTCCCTCCGGCATTTTATTAACCATTTCTCTCAAATCGAGGTCGTCAATCACTTCCTCCACTTTTGCCTCTCTGTCCGCATAACCCATTGCAATATTGTTTTTTATTGTCGTTCCGAAAATTACATAGTCCTGAAATATTGCGGAGAAAATCGAACGACGAACGTTTAGAGGCATCGTCCTTGCATCTACTCCGTTTATTAAAATCGTGCCTTCATATTGGTCATAAAGACCGAGCATGAGTTTTATGACGGTCGACTTTCCGCTGCCGTTTTCACCTACGAGCGAGTAGTGGCGTCCCTTTTCGATTTTAAAAGTCATTGATTTAAGTATTTCTCTGTCCGTTCCCGGATATGTGAAGCGCACATCTTTAAATTCGAGCGATTCGAATTCCGGAACTTTTTCCGGTCTTATGAGCCCAGATTCTTCTTCGTCGAAATCCATAAATGTGAAGAAGTCTTTGAAGAAAAGGCTTGTGCTTGTGAAAGCGTCCATTGCATTCGGAATTGTCCATCCGACTTGGTTTATAAGTGTGCTTACAAGTGCGATTACAGAGGTGTAAATACCGAAAGTCATTGTGCCCGCTTTTATCGGTTTTAGAAGTACGAGTGCCACAACGAGCACGATGAGCGAAAAAATCGACGAGAAGGTCTTGCTTCGTTTAAACCATTTTTTCATAACTTTAAACTTTGCGTTCGTGACTTCGCGATAAGTTTTGTAGTCGATTTCGTTGTAGTGGTCCGAATAGTCGAAAAGATATCTCTCTTTTGCCGAATCTTTTCCAAGCAGAACTTCGTCAAGCATTTCGACATATCTGTATTTTTCATTGAGCGCTTTGTCTTCTTCGTATGTTTCCTTTGCGCCTTTCTTTGCGAGCCAGATGAGCGGATAGATTACAACAATCACTACCGGCACAACCCACCAAACATAAACCGTGATTGTTATGAGTGCGGAGATTGCCGAAATTGAAACTATTCCCAAATGATTCATCGCTTGAAGCGCGGTTTTAAATTGATCCAATGTTTTCTTTTCGACCTGTTTTATTAAGTCGAGCGACGCTTTGTCTTCAAGGCGCCAATATGCTAGTCTTGAATGTTTTTCAACAATCATTTCGTTCAAATTGCCGTCGAGATTTATCATGACGACCGACATGAGCCATTCGATTATCGGTTTCGAGATGAATTTGAAAGTTGCAAAAGCGCAAAGAATTATCGCCTTGTCTATCACCGCCGAAACTTCTCCCGCTCCTTTAACAGCGCTTATCGCCGCGTCGACGACATATCCCGTTACAATTGCAATTGCAGTCGGCGCCAAGCCGGAAAGTGCTATCATCAGGAGATAACATACAAGGGCGACGGGTGCGGCTTTAAAAATTTCTTTGTATGCGCGCCTTATCGCTTTGTCCCCTAGTTTTTTGCCATTTTGTTCCATAATTTTTCCCTTTCTTGCGAGTAAATTTTAAGTAGTTTTCGACGAAATTAAGTACTGTTTTCCGTCAATGTGAATTTAATTCGAATATATTCAAAGTTTTTCGGATCCTTTTTCGGTTTAGTTAAAAACCATATTCTGAATTTATTTTTATTATATCACTATTTTAAAATTTATGCAAGTCTTTTTTCTATTTTTTTATTTTTTTCTTTTATTTTTTTATATTTATAACTTTATAATTATTAATATCCAATAAAAAAATCCCGAAAATAAATTCGAGATTCTTAAAATTCTATAAATTTAATGCGTTTTCTTGAAACTCTTCTATGTTCGCACCTTTAATAAGTTCCAAAACTCGTGCCATCGGAATTGCATAGCCCATGCCTTCAATGCTTGAAGATGCAATCTTTGCGGTATTTATGCCGACGAGTTCGCCCTTCATGTTAAGAAGTGCGCCGCCGCTGTTGCCAGGATTAATTGCTGCATCCGTTTGAATATATGTCTTTGTGTCGAGACTTTCCTTCGGTGCAAAGTTTCTGTTCACAGCGCTGACGACACCGGTTGTAACGGATTGACCGTATCCCAAAGCGTTGCCGATTGCAACGACGCTTTCTCCGATTTCAAGAGAATTAGAATCACCTATTTTTATCGGTTTTATTTCCGACAATGTCGACTCGCTCAAATCCTTTATTCGAACGCGAATAATCGCAATGTCGTTGTTTTCGTCGTACTTCACAACTTCAGCCGCATAAGTTTTGTCATCCGAGAACGTTACCGACAAATCTCTCGCACCGTCAATGACGTGATGGTTCGTGATCATATAAAGATAATCTTTTGTCTTTTCAAGAATTACTCCCGAACCGCTCATCTTCACTTCCCTTTCCATATTTCCACCTTGGAAAAAGCTGAAAAAGTCCGGCACTTGTTGAACTGCGACATTCGTTATTGAAACGATCGACTTCAAAGCTTCCTTTGACATCGCAGAGACGTCCCTAACCACCGGCTCTTTATTTGCAACCGTCATAACATTTTGCGTTTCCACAGCCGTCGGTGCTTTTTTGTCGAAGAAAAGCATCTTCGTTCCATAAAACGAACCGCTTGCAAAACTTCCGAGCATCACTGCAGCAACCGCCGATACAAAAAACTTTTTTATAGGCGAAGACTTTTTCGGCTTCTCCGCCCTTGCTTCCGGCTCATACATATATCCGTTCATTGTTTCATATTCCAAAAATTCACGTCTGTTATCCTTTTCATTAAAGTCCATTTTGATTCCTCCCTTAACTTTATATCTAAATTATATAGAGAGAAACCTAATCAAAACTTAAAATCTAACTTAATTATACTTAAAATTTATTTTATCGGAAGTTTTATTTGAATTTTTAAAGACTTTTCATCGTCAGTCGTCGCACTTATCTCGCCGCCGTGCGAATTTACAATCGCCCTTGCAATCGAAAGCCCGAGACCGTATCCGCCGGTCTTGCTGCTTCTAGATGCATCGGTTCTGTAAAATCTTTCGAAAAGATATTTTGTATTCTCACGTGAAATATAGTCAGTCGTGTTTGTGACTTCAATAATCACCTGTGCTCTCGCTTTTTCGCATTTCACATCTATGTCACCGCCGACACTCGAATATTTAAAAGCGTTGTCCAAAATGACCGACAAAAGTTTTTCAATCATTTTCTTGTCACCGCAGAAAATAATGTCCGGAAGAATTTCAACTTTCAAAATTTTCTCCTCAAGAATCGCACGCGCTTTGTAGGACTCCGTCATTTCAGAAACGAGTTCCGAAATGTTAAACTCGCTCATATTCAAACTGTCCGCACCCTCGTCCATTCGCGCAAGCATTGTGAGGCTGCTGCTTAGTTCGGTGAGCCTTGTCGTTTGCGTTTTTATGTCCGACAGCCACTCATTTTCACCGAGGTCCATTTGAAGCACTTCCGCATCTGCATTTATGATTGCGAGCGGCGTTTTTATTTCGTGACCCGCATCGGTGATGAAACGTTTTTGCTTTTCATAGCTTTCCAAAACCGGCTTTGTTATGCGTTTCGACGTGAGCACAATGAGCACATAGACGATTATGAGCCCGACAATCGAAATCAAAATTCCGATTGAAACAAAAGACCTGAAATTTTCGAGCACGCGCCCCATATCGAGAAAAATAATTCGCACGCCCGACTCTTCCGCAACTGCTCTATATCTGTAGTCCCCTTGGTAGCCGCGACTCTTCCCGCTCTTTAAAACATCAATCGCATACTTCACCGCTTCCTTTGTGTTCACAGCGGCAATCTTTCCGGTGTCCACCGAAATTACAATCTCCCTTTCGCCGACGAGCACCGAAAAAAATCTCGACTCATACGGAAGCTCTATCGATTCGTTTGGGTTTAGTCCATACTCTTCCATATAACTTCCGCTCGGAAATCTGCCGTTGTTGTCCGCCAAAATGTCGAGAGTTTCGTCCGCACGCCTAACAATTCTCTTGTAGCTTATAAATGAAACGATTGACATGATGACCGCAAGAACTATGAACAGCGACATCATCGAGGCAACTATAAATCTTTTCCTTAATTTCTTAATCATTTCTTTCCTCAAGCGTGTATCCGGCGTTTCTCGTTGCCTTTATTTCCACATTCGAATCGAGCGATGCCAGCTTTTTTCGAAGATTTGAAATATAAACCCAAACCACATTTATCTCCGCCTCGCTGTCGAAACCCCAAATCTTTTCCATAAGTTTTTCCGTCGAAATGAGCTTGTTTTTATTTTGCATCAAAAGCTCCAAAATTTGAAACTCCTTGCTTTGAAGACGAGTTTCGCCGGAGTTGGTCTTTAAAATAAATGTATCGCGCATAAGAATCGTGTTTCCCATCTTTAAAATCGAATCGCCCTCGTTATTTTCCTTGGACCTCGTTGTTGCGCGGATTCTCGCCAAAAGCTCGCGACTGTTAAACGGCTTTGTGAGATAATCGTTCGCCCCCGAATCGAGACCCAAAACCTTGTCGTCGACCTCCGACTTCGCCGTCAAAATAATAACGGGAAGCATATTGCCTTCCTTTCGCATAGTCTTTAAAACAGTGATACCGTCGACTTTCGGCATCATCAAATCCAAAATCAAACAATCATAATTGTCCGCAGACAAAAAAGAGAGTGCCTCCTCCCCGTCATAAACCTGGTCCACGGAATAATTGTTTCTCTCCAAAATAACTTTAAGCGCCTTTGAAAGAGAAACTTCATCCTCAGCAAGTAAAATTCGCATATAAACACCCCCGATAATATTATAAATATAAAAACTTAATTTAACCTAAATGATTTATACCCCAAAAATAAAAAAATCCGGCAAAACGTCACAACTGACATTCTGCCGGTAAATTTACATATTTATTTTCTCACGCCGTTCGCATCGAAAACTTTTTTAAGCTTCGCTGAAACTGCAAATGTTGCTCCAATCATAAATAAACATTGAACAATTTCTATCACACACACAACTTTTCCAATCGTATCGATGTCGTAACCGTTCATAATCGCGAGCGTTGCATTTGAAAGCGGAAGAAGAACGAGTCCCAAAGTCTTCCAATACTTACCGTTGAGATTTTGCGAAAAATCCCAAGTCTCCTGGCTCTTCATCGAAAATTTCGTCCTGAACCCAAAAGCCCAATTCGGCTCTTTCGGCGGATTTTTTAGAAACATATTTCCGAAAATAATCATAACAATCGGAACAAAACTCACTACAATAACCATCAACAAATTGAATCCCATAAAACTCCCTCCTTGGTTTATATATACCCTTTTTGTTTGGATTTAAATAAAAAAGCGAATGCACCGCATCCGCTTTTTATTATTCTTATTCTTCACTTATATCTCATCTTTTATTCCATATTTTTCCATAAGTTTTTTTATTTTGAAGCCGCCGGGTATATCAAGTCCGGCGTCCATGATGATTTGTTCATTTTCATAAACTGTGTCCTTGTCTCCTTCAAGGACGATTTCTCCGTTTTTTATGACATAGATGTAGTCGGAAACTCCGTAGATGAAGTCCATGTCGTGGCTCGACACAACTATGCCGCACGTTTTTTTGAGGTCGGAGAGTATTTCTTTCATTTGGCGGGTGAGACGCGGGTCGAGACCTGCCGTCGGTTCGTCCATAAAGAGGTATTTCGGCTCGAGAAGCATTGCGCCGGCGATTGTGACTCTCTTTTTCTCACCGTACGAAAGGTTTTGAACGAATCTGTCCGCAAGATATTCCATATTTATGGTTTTCATTATGTTCTCCACTCTTTGCTCCGCCTCTTCTTCCGGCACTTTAAGGTTCCTTAGCGGAAACATGAGGTCGTCGCGGACGGTCGAGTAGAAGATTTGTCTGTCCGGGTCTTGCATGACCATGGTCACGTCCCGTCTCAGTTTTCTTTTGCCGCTCTTTGAGTATTCCGCCTTTTCTCCATCAATCACGACTTCTCCCGACTCAAATTTTAATAATCCCAAGACGGAGTTGAAGAGTGTGGATTTACCGGAGCCATTTTGTCCTATAAGACCGATGACTTCACCTTTTTCCACTTTAATATTTAAACTTTTCAGTATTGTTTTTTCATCAATTTTTGTAATTAGATTTTTTACTTCAAGCATTTTTTCTCCTAAAAATAAAAGTTTCCGTCAAATAGTTTAAGGTCGAGTGCGTTTTTAAAGTCGTTGTAGCTTCTCATAACTCTGAAGAACAGCATTTTTGCGATTTCGGAAACGGAGCGAAGCCATGTTTTCGGGCTTTCAAATCCGTGTTTCAGCTCTCCCGCCGAGTGCATCGCTTCAAGTTCAATCGAGAATATTTGGATGAATCTGTACATCAGTATCATTTGCTCGATAAATTCCTGTGGCACTCGCATTTTTTTCAAGACTTGCGCAAGTTGTGTGATCGGCGTTGTGACACTTATAAAAAATGTTGCGCTGATTGCGGCAAGACTCCTCGAGAATATGAGTTTTGCTTCGTCTATCATACTTTTTTGAAATCCCGCATAGACGTTTCCGATTTTTATATAGTGCGTGTAGTTTTCGGTATCATAGCCGAACCCGATTAAGACTGAGATTATTCCGAGCACAATAAAAGCCATCGGAACTTTGTATAGCTTTATAAATTTTTTTAGATTTATTTTTGCAACAAAGTGGATGACAATGAACGTTAGAACGACTACCCCGAGATGAAACTCCCACCTATCGATAAAAAAGGCAAGTACAAGGAAGAATATTCCAAGTCCTGCCTTTAAAACGGGATTTGTTTTTGTCAGTCCGTTGTTTGTTGCTAGACTGTCAATCGTATTCATTATTTTCTAGCCGGTGCTTTAACAGATTTTTTCCCTTTGTAGTATCCGAAAAAGTATCCGATTACTATTGCTCCGATTGCAGCTTGAAGTGCAAATAGAAGCGATTCGATTTCACCTGACTTCGGTTCAAAGATTGAGTCGAACCACGGTTCGTAATCCGGGTTGTTTTCTTCAATAACATCGCCTGCCGCGTCGTCCGCTCCGCCGTATTCACCTTCGATAAATACAAGCGGGATGATGACAAGCGCTATTGCAAGGACTATTAATAACCATTTACTTGATTGTTTCATTTAATAGACCTCCTTCAACATTTTTAACACCGTTGTAAACAAGAACGGTCAAGATTCCTTCCATGATTGCGATTGGAACTTGTGTGAGCATGAATACGCCCATGTATTTTCCGATTGAAACCATTAACGAATCGCCCGGGAACGCGATTCCGAGTTGAATCGATGTGATTAAATATGTGAATAAATCTCCGATTGTTGCTGCGATAAATACTGCAACATATTCGTTCACTTTAGCTTTTCTAAGACCTTTCCAAAGTGCCCATGCACAGAGCGGTCCGCAGATTGCCATTGAAAATGCGTTTGCTCCGAGTGTTGTGAGTCCACCGTGTGCAAGAAGTGTTGCTTGGAAAATAAGTGTGATTGTTCCCAAGATAAACATTGGGAGCGGTCCGAAAAGGATTGTTCCGAGACCGACACCTGTAGGGTGGGTGCAGGAACCTGTCATTGCCGGCAATTTGAGACTCGATAGTAAAAATACGAATGCTCCTGACAATGCCAAAAGTAGTTTTCTTTCCGGTTGTTCACGTGTAACTTTAATTAGACTTCTCATACCGACAACGATGAAAGGTGCCGCAATAATAAACCATATAAGAGCTTGTGTTTTAGGCAAAAAACCTTCAGCAATGTGCATGGCATAAGAGGTCGAGGCTTGCATGAGTCCCATAAAGAGTACGAGACTGAACAGCCATCTTCTTTGTTTCTTGTTCATAATTCCTCCTTGAACTTGTAAAATCACAATTTGTCGCAAATATGTTATCTAAATTGACGATATTATTAGAAGGAACAACTCCACAAATTGTGATTTAGTTGTAAGGATAAGAAAAGTAGGCATAAAAAAACCGCGAATATTCGCGGGTCCTCTAAAAGTCATACCTTCCTAACCCGAAAATATTTTGAGATGTTTCAAGTATCCTGACTCATAAGCTTTAAGTTCGATCGCCTTCCCGTAAAGTGGCATGTGATCCAACCTTACTTAAATACAGTAGAGGTAGCTGTTCCGGATTCTAACCGGATTCCTTGTGCGTAATCGCCAAACATCTTTCACCTATATGATATTACAAACAAATTAAAATGTCAACCCGGAAATTAAAAAAAACGCTCAAAAAATGAGCGAATTTTCTATTTGTTTTCTATTATTTTTTTCATACTGACGTAGTCGCCGATGCCGAACTCGTGTTCGTCGCCCGACTGCATGTCCTTCAGTTTTATTTTTCCGTTTTTCACTTCGTCTTCACCGATTACAATTACAAATGGAATATTTTCCTTGTTTGCATAGTTCATCGATTTTTTCACACGGCGATCCATCTTTTCGATTTCAACTTTGAGTCCTTCGTTTCTTAGACCGCTTGCGAGTTTGAAGCTGTCCACACCCGTGCCGATTGGAATTATAAATAAATCCACACATGAATTTACTTCGCCTTCGTGCATTTTATTTAAAATTTCGTAGATTACGTCGAGTCCGAAGCTCATGCCGATTGCCGGATATTCTTCGCCCGTTCCCACAAATTCGGTTATGATGTGGTCATATCTTCCGCCGCCGCCCAAGCTGACGTTGAAGTCGTGGCCTTTAACATTTCTCTCTTTGAGGAAAATTTCCCAAACAGTCCCCGTATAGATGTCTATGCCGCGCGCAAGATAAGGACTGAAGACCATGTCTTCACTTGCGGCTGTGTTTTTTGTATAAAGCACGAGTTCTCCGAGTTCATCAATTCCTTCTTTTAAAATGCCCTCTGCATCTTCTTCGAATTTTTCTTTTATTTCCTCAAAAGAAAGCGAAAGCACTTCCAGAAGTTCGTCAACTTTTTCGCCGTCGAAATCAATTTTCTTAAATTCCGCTTTGAGCTCATCATTTGTGAGCTTGTCGAGCTTATCTATGAGCATGATTGCCTTTCTCGTGGTGTTTTCGTCAAGCTCTCCGAAAATCTTTTTGATAAGTCCCGTCAAAAGTTTTCTGTTGTTGTATCTTATTTCAATGTCGAGTCCAAGATTTTTAAATCCGTCACGCGTAAGATTCATAAATTCCGCATCTTGCATGATTGACTTGACACCAACGATGTCGACATCACATTGCGTAAATTCACGATTTCGTCCGAGTTTTACCGGACCGTCTCTAAACACTTTTCCGATTTCATATCTTTTAAACGGCATGACAATAGAGCCGTTCGTCGCAATGAGTTTCGAAAAACAGATTGTGAGGTCATATCTAAGACCGAGCGCCCTTTCGCCTTGGTCGGACAATTTATATGTTTCGTTTAAGATGTCCGCGTCCGCCGAATATTTCGACGCGAGCAAATCATACATACACAAAATCGGAGTTTCAACAGGTGAAAATCCGTAAATCTTAAATACATCAGTAAGTTTTCTTTTTATTTCTTCTCTCAAAGTTTGTTCTGCGGGCAAATATTCATATGTCCCCTTAAGAGTTTCAAAATCCTTGTTCATAATTCTCCTTATCTATAAAGCGCCGAAGCCCGTCACCAAAATGCCGAGACAAGCTGTGCAGGCGATAAAAATTATGCTGCACAAAACTATTCCTATAATTGAAGTTATAAGCCCCGCTCTTCCAATTGAGTTTCCCGGTTCATAATCGAGTGATTTTTTTGCGACTACAATTCCGACAACTCCGACAGGAATGCCGAGAAGTGTGAGCATTGAACCCGAAATGGAGCAAATTATTGAAGAAATTCCTAATATAAGGGATAAAATCCCGTAGTTATTGTTTTCCATAAAACCCCTCCTTTCCTTTATTATACACGAAAATCGTTTGAAATAAAAGTGTCGTTTTGTTTTTATCCCCTTTGCCCAAAAATTTGTACAAAAAAACCGGAATTTCTTCCGGTCAATTTTATTCAACTATAAATGTTCCCGTTTTGCCGTTCATGCCTTCGACAAGTTTGTCCAGACTTGTGATTAGGGTCTTTCTGCCTTTTCCACTCTTGACGAAGTCCATTGCGGCTTCGATTTTCGGAAGCATTGAGCCTTCAGGGAATTGTCCTTCAGCGATATATTTTTCGCATTCTGCAAGTGTCATTTGTGACAAATCTTGTTGGTTCGGTTTGTTGAAGTTTATGGAAACTTTTTCAACGCCCGTCAAAATTACAAGGCTGTCGCAATCTGTGTCGCTTGCAAGAAGAACTGAAGTTCTGTCCTTGTCGATAACAGCGTCGATTGATTTTAGTCCTTCTTCGGTTCTTATTGTCGGAATTCCTCCTCCGCCGCCTGCAATCAAAATCGTGCCGGCGTTTGAAAGAGTTTTGCAAATGTCCTTTTCCACAATTTCAATTGGAATCGGGCTTGCAACAACTTCTCTATATCCACGTCCTGAATCTTCAATCATTGTCTTTCCGGCCTTTTCAAGTTGTTCGGACTCTTCTTTTGTATAGAATGCACCGATCGGCTTTGTCGGATTTTTAAAATGCGGATCATCTTTATCCACAATAACTCTTGTTACAACAGTTGCAACTTCTTTTTCAAGTCCCATTTCCTTGAGCTTGTTGTCGATTGCGTTTTGAAGTTCGGCGCCGATAAAACTTTGGCTCATTGAAACACATGAAAAGAGTGGAAGATTTTCAGTCTTGTCTTCCTTTGCGCCTCTGTCGATATTGCTTTTAATATATCCCACTTGCGGTCCGTTTCCGTGACAAATTACAACTTCGTGGCCGTTTTTAACCAAATCGCAAATCGGTCCTGCAATAATTTCAACCGAATGTTTTAAATCATTATATAAAGTTCCCAGAGCGTTGCCTCCAAGAGAAATTAAAATTCTGGACATAATTATCTCCTTAAAAAAATAATTGGCTCGGATAATCATCTAAGCCAACTACATTATAACGCATATTTTTAACATAAATAAGACATTTCTAAAACCTTAAGGTGTATTTAAAACCAAATTGATTAGAATCACATACAAGAAATTAAAGCGGTTGCGTTTTCGGTTTGTTTCCCATTCGCGGATATTTTTTCGGCGTGGATTTTATCTTTTCAATCACGACTATATTTCGTTCGTCGCCGTTTTCAAGTGAAAAGCTGTATGTCTTTTTCACTTTGCCGCCGAGGGTGTTGAGTCCGTTTTTTATCTCGTCAAGCTCTTCCTTGACGCCCGGTCCCTTCATCGCAATCATATGTCCGCCCGGTTTTACAAACGGCAGATTGTATTCAATCAAAGTGTTGAGCCTTGCGACTGCGCGCGCAATCGAAGTGTCGAACATTTCTCTGTAGCCGTCTTTTCTGTTCGGGTTGCACGCCTCCTCCGCCCTTTCGTGTGCCGTTTTGATGCCCTTAAGTCCAAGTTCTTCAATCACCTCATCAAGAAAGACCAGTCTTTTTTTAAGGCTGTCGAGCAAAACGACTTCGATGTCCGGCCTCATAATTTTTATTATAACGCCCGGAAATCCGGCTCCCGTTCCGACGTCGACAATTTTTTTCGTGCCGATTTCGTCGAGTATCGGAAGGACGCTCGCGCTATCCAAAATATGTTTCACCCACATCTCGTCATAGTCCGTGATTCGCGTGAGATTTAAAACTTTATTTTTTGAAATGAGCATCTATAAATATCTGTCGATTTGTTCTCTTTCCTTTTCGGTGAAGTTTATATCATTCACTGCCTTTCTCCTTTTTTCTCTTTTCGATTTCCATATGAATCAAAATAACATTTATATCGCTTGGTGAAACTCCGCTTATTCTCGAAGCCTGCGCAATCGTTTCCGGTTTTATTTGTTTCAGCTTTTTAAGCGCTTCTTTCTTCAAACCCGAAACGGCGTCGTAATCAAAATCATTTCCAAGAATTCTATTTTCTTCTTTGTGGTGCTTCTTTATTCTCTCGTCGGTCTTTTTGATATATCCGCTGTATTTCACTTCCGTTTCAAGAAGGAGTCTAAGTTCTCTGTTTAACTCCGTTTCAATAGGAAATTTTTCCAAAAGCACATCGATTCTCACTTCCGGTCTTTTTAAAAGGTCCAAAAGTGTGGTTGCGGTTTTTATCGGCGTTGTGAATGACGAAATTTTTTCATTCACATCGTCCTTCGGCGTGAGCACAATACTTTTCATCTCATTTTCCGCAGCATTTAAAAGCGCTTCTTTTTTTAGAGTTCTCTCGAGCCTTTCTTCGGTTGCAAGTCCGACGTCATAGCCTTTTTTCGTGAGTCTCAAATCCGCATTGTCCTGTCTCAAACTCAAGCGATACTCCGCCCTCGCCGTCATCATTCTGTACGGCTCATACGAAATTTTCGTGACGAGGTCATCGATCAAAACTCCGATATATCCCTCGTCTCTTCTTATCACAAACGGCTCGCGACCGAGCACATTGTTTGCGGCGTTTATGCCCGCGACAATGCCCTGTCCCGCCGCTTCTTCGTAACCGGAGCTTCCGTTTATTTGTCCGGCGAAGAAAAGATTTTTTATGGTCTTACTTTCGAGTGTCGATTTCAAATCCGTTGCAAAAATCGCGTCGTACTCAATGGCGTATCCCGGGCGCATAATCTCGCAATTTTCCATGCCCTTCACCATCTTGTACATATTTTCCTGCACATCTTCCGGCATCGACGTCGAAATTCCCTGCACATACATTTCCTTTGTGCTTGCACTTTCCGGCTCTATAAAAACTTGGTGGTCGCTCCTGTCCGGAAATCTTTTTACCTTGTCCTCAATCGACGGGCAATATCTCGGTCCCGTGCCTTCTATAAGTCCGCCGTATAGCGCACTTCTGTTCATATTTTCACGTATATATTCGTGCATCTTTTCATTTGTATGTGTGAGATAGCAGTCGGCTTGTTCGCGCCTGATGTCCTCTTCGTCGTTCATAAATGAAAACGGCGTGACAACCTCGTCGCCGTGTTGCACTTCCATTTCCGAAAAGTCCAAACTTTCTCTGTTTACCCTTGCCGGCGTGCCCGTCTTTAAACGTCTCAAAGTGATACCGTGTTTTTTAAGTCCTTCCGACAAAAGCATCGACGGAAAACGTCCGTCCGGTCCGCTGTTGTAGTTCAAATCGCCGATAAAAACTTTTCCGCCGAGATATGTTCCCGTCGCAATGACAACCGCCTTCGCTTTTATCGTTCTTCCGTCACGAACCACCACGCCCTTAACCGCGCCGTCTTCGATGACTATGTCCGTCGCTTCCATTTGGCGGAGTGTCAAGTTTTCCGTGGATTCGAGTTTCTTTTTCATCTCTTCGTGGTATCTGATTTTGTCCGCCTGCACACGGAGCGAATGGACCGCCGGGCCCTTCGACGTGTTAAGCATCCTCGATTGGAGATAAACCTTGTCGATGTTAAGAGCCATATATCCGCCGAGCGCGTCAAGCTCTCTCACGAGATGCCCCTTTCCCGTTCCGCCGATGTTCGGATTGCACGAAAGTGCGGCGATGCCGTCGAGGTTCATTGTGATTATTAAAGTTTTTAATCCCATATTTGCAGCTGCGATTGCCGCCTCGCTTCCGGCGTGGCCCGCCCCCACAACAACAATGTCATATTCATCTTTTAAATAAGTCAATAAAATCACTTCCCAACGCAAAAATCTCTAAATACCCGGTCGATTATATCCTCGGACGTGTCCCGTCCCAAAATCATCGAAATATATTCGTGCGCCTCGCGAAGGCTCACTTCTACAATTTCAAAAGGCATAACGTCGATGTCTATTATTGCGGTTTCGATTTCCGAAATCGCGCGCTCAATCAAATCGACATGCCTGATATTAAAAATACTTGTCACATTAAAATCGATTTCGTGCACGATTCGCTTTTTTATGGCGTCCAAAAGTTCTCTAACGCCACTGTCATTTTTAATCGAAGAAATGATGTATTCTCCGTATTTTTCGACGCTCTTTAAATCGATTTCAAGCCCCTTGTCCTCTTTATTTATAAGAAAAATCTTCTCCTTGTCTTTCACAAGTTCCATTATTTCAAAATCGTCAGCTTGAAGCGGTGCGGAGCCGTCCAAAACGACAACGACAAAATCCGCCTCTTCCGCAGCCCTCTTTGAAAGCTTTATGCCTTCCTTTTCAATCACCTCGTCGGTCGATCTTATGCCGGCGGTGTCGATGAGCCTTATCGTGAGCCCTTCGTAATTTATGGTCTCCTCAATCGTGTCTCTCGTCGTTCCCGCAATCTCCGTCACAATTGCCCTCTCCTTGTTTGTGAGCGCATTTAAAAGACTGCTCTTTCCGACATTCGGTCGCCCTATAATCGCAAGTTTTAAACCGTCTCTAATATATGTTGTACGCTTTTCGTCGTCCAAAAACGAGACTAGTCCCCCGTGAATTTTCTCGAGCTTCTCCTTCATATCGTCGACGTCGCCAAGCTCCGGATAATCGATTTTCGCTTCGCATTCGCTTATAAGATTCACAACATCGTTTAAAACGAATTCGAGTTTTTCGGTGAGCTTTCCTCCCAAAACGTCTGCGTACATAAGCTGTTCCTCTTTCGATTCAGCCTCGATTATTCCCTCGACCGCCTCCGCTTCCAAAAGGTCAATTCTTCCGTTTAAAAATGCGAGCTTTGTAAACTCCCCGGCTTCCGCCGGCACAGCGCCGAGCTTTAGAAGAATCTCCAAAATATATAGACAGCTCACATATCCGCCGTGGCAATAAATTTCAACCATATCCTCGCATGTATATGTGTGCGGTTTGTTGAAATAACACGCCATAACCTCGTCGATCACGCGATTTTCATAAACGATTTTTCCGTAGTGCATAAAGCGCGGACGAATCTCCTTTTTTGTAAAAATCTTTTTTAAAATTTCAAGAGATGATTCTCCGCTCATTCTGACGATTCCGATTCCGCCTTTTCCCGGCGGAGTGCTTATTGCAGCAATAGTTCTCATAACAAAAAACCCGCCTTTATTGCGGGTCACGTTGAACGACTATTCGACGTCTCGGTTCTTCACCTTCAGAATGTGTTGTGACGCCCTCGATCTTATTGATTTCTCTGTGGACTATTCTTCTGTCGTATGCGTTCATCGGTCTGAATATATATTCGCCTTCGTGGAGCGCTCTGTCGGCACCCATTCTTGCGAAACTCTTCAAATCTTCCTGTTTTTCATAAATATAATCGCCGCAGTCGACTTCAATCATCATGTCGCCTTGGAATCTATTTCTGAGGAAAACATTTACAAGATAACCGATTGAGGAGAGAGTGTCTCCCTTTTTACCGATAAATCTTGAATTCATCTTGAAATCGTCCGGAATAATATCCAAAACATAGTTTTCATCCTCTTCGAGCGGTGGAATAACCTCAACCACTCCGGCATAACCCATCTTGTGCATCATGTCTTCGAGGAAAATTCTTGAAGCTTCGGCAGCTTCGTCCTTTGTTTTGAATTGCGGGAATACAGGTTCACTCTTTTCGCCCTTTATTTCATCAATCTTACTCTTGACCTTATCCTTTGTCTTTTCGAAAGATTCTTCCGCTTCATCCTTGAATTCTGAAACATCCTCACGCACATCTTCGGAAACTTCGGAAACTTTTTCCTTTGTGTCCTCGAAAGAATCCTTGATATCGTCTTTAAACTTTGCCGCGTCTCTCTTTGCTTCTTCAGATTTTTCCGAAACCCTTTCCTTTGTGTCCTCAAAAGAATCCTTCACATCTTCCGTGAAACTTGAAACTCCTGCGCGAACGCCGGCTGTTGCTTCCATGACTTTCTCCTTGGTGTCATCGGCGAAAGCGGAAACTTTTTCCACTACATCGTCGATGCTTTCCTTAAAATCGGATTTTTCATATTTTTCGGAAACGCTTTCTTTCGTATCGTTGATAAAATTCGTCGCAGCATTTTTTGTCACGGCTTCTTTTTCATTGTCTTCAAACAAAGCTGCATCAGGAGTGCCTTTTTTAACAATGGTAACCTTTGCATCCTTGCCTCCGATAAGGCCCAAAAATCCCTTTTGGCCTTCCTCTTCAACATGAATAATTACATCTTCTCTCTTTGCACCGAGAAGTTTCAAGCCTTCAAAAATCGCTTCTTCAACCGTCTTCTTTTCAAGAGTTATTTTATCCATTACTGTTCTCCTTTCTTTTTAAAAATGAGAGTTCTGTTTGTGATTAATTGTTGTATTGCTGTAAATAATGTGTTTGTAATCCAGTATAATGCAAGACCGCCCGGATATTTTAGAGCAAACCAGAAAAACATCAGCGGCATGATATAGTTCATCGTGTTCATCGACGCCATTTGTTCTTGTTGCTCAGGTGTTCCGACCTTTGGAGTTGTGAAAGATTGAAGGAATGTTGCAAGGCCGACAAGTAGCGGAAGGCCGTACCAATGCGGGTCTGCAAGAGTCAAGTCCTTAATCCAAAGGAATGTCTTACTTATTGATTCAAAATGTCCCGGTTGATTGAAAACATAAAGTCCCGGATTTTGCATAACTCTAAAGAAAGCAAGAATAACAGGCATCTGTACTAAAATCGGCAAACAACCGCCGGTCATAGATGCTCCGTTTTCCCTGTAAAGTTGTTGAATTTTCATATTTGCCGTTTGCGGGTCGTGCTTAAACTTAATTTGAATCTCTTTTGCTTGCGGCTGCAACTCCTGAGTTTTCTTCATTTGTTTCGCAGCCTTCAAATTGAGCGGCAACGTAATTAATTTAATAAATAAAGTGGCTACAATAATACTCATCGCAAAATAGCTGAAATTTTCAGGTTCAGTGCCGATTTTGGAGAGAGTGTCATAGATAAATCGCATGACATAGCCAAGAATATTACCTAAAAAGTTTAACAATATATATTTCCTTTCAATTATTATGGAAGCGGATCATATCCACCCTCATGAAAGGGATGACATTTTCCGACTCGCCTTATAGTTAAGTATAGAGCCTTCATAAATCCGTATTTTGTGAACGCCTGTCTGGCGTATTCACTACAAGTGGGGGTAAAGCGACAATGGCTGCCCGTGAGAATATATTTGGATATAAACTTTTGATAAAACCAAATAATTCCGAGTGCAATCCGTCTCACTTTAACAAATCCCCCAAATTCAGTATGTGAATAATATTTTTCTTTAGATCTTTAAAATCCAGCTCATCTGCGTTGACCTTCGGCACGAGAATAAGATTACCGTATTTGAGTTGCGGCACCAAGGGATACATAATCGCGCGAATTCTTCTCTTTAAAAGATTTCTCTTCACAGCATTTCCATGCTTTTTCGAAACGATAATCCCAACTTTTTTGCCTCTCTTAGTCGGCAAATAATAGAGAGAAAAATTCTTATTGTACTTTTTCATACCGCGATTAAAAACAACCTTGAAATCCGAATCGCGCCTCAGTCGATTCTGTGGTTTAAGCATTACTATGCGCTTAAGACCTTTCTGCCTCTGTTTCTTCTTCTCTTTAGTACATTTCTGCCGTTTTTAGTTCTCATTCTTTCTCTAAAACCGTGTACCTTTTTTCTTTGTCTGTTTTTAGGTTGGTAAGTTCTCTTCATAACCACACCTCCTTATTCATATAGTTTTACACAAGAAATTATATCATAAACCGTAAAAATTGTAAAGAGTGCGGCTTTGAAAAAGAAAATTATTTTGACGAAAATTTAAATACATTTGTTTTTTGTATAACTCCACCAATTTTTCCTCTTTGCGGCGATACACCTTTTTATCTCATCTCACGACGAAATCATAGATTTCTGTTCGATGGATAAAAAAACCGGTCGCCGCTACCTACGGCGTGCATGCATTTATATATAAATTTTCAACTTCACATCCATAAAATTATTATATTTTTATAATTGTATATGCATCTGTACGCAACGTAGCGTGACGGCATACGTTACGACGTTAGGAGTAACGATGTCCTCACGCCATATATCATGCCCGTGCAATTTACAACCCCACCAACAACGTTGTGTCAATAAAATCTCGAACCCCAAATTTATCAAATATCACCCCAAAACCCCCACGTTATTTGCCCGGAATTTTCGATGAGAAACGCTTAGATGAAATATTTTAGGAGTGAGACGTATTGATAAATACGTCGCAGCGACTGAAATATTGAATCAAGTGTTTATCGCGAAAAGACCCGCAAAAGACCGCCGCCCATTTTTGTGTCAATAGAATATGTATTACCACCAACAACGCTGTGTTCATACAATATATAAACCTTAAACCATTTACAATTTATAAATACACCCAACATTTTATGTTTTCAAAATCCCTTCCATCCCTTCTCCCTCTTGGCGGCGATACACCTTTTTATCTCATCTCACGACGAAATCACAGATTTTTGTTCGATGGATAAAAAAACTGGTCGCCGCTACGACAATGTTTACCATATTATACAATTATTAAACACTGTTATTTGCGAGGAATTTTCGATGAGAAACGCTTAGATGAAATGTTTTTGGAGTGAGGCATATTGATAAATATGTCGCAGCGACAAAAACACGAAATCAAGCGTTTATCGCGAAAAGGCCCGCAAATAAATCAAAAAAATGTTGCATGTTGAACCTTTCCCCATGCAACACATTCGCAGATAAAATTGATGAAAAACGGTTAGTGCGAGACTTTTTTTGGAGCGAGGCGTTTCTGGCGGGAGGACATCGTTGTTCCTTTCGTCACAACGTATGCCATCCCGCTACGTCCTGCGTTTGCAACATCATACATTCCCAAAAATTTTATCGCATAAAAATCCCATAAACACCGTTATTTGCGAGGATATTTTGATGAGATGCGCCGCAAACTCAATTTTTGATTGCGCAGGTGTGCTCATTTGCACTCCGAGCAATCAAATAATTGAAGTTTGCAAGCAGGTCGCAAAATAGCCCGCAAATAAACCCCAAAAATTATTCCGATATTTCTTCAAACAACCTCAAATATTCCTCCGCCGTTTTTTCCCAACTGCTGTCTTTCATAAGCGCGTTTCTTCGCATTATCTCAAGCGTTTCCGGATCTTCTTCGTAGAGGCGTTTCGCTTCGTCGATTGCGGCGAGAAAATCGCTTTGTTTCATGTTTTGAAAAACGATTCCGTCGCCTTTTCGGGTGAATTTGTTATATTCGCGAACTCCGTCTCTCAGCGTTCCCGTGTCCCGAACAATCGGAATTGCGCCGTATCTTTGAGCGATCAAATGATTCAGCGCCTGTATTTCGGTGCGCGACGGCATGAGGAAGAAATCGCTCCCCGCCATAACGCGAATCGCTTCTTTCTCGTTTACATACAGTTTCACCGAAACATTCTGTGGATACTCCTGCTCTTTTTCCAAAAGTTTATCCTCATACGCCGGCTCGCCCGTGCCCATAATGATTATGTTAAAGCCCGCCTCAATCATATAGTCGATGTTTTCGTAGACAAAGTCCACGCCCTTTCGTGTAATAAGGCGACCTATAATCGAAATTAAAGGTCTTTCAAAACCTGATAGCGAGTAGTAGCTCATAACGCCTTGTTTGTTTATTGCCCTGTCGGCGAGTGTGTCTGCGCCGAAATTCTGGAAAATTGCAGGATCCTTTTCCGGGTCATAACGTCTGTGGTCGATTCCGTCCAAAATCCCCGTCACCTTAAACGAGTTAGCAGTCAAGAGATTGTCGAGATTGCTGCCGTAGTATGGGCTCACAATTTCCTCTTTAAGCGACGGTGCCGGAAGCGTGATATAATCGGCGGAATCGATTCCCGCTTTCAAGAAGTTTACCGCCTTGAAATATTTATACTCGCGGTCCTCCATAAGCTCGAGCGGAAGGCTCGCAATCGAGTCCATGTCCTTCGCCGGATAAATGCCTTGGTTTCTGATGTTGTGAATCGAAAGCACCGTCTTTATGCCGTGATAAAAACTGTCCACTTGCCTTTTCGTCTTGATGCACGCCGGAATAAGGCTCGACGCATAGTTGTTCACGTCGATGATGTCCGGTTTGAAATCAATCTCCTTCATCATGAGGTTCACCGCTTTGTTGAAGAAAATAAATCTCTCCGCATCGTCCCTTTCGCCGTAAATCCTCGGTCTGTCGAAATACACGTCGGAGTCGACAAAATAAAACAAAACTCCCTCAACATCGAGACTCAAAATTGTTGCGGTGTGCACCTTGTATCCCAAATCGACCACAAAGCTCTTCACAAATCGAAGACTCGAGTTGTAGTCGGTCTTTATGGATTTAAAAAGTGGCATGACAAGCCTTACGTCGGTGTTCAGCTCTTTGAGTTTTCTCGTTAAATTGTATGTGAAGTCCGCCATATTTGAAGTTCTAACAAACGGCAGCGCTTCTGTTGTTACAAATAAAATTTTAAGCTTTTTCATATTTATCTCCAAACGGTGTTTCCGTCTTTTTATAGTAGCCCTCTCCGGATTTTCTGTCCAAAAACGCGATGAGTTCCTTGCTGTCCATGCCCTTTCCGGCTTTGCTTAGCTCGGTCATAACGATATTTAAATCGAGCACTTTTATCGGAAGGAATCTGTCCAAAATTTCAACGATTTCCTCGTCCATCGACTCCTTCATCATGCCCAATTCATCGAACGGATTTTCGCTCTTCGGCTGATGGCTGATGGCTTTTCTTATTCTTATAAACATCGTCCTTCCCATGACGGCACTCGAGAAGAACACATTACCACTTCTGAGATACGGAAGTCTTGCCGATTCGTCCGGCGAGATGTCCGTTTCTTCTTTAATCGTTTGAATGTCCGTCTGTCTCGTAGTTCTAAAAATAAATTTCGAGTTCAGCTGTGCGGTCGTCGTGTCGTCCAGAATCGACGGTCTTTGCGTTGCGAGCGCCAGAAAAACTCCGTACTTACGTCCTTCCTGTGCGATTTCACGTATAATCGCCTTCGACGGTCTCGGGTCGCCTTTCGGTGCAAAGTTGTGCGCTTCGTCTATAACCGACACAAACGGCGGAAAGAAATGCTCAGCACTACCGTCGTGCTCGTCTTTGTAGGTGCGCCTCATGTAATAGAGCGACCTCAAAATATAACTCATATAAACGAGCAAAATTCGCATCTCGCCCCTGATGACAACAGTCTTCGATTGCTTCAGTGCGTTTATTATTTCGCGGCTCGTGAAGTTAAAAATCCCGGTCGATTCAATTCTTTTAAAACGCCATCTGATGGCTTTTATGACCGACAAATTCGACGAGCGCACAAAACGTTTGTAGTTCTTGTACAAAGTGCTTATTCTGTTTCCTTCGGGTCCCGGATTTTCGGCTATATATTTTTCGATGTCCGCAGACGTTCCGATTTCCAAAAGCTCTATGAGCGACTCGATTTTCGTATTGAAACTGTCGGCGCTTTCGTTTTTTTCGAGCGCCATTTCAATGAAAGACGACTGCGCATCGCTCAAATCTCCGGCAGATTTCAAAAGATAAATCAAATCGAAGCTCGAAAGGTCCTTAAACTCGATTCCGGCGTCGACACCCACATTAAAAATCGTGTACTTGTCCTTAAATCTGTCGTCGTCCGATTCAAAACTCATCTCATTGTGCGGATCGCTCACAATCGTCGGGATATTAAGGCGCATAAGCTCCTCGATAAAAACTCTTATGCCGTAGCTTTTTCCCGAGCCGGAGCCGCCGAAGATTCCGATGTGCGGATAGTCCTTCATCGACCACAAATCAAAAATCGCCGGAAGCTCGTATTGCTCCCTCTCCTCTTTGTCCTCAAACATTGTGAAGAGGTCCTTGTATTTTTCGTCGGCGTATTTGTAAAGCTCGTCCGTGTTTTTTATCGCACCGAGCACGAGTCCCTTTTTGTCGTCAGTTCGAATGAGTATATCCTTGATTTCGTCAAACTCCGGCACGACAACTTCGGAGCCGGTCTCAATCGGATAAGGCGCTTCGCTCAAAAGGCGCACCTTCGCGATGTAAATCTTTTCGTTGTCAATGTCGTAACCAAGGTCCTTTAAAACCTCGAGTACATGCGTGTCCGCCATATCGCTGTCCGGCTTCAGCGGCATAAATCTGTTGTATGCATGCGTCTTCGTCGTTTCGCAAATCAAATCCCCCTGATTTTTGTCGCGAATCTTAAGATATTCATTTATCCTTATCGGATTTTCCCTCTCAACGATGTATGCCTCGCTGCTTGTAGTCATTCCAATAACTTTCATTACATCCACCTCTTTTGTCTTGCCTCATCCAAATAAAGCCTTTTAACGTCCTCCGAAATATATTTCTTTATAAAATATTGCATATCCTTGTCGGTCACTTTCGCATATTTATCCACAATGTCCAAAATAAACGGAATGCCGCGACTCATGTCCGGCGTAAGCGTGCGAACGAGATTTGTTATGAGTTCCCGTTTGTCCACCGAAAATGTCGGAAAGTCAATCGAAATAGCCATCGGGTCGTTCCCCGGTCGAAGATAAATCGTGCTTATTGCGCTCTCCTTTTTCAAGTTGAACTCGTCATAGAGAAAAAACGCTTCGCCCGGAGCGAGCTTTCCAAAAAAGAGTTCTCTGTCGAAGCCGTCAATGCCTAGTTTCTTCGCAACCGAACGGCTCTTCATGTCCTCGATAACGCCCATAAAAAGTGTGCCCCGCTCTTTCACAAGCTGGAGGAGCTCCTTATACTCATCCTCCGCATCCGCAATATATCTTATAAGTCCCCCGTCCATCAAAAGCGCCTTCGAATCGTATTTTAAAAGCCCCTTCTTCGCTGCGATGACCTCGAGCTTTGAAAGCTCGGACTTCGGCGAGACCTCAACGTCCACAAGCGGACTTAATATTCGCACTTCTTCGACCATCTCGCGCTTCATATCCGGAATATAACACGCGCGAAGAAAATGGATAATATTCGGGTCCGCTCCGCCGTACGAATTGTTAGAGCCGTCGACCGCAGCGATTCCCTTCGGAAGAAAGCTCTCCATCTCCTCATCCGTCAAATGGCGCGACATAAAAAACTCGCCGAGTGTCGAAAGCTTTTCCTTTGTCACTTCGGTTTTCAGCCTCTTGTGTTTATCCAGCAGCCTGTCGTTAAAAGATTTAAAAATTTCTTCTATTTCCATAACACCTATTCCTTTGAATTTTTTAAAACAAAATCATAGATTTCATTTCTCTTGATTTCTTCATTTTTGTACTCTTCTTTAATCTGTTTCAAAATGCTCTTTGCGCTCATTCCGCTCTCCATGAGCTCCCGAACTCTCGGCCAAATGTCGACCGCCTTTTCCTCGCCCCCTTCAACCAAAATCACCATCTCTCCTTTAAACGTGATTTTGTCGAATGGAATTTCAGAAAAATTAAATCGCAAAGTCTCCTCGTAAATTTTTGAAATCTCCCTTACGAGTGCGGCATTTCTGGTTTTAAAAACCGTTTGCATATCGAGAAGCGTTTCCTCCGCTCTGTGCGGCGATTCATAAAAAATGAGAGTTTGAGTCATGTCCTCGAGGCTTTCCAGCTTTTTCATGCGCTCGTTTTTCTTCGGCGGAAGGAATCCGATGAATGTAAATTCGTCGGTTGAGAGTCCGGAGTTCACAAGCGCCGGCACAAACGCCGTTGCGCCCGGAAGAGTTCGAACGAACTTTGCGTCGATTTCCGAAACCAAAATGCCGCACGGGTCGCTGATGCCCGGAGTTCCCGCGTCGCTTATGACGGAAATCGTCTTCCCCGAATAGACGAGCTCAATTATCTCGTCGACTTTCGAGCGTTCGTTAAACTTGTGAAAAGAGCGCCTTTCGGTTTTTATGTCGTAAAAATTCAAAAACACCGCACTCGTCCTTGTGTCTTCGCAATAAATATAATCGCTCGACTTCAAAACCTCAATCGCCCTGTAAGTTATATCCTTGAGATTTCCGACCGGAGTCGGAACTATGTAAAGCATTCCTTCCACTTCAATCCCTCCACCTTTTATTATACCACATTTTGGAATCCATTTCTCGAAATTTAAATAGTAATTTAAATCACTATTTTTGTACAAATACAAATAGATTTATGTTATAATAGTTTCAGGAGGTATTTTTATGACTAAAGAAACAAACTTAACATTTGAAGAGTTTAAATACGAAAGACCGCATTTTGACAAAATTGTAAAGATTATCGGTGAGGAAACTGAAAAACTTGAAAAGGCATCCAATAAAGACGAAGCGATTGAAACCTACTTCAACGTTTCAAAAGTTTTGGACGACCTCGATTCATACGGCACATTGGTTTCCATAAGAAACTCAATCGACACAACCGACAAGTTCTACGACGACGAAATGAACCACTTTTCGGAAGAAGGTCCGAAGATTGAAGAAGCGACCGTAAAATATGAAAAGGCATTTTTGGACAGCAAATTTAAAGCTGACCTCGAAGAACGTTTCGGCTCATATTTAATCAAAAAATACGAAAATGATTTACTCACATTCAAACCTGAAATCATGGAAGATTTGGTTGAAGAATCAAAACTTTCAATAGAATATCAAAAGCTCATCGCATCCTGCCAAAAAGAATGGGATGGCGAAAAGCTCAATTTGACACAACTTGGCAAACACACCCAAGACAAAGACAGAGAAACGAGAAAGAAAGCGACAAAACTCGTTGCGGAATTTTTCGAAGAAAACCTCGATAAATTTGACGAAATCTATGATAAGATGGTCAAAGTAAGAGATAGAATGGCTAAAAAACTCGGCTACGAAAACTATGTAGACCTCGGATACAAGAGAATGGGTCGTGTCGACTACGGCAAAGATGAAGTTGCAAGCTACAGAAAGCAAATCATCGAAGACGTCGTTCCTCTCGCAACCGAACTCAGAAAACGTCAATCCAAGAGAATCGGCATCGACGATTTGAAATTCTACGACGAAGGACTTCAATTCGAAAACGGAAACGCAAAACCTCACGGCGACAGAGAATGGTGCGTTGAACGCGCAAAGAAAATGTACGCTGAACTAAGCCCTGAAACCGACGAATTTTTCAACTTCATGCTCGACCGTCACCTCTTTGACCTCGATGCAAAACCGGGCAAAGCGGGCGGCGGATACTGCACATATATGTCAAAATGGAGATGTCCGTTCATCTTTGCAAACTTCAACGGCACAACCGGAGACGTCGAAGTCCTTACACACGAAGCTGGACACGCATTCCAAGTCTACAACAGCCGCGACTTCGAAGTGAGCGAATACTTGTGGCCGGGAATGGAAAGTGCTGAAATCCACTCAATGAGTATGGAATTTTTCACATGGCCGTGGATGAATCTTTTCTTCGAAAATGAAGAAGACAAATTCAAATTCCAACATCTTCAAGGCGCAGTTCTCTTCCTTCCATACGGCGCATTAATCGACGAATTCCAACACTTTGTCTATGAAAATCCTGAAGTTTCACCGAAGGAAAGAAGAGCGAAATTCCGCGAACTCGAAAAGAAATATCTTCCGCACAGAGACTACGACGGCATAAAAGTTCTCGACGACGGCGGATTCTGGCTAAGACAAGGACACATTTTCGGAAGTCCGTTCTACTACATCGACTACACACTCGCTCAAGTTTGCGCATTCCAATTCTGGAAAAAGAACAGAGACAACCACGAAAATGCTTGGAGTGATTATTTGAGACTCTGTAAAACGGGCGGCAAAAAACCTTTCAAAGGTCTTCTCGAAGTTGCAAAACTCGAAAACCCGTTTGTTCCGGGAACAATCAAAAAAGTCATCGAACCGATCAAGGCATATCTCGATTCAGTCGACGACAGTAAATTCTAATATTGAATTTTACAAACGCTTATTCATTTGAATAGGCGTTTTTGTTTGCAATAAAAAAGGAAGCGCGCATTGCTTCCCGTTCTATCTTTTTGTAACATCGATAACTTCGTCGCCGATATTTTTCAAATCTACGTCGTGCGTTGAAATCAAACATGTTTTATTGTGCTTTCTCAAATCCGCAATTATGTTTATAATCAAATCGGCGCTCTTTTTGTCGAGCGATGCCGTCGGCTCATCAAAAAGCATGACCTCCGCATCATAACCGAGGAAAAGTGCGAGACAAAGTCGTCTGTGCTCGCCGCCCGAAAAAGTCGATTCGGAATTTTTTACATATGTTTCGAGCCCGTCTTTCGAGTCGAAATAGTTTTTCAGTCCCACCTTTTCCAAAAGACTCCACATTCTTTCTTCTGAAATTTTCGGATTTATCATCTTAAAAAGCTCTCCGATTTTGCCGTCAAAAGTGTTCGGCGACTGCGGGAAATATGCCCAATTGTCGCTCCTGATAAAATCACAGCTTGAAAGAGAGTCGTGAATTTTTAATTTTTCATCCGTCTCGAGCATCCCTCCGACAATTTTAAGAATCGTCGACTTGCCCGAGCCGCTCTCGCCCCAAAGCACCGTCGTCTTTCCAAGACCTATGTCAAAATTTAAATCCGACAAAATATTTCTGTCGGTGTTTTTGTATTTGAATGTGAGATTTCGAGCGCTCGCAAGACTGTCGCTCGCATAATCGAAATTGCTCTTTTGCTCCTTTCTGTCGGTGAACGCATCGAGTTTTTCAAAGCTCACACCCGCTTGGCTGATGTCGGTCGAAATGTTCACAAGGCGCATAATCGGATTTATGAGATAATTTGTGAAATTTGAAAACACCATAAGCGTTCCGAGCGTCGGATTTCCCGTCTTTATCATCCACATCCCGCCGATGCCGTAAAGAATTGCTTGGTACGGCACCATGATAAGAACCCAACTTGCCTGCGAGCGAAACTCGCCGATGACCATGAGCCGAACTCTCGACTTTTCAAGTGCCCTCGCCTTTTTCATAAATTCATCGGACACCGACTCGAGAAGATTGTACGACCAAACCTCGTCGCGACATTTAACCGTGTCGTCAATAGCCTTCAAAACGTCCTGCCTTCTGTCGTAATAGACGTCCTGCTCCTTGCTTATAATCTTTTGCAACATATTGTTCACGAAAATCAGAAGCGGATAAACGAACATCGAAATAATCGTGAGCCTGTAATCGATATAAATCATCACGCCGACGATGAGCACAATCGAAATTATCGACGAAATCATCATCGGAATCCCCGAACTCAAAACATCCCCGAGCGAATCAATGCTGTATGTAAGCACATTTGTGACCTCGGACTTGTCGATTGTAGTTGCGTCCTCGTAATTCATCTTGAGATAATGCTTGAAAGTTTTCTCCTTGATTTTAAGCATACATTTTGCTGCAACATTATTAAAAACCTTCGCACTCAAAATCATAAAAATCGCGCCGAAAAACACAACGCCCATAAAAACAAACTCGAGCGGCCACAACCACTCCGCATTGTTCTTCATCAAAACATCGTCGATTAAAATTTTCAGAGAATAACTCGACAAAATCCCGAAAGCCGTGTTTAAAAGCGAGAGAATCACGCCGTAAACAACCTTCCATCTGTGCTCTCTTAAATATGAATAACTTCTTTTTAAAATCTTTCGCATAAGTTCATCAAGGCGTTTAACACGCCCCCCCTTTATAATATTATATCATATTGTTATTATAAAATTCAATATTAAATATAAAAAAGAAGCATTCATTGAACACTTCTTCAAAAATTTACTCTTTAGTTAAAAAATCGTGTGCCTTTTTTAGACCCTCGATAATTTCGAGATTTTGCGGACAGAGTCCTTCGCACTTTCCGCAAGCGATACATGCGTCCGCCGCGGTCTTTCCGTCTTTTAAATAGTCCTCATATACCTTTTTCGACTTTTCCTCTTCATCAAAAATAAACGCATTGTTCCAAAGTGAGAACACCTTCGGAATATTGATTTCAACCGTGCACGGCATACAATACTCGCACGCGGTGCATCCGATTTGCTCTTTCGCCTTGAAAAATTCGCGTGCTTTTGAGAAAAACTCTTTCTCTTTTTCCGTCACCGAATCCGGCTCGACACTCGACGCCATCTCGATATTTTCATCAACTTGCTCCTCCGCGTTCATGCCCGACAAAACAGTCATAACATTCGGAAGATTTAAAGGATACTTCAAAGCGACTTGCGACGGCGTGAGCGGCTTAAACTCATCCGAAAGCTCTCTTATTTCCTTCGGCGGATTTGAAAGACGTCCGCCCTTTAACGGCTCCATAATAACAACCGGAATCCCCAGCTTCGTCGCGAGCTCATAACCCTTTTGCCCCGCCTGATAATCCACATCCAAATAATTGAGTTGAATCTGACAGAAATCCCACGGAAAACTGTTTATCATCTCTTCGAAAGCCGGGAACTCATCGTGAAAACTGAAACCCATATGACGAACCTTGCCGCTCGCCTTCGCCTTCTTTATAAAATCGAAGACGCCCAAATCCACAATCTTTCTGAACGTCTTTATATCGAGCGAATGCAAAAGATAAAAATCAATATGATCCGTTCTCAAATTCGAAAGTTGCTCCTCCATAAGCCTCTCGAAATCCTCCGGCTTCTCGACAAGCCACGCCGGAAGCTTCGTCGTCAAAAGAACCTCGTCCCTCAAAGAATTCTCCTCAACAAACTTCCCGACAAAACTCTCGCTCATCTTCCCGTGATAATTGTACGCAGTATCTATGTAATTTACACCATTATTAATTGCCCTCTTCAAAAGCTCCGCCGCCTTCGCCTCGTCAATCTTGCTGTTGTCGTCGTCAATAACCGGAAACCTCATGCACCCGTAACCGAGCCTGCTGACCTTCGTGCCTTGAATATCAAAATACTTCATCAAATCCCTCCTTAACATTTCTGTAACCTAAATACATAGTTTCATTATAACATAAGGGGTGACGAAATTGCAAGAAAGTGTGGTAAGAAACGAGAAAGAGTGTAGGTGATATTTATAAATGTATATGCGTATGTACGCATTGTGTCGCCGTATTTAATTTTTGTTGTTATAACAACATACAACCATCGATGTGTTTATTAAATATATCCAAAAAACCTCATAACATTTATAAACATATCTTCGCTCTGTGTGCTTCCCAAAACGTAACGGCGGGCACTGTGTGTCCCGCCGCCCATTTTTGTGTTTTTGGAATATGTATTATTACCAACAACGCTGAGCATATAAAAAATATAAACCATAAACCCTTTCCAATTTATAAACATATTTTCGCTCTGTACGTTTTCCGGAACGTAACGGCGCACGCACAATCGACGTCAGCGACTCATTTCTCCTGTTCGTCGAAATGTCGTCGGACGTCTTTGTATAAGTCCTACCATCGTGTTTTTGATTCTTTAAATCAAAAAGCACGGGTTAGGGCTATAACGTTTGCGCCGCCATATATGACGTTCAAACCATTTACATCCCCACCAACAACGATGTGCCAATACAGTATATCACCAAATCCAAACCCCATTGGCGGCGATACGCCTTTTTACGCGTTCGGTTACAAAATCAAAGATTTCTACCTCACCCGTAAAAAAACCGGTCGCCGTTACAGACGACACATACCACGTAACGGTGGGCACTGTGCCCGCTGCCCATATTCAAAATTCGTTGTTATTACAACATACAACCACCTATGTGGTTATGGAATATCAAAATCTATCCCTAAAATAGAATGAATATTTAGAGAAAATTTCTCTAAATATTCATTCTGCGATTGACAACAATTTATATAAAATGGTATAATTATATATGGAGGGGACATTATGCTAATAAAGATTTCAGTAGAAAATTATAGATCATTTGATAATAGAGAAGAATTATCCATGATTTCTTCAAGCAAAATTCGTTCTATGCCAAAGCATAAGATGAAGATAAAACAAACCAATATTTTAAAAAATGCAGCTATTTACGGTGCAAATGCTTCTGGAAAGTCTAACTTAGTTCAGGCTTTCGGATTTATAAAATCAAGTTTAACAAATGGTGTTCCGCTCATTGCAGTAAATGATTTTTGTAAAAATAAAACAAAAAACAAAAATAGAGAGAGTGTTTTCGAACTGCAATTTACAGTTGGAAGCACTTTTTATGCATACGGATTTTCGGTAATTTTAAACGAAAGAAGAATTACAAATGAATGGCTATTTGAGCTTATGCAAAATGGTAGTGCTAAAGAGTTATTCAGTAGACCTGAAGGAATTCCAAAAATTGGCGAAAACGTAAAATTATCCGATGAGGAAAAAGCCAGATTCAATATTTACAGCAACGATTTTGTTGGACAAAATGATAAGCTATTTTTATCGGAAATGAATCGTGGAAAAAATTTCAACGAAAATTCTAAATTCAAATTTTTTAATGAAGCATACTTATGGATTATTAATAACATCATTTTAATAGATCCTGATATAAGCTTTACAAACACTGACAGTTTTTATAACGACGAATCTCTTGATAGAATAACAAATTTGATTAGAGATTTTGACACGGGTATTACCGACATAAAAATCAAAAAGATGTCGATTGACAAGCTGAGTGAAATATTACCGATGCCAATAATTCAAAATATAATAAACACATTTAGATCAGAACTACAAAAATCAGAAGATAAAGACATACAAATGACTTGTAGAATTAACGGTGGATTTTTCAATATCAAGCTTGATAAAAACGGCGAACCGGAAATTACGACTTTTATATTAAAACACGGGAAATCCATTTTCGACTTCAGTTTTTCAGATGAATCTGACGGAACAACAAGACTTTTTGATCTTATAGATATGATTTTAACCGATAGGCCGGACACATTGTTTGTAGTTGATGAATTAGACCGAAGTCTTCACCCAAAACTCACGGAACATTTTTTAAAACTGTTTATGAAAACCCATGAAAATTCAAAAATGCAACTTGTGTTCACTACCCATGAAGATCTTATAATGAGTCAAAATTTATTTAGAAGGGATGAAATTTGGTTTATTGAAAGAGATGCAAATAATGCAAGCCATATATATTCTCTTGATAAATTTAAAGAAAGATACGACAAGAAATTAAAAGAAGCATATCTTGACGGTAGGTACGGTGCAATTCCGGTTTTTAAACATTTTACATTTAAAGAGGAATAGAAATGATACCTATCTTGTCATATTCCGGATGGAATAAAAGAAGTACTGATTCAGAAGAGAAAATAGAGCCTTTTAAAAAATATATTTTTATTTGCGAAGGTGCAAATACCGAAGTATACTACTTCAAAAATTTAATCAATCTGAGAAAAGATCTCGGAATTCATGATATGATAGACATTTGCTTATGGGAAAAAACAGGCAAAGATCGCGACATTTCATATCCGAAAGCTCTTGTGGAATTCGCAAAAAAACATAAAAGAAAGCCTGAGAACAACTTTGATTCTAAAAGAGATAAAATGATAATCGTATTTGATGCAGATATTTTCGAAGAAAAAGTCAAAGGCTATGATGAGCTTATAACAGAAATTGAAAAAGAAGACATTGCCGCTGTAACAAATCCAAACTTTGAACTCTTCTTGCTGCTTCATCTTGAAAACAGTTATGAAAATTTCATAAAAGACAATGAAAATAGATTTTTGCTAAAAGACGAAAAAGATAAATATAGCTACGCATTTAAATTACTATCTCAAAAAACCAAAATGAACGCTAAAAAGAATAAACAAATAGGCTGTTTGGCTAAGAATATAAAAATTGCAATTGAACAAGAAAAGAAAATAAATCAAGACATCCATAATATAAATGGAAAAGTCAGCTCTAATATTGGTAAAATTATAGAAAATATTATACAAGATAGAGCACAATAAATAATTAACCGGCGATTGCCGGTTTTTTATATGCATTAATTTAAATTTTATATTTATACATATTTACTTGTACAATTCTTATACCCTTCCCCTCTTAGCGGTGATACACCTTTTTACGCGTTCGGAAACGAAATAACAGATCTTTGACTCACCCGTAAAAAACCGGTCGTCGTTACGGAAGGTGTATACGGATTTAAACATAAATTGTTTCGCTCACATTCATAAAATTGTTTTATTCATACAATTGTATATCGCTGCTTGTAGCGGCTGGCATACGTTGTGACGATAGGAACAACGATGTCCTGCCGCCATATAT